>Ga0315536_1000039_pt1 | contig 51845 bp, 47 predicted proteins | sample SalMarSW160230MG_FD_203093 | JGI IMG/M metagenome (GOLD analysis project Ga0315536, IMG submission 203093) | Salt marsh sediment microbial communities from the Plum Island Ecosystem LTER, Massachusetts, United States - Salt Marsh Sediment SW1602-30 ...
TAAGGTTTTGGGAAGGAAATGCAAAAGGTAAACATATTGCTTGTGGAACACGAGCAAGCAGACGGTGAGTTATTATCAAAGCATCTCTCACAAAACGGGTATGAGTTGTTTTTAAGCGATTCCACGGAAGACGCGCTGACAATTATCGATAAAAAGGATATCCAGATTATTCTCATTAATATCAATGTTGAACCCAAACAGGTGGAACAGCTTTGCAAGGATATCCATAAACGGTACTACAACAAACCGTTACAGCTTCTGTTTATTTCAGACTCTAAAAACAAAAAGGTGATGCAGCATCTCATGGAATGGGGCGGGGATGATTTTATCAAACGTCCCGTAAACAGTCTGGAGATAAAGGCCCGCGTCAAGGCCGCCATTATCCGGTTGAACAAGCAGATCAGTGTCTATGAGGAACGCGATTTCCTGAAAAACGCGGTTTTTCAGGAAGAGCAGCTTTCGTCTAAAATTCTTGACCAGAACCTGTATTTGAAAAAAGCCTTTAAAAACATCACCCGGCAGAACAAGGAACTGAAACGCAAGAAAAAAGAGTTGGAGAAAATCGCCATGTACGATACCCTCTCCGGCTTGTTAAACAGAATGAGTTTGTTCAACCGCATCGATATAGAGATTGAACGGGCCATCAGGGCGCTTATCCCACTGACCGGTATAATGCTTGATATCGATCATTTTAAAGAGATAAACGACAATTTCGGGCACCAATGCGGAGACGGGGTAATCCGTGAAATCGGCAAAAGACTCCGAAACCAGCTGCGAAAATATGATTATGCCGGTCGCTACGGCGGGGAGGAGTTTTTTATCATCCTGCCCAACACCAACCTGATGCAGGCATACACCATCGGGGAGCGGTTTCGCAAAGAAATTGAAAACTCAATCATGGAATGCGCCGACGAAGAGATCAAGATCACCATCTCGCTGGGCATATCCCAGTACCGCTCAAACGAGTCCCGTGAGAAATGGATAGAACGCGCGGACAAGGCCATGTACCTGGCCAAGCAACAGGGCAGAAACAGGGTCTGCCTGGAGTAGACAACCTCCCTCAACCGCCGCCAAAGGGTCCGCGTGTACCGCGCCGCCGGGCGACTTTTTCATACAGACATATGCTTCTCTTACAGTTGGGAAAGAAACCAGGCATAGAGGGCCTTTATCCTGTTGTAAAAAGAAGCCGTTCTGCTTTCCGCGATGCCGAAAAGATTAAAGGCATTCACACACACCACCGAGTAAAACAGAATGGTATCTCCTTTGGGATAGATAAAAATGATATAATTCAGGTGATGGGGATCTATCAGGGGGATGATCCCGTACCAGATCTTGGTGAGATTTTCCATTTTCATTAAGAAATACCCGTCCTCTGCGTAATAGACGGTCTCAAAGATATTCTGTCCGAACGAGGAATCGTCCTGGTAGATATACAGCGTACTGTAGGCCGGGATTATATCCACCAGGCGGTCCGGCAGTTTTTTCTTTGTGTCCGGGGAATCAACGATGTAGGCGTCGTGGAACATTATGCGCATACGACCGCGACTTTGGGAATAGTATTGAATTCCCTTCAAGGTACTGATGGAACGCAGAATATTATACAGGGCCAGGCGCTGCTTTTCAGCGGAAAAATCCTTTCCTTTCATTTTATAGGTCAGCAGGACCTCGATCCCAAAGATGGGCTTAAGTTGCCTGATCTGCTTCTTAATCACTTCCCGCAGCTTCACATCCGGAAAATAGCGCAGGTGTACCTTATCATCAAATGTATTCTTTAACTCCCCATATTGGGAAAGGTTTTGCAGAATCTGGGCACTCAACACATCTTCAAAATTTTTAAGACCGTCCGCGTACAAAAAATAACCCGATAAAATCAGCATGATAATTGCAACAGTTTTCTTTTTCATGTTATGCTAAACTCCTTCGATAGATAAATATAACGCAAAACTGATGATGTTTAAAGTAAGGAGTGTATGAGAAATATAATTTTTACCGGCGGCGGCACGGCCGGGCATGTATTTCCCGGACTGGCCGTGGCACGCCGGCTGCAGCAATCCGTTCCCTGTACCATATATTGGCTCGGTACCCGCTACGGTTTGGAACGTTCGATTATACGCTCAGAGGGCATCCGGTTTCTCTGCATTCCCGCGGGAAAGCTGCGCAGATATTTTTCCCTTTGGAACATAGTAGACCTTTTTACATTCGTGGGCGGAATCATCTATTCATTGGTTTATCTATTTTTGCTGCGGCCCAAACTGCTTTTTTCCAAGGGTGGGTTTGTCAGTGTGCCGCCGGTGCTTGCCGCGCGCATACTCGGGATCCCGAGTGTTACCCATGAGTCCGATTATGATCCGGGTCTGGCTACAAAAATCAACGCAAAGTTTTGCAATCGCGTACTGACCTCTTTCAGGGATTCCGGGCGTTATTTCTCCGGATCGGCCCAAAAAAAACTGATATACAGCGGCAATCCCGTGCGTCCTGAGATCGAACAGGGTGACGCCCAAACGGGGAGATCGCTGTTGGGCTGTCCGGCCGAAAAAAAAATCATCCTGGTCCTGGGCGGCAGCCTGGGGGCCGCCGAAATCAACACGCTCATTAAACAGATAATCGGGGAGCTTGAAAAAGACTGGTTTGTGGTTCACCAGGTGGGCCGCAGGCATCCCCTGCCGCGGCATTCGTATCCGCACTACCGGGCGTTTCCCTTTATCGGGCCTGAGCTTCCCCATTTTCTGGCCGCGGCGGATCTGGTAATAAGCCGTGCCGGGGCCAACACTCTCTGGGAACTGGCGGTCACCGGTACCCCGGCTGTTCTTGTCCCTTTGGGAACGTCGGGCAGCCGCGGAGACCAGTTGCGCAACGCGGAAATATTCAAGAAGGCCGGTGCGGCGGTGGTGCTGCGGCAGGAAACCATAACCGGCCGAAAACTCCTTGAAACCATCAAAAATCTGTTAGATAATGGTACGGATCTTAAAAATATGGCACGGGCGGCCGCGAACCTTGGTGTACCCCACGCTACGGAAAGGATTGCCCGGATACTTATAGAGATGATCGGGGAGAATCACAATGCCTGACGGCATATCGATACTGGATATTGTCTTTTTATTAATTCTTCTTATTCTCATTATCAGGGGCGGGTTTCGCGGATTTGTCACCGAAATTTCCCTGATGGCCGCACCCATTTTGGGAATCCTTTGCGCCGTGCTTTTTTCCAACATGTTGTCCGATGTAACGGCTATGCTCACTGGTGCGAAAGATTCAATCTGGAATCACATCATCTCTTTTCTCATCATATTTTTACTGGTGTACCTGCTGGTCTACCTGATCCAGGGGTTCTTTCTGAACCTCATAGGCAGGCTGAACCTGGAAAACCTGGACCGGGCGCTGGGAGTGATCCTGGGATTGGTGGAGGGAGTCTTGGTGGTTGCCATTCTCCTGATCATTGCCCACTGGCTGCCCTGGGAGGGACTGCAACAATTATTACAGCGCAGTATCTTTAACAGTATCTTTACGCCTTTTTTACCGTCCATGCCGGATATATTCAACCTGATACCATTAAGAGAAGCATGTTTGAAAATATAATCGGAAATAAAACAACCATCTCCATTCTCAAACAGGAACTGAAACGGGGGATCTTCCCCAGGGCCTCACTTTTTTACGGGTCTCCGTATACGGGTAAACTGAGCACGGCCCTGGAAATGGCACGGGTACTGGTATGCGAACATAAAAAAGCAGCCTGGAACTGCGGCTGCTACCAGTGTAATCTGAACAGGGAGTTGTTGCATCCCTATGTCACCCTGCTGGGCTCAAGGTATTTTACCATCGAGATCGCCGCTTCGGCGGACGTACTGTACCGTACCCGCAAGCAGGCATCCCGCTATCTGCTTTTACGGGCGGCAAGGAAACTTACCAGAAGGTTTGATCCCTCAATCTGGGAAGCGGACGAGAGCACAAAAAAGAAGGTCAGCGACCTTGTTTTTGAGGTTGAAGAGCTGCTCGGCAATCTGGCACCACAGAATGCGCTGCCCGCGGAAAAAGAGCTGGCCGGCATTATCTCTTCGATAATCGATCTGACCGCAAAACTGTCATCCTATGTCAGTGCGGACAATATCCCCATAGGGCAGGTTCGCAAACTCATTCAATGGACGCATCTTTCCACCCCCAATTCACCCAAAATCATTATCATAGAAAACGCCGATAACATGCTGGAATCCTCCCGTAATTCCCTGCTTAAACTCCTCGAAGAACCGCCGCCGGGAGTATATATTATGCTGACCGCCACGCGGCTCACGCAAATCATCCCGACGATTCGTTCACGGTTGCGGCACTACAGGTTTATAGAAAGAAACGCGGAGCAGGTAAAAGAGATATTGACCCGAATATTCCACGAGGAATCATTAGACTTTTCCTCCTTAAAGAGTTATTTTTTAGCTTGGCAGGATATTAATGCCGCTTCGCTTGCCAACATGGCGAATACCTTCTTTCAAAAGGTACTGGACAGAAATGATCCGAGTGTTGATATTTTGAATGAGATGCAGGAACTATTTTCATATGAATCCCAGAAAAACCTTATCACCCTTTTTATTCAGGAACTGCTGCGGGTGTTGAATGAATATTTCCGGAACCATATGGATTCGCTGCAGACACAACAACAGGTCCCCAGTATTACCCACCTGGAAAACTGGATAAAAATAATCGGCAGGCGTTACCGGGAACAAAAAACCCTGAACCTGCAGTCCAAACTTTTTATTCAAAACCTCTTTTACCAGATGAAAGCCGTTCTATGAGAAAATTCCTGGAAAAAGCTTTACAAAAATGGGAAAAACTTGACCGGGAAAGCATCCGCAGACTGTTTGCGCATATCGGCGCGGACAATGAGCTTTTGGAGATGGTACTGCATTCCATGACCGACGGCGTTATGGTAACGGACAGGGACAATAATATCCTCCTGTTCAACAAGGCCTCCGAGCGTTTGATTCCGCTTGTGGCCGCCGATATCATGGAAAAAAAAATCTGGGAAGCATTGGATGACGATGAGCTCGCCGGATTTTTCAGGGAAAAACTTACCAACCAGGAAACAATAAGAGATAAAAATTTTGTCCTCGGCGGGGGAATCGCCAGGACCATATCGATAAGCATAATGCCGCTGGTAAAAGAGGGGAAGATTCAGGGCAACCTTATCCATATCGAGGATATTACGGAAAAAAAACTCAACCAGGCCCGGCTGCGCAGAGCGGAGAGTCTGGCGGCACTGACCACCCTGGCGGCCGGCGTGGCTCACGAGATCAAAAATCCCCTCGGTTCCATTGGGATCCATCTTCAGCTTGCCCAGAAGGAGATGAACAAGAAACAAACTATCAAAACAAAAAGCATCAGACACTACCTTGATGTGATAAACGAGGAGGTGGACCGGCTTAACCGGATTGTCGTGGATTTTCTGTTCGCGGTTCGACCAATGGATATGAAACTGGAGGAGGGAGATCTGAACCAGCTTGTACGGGAACTGCTGGATTTCCTTAAATTCGAGCTGGAACAGGCACATGTAAAAATTGAAACCGAACTGGCCCGGAACCTGCCCAAGATATTAATGGACGATAAATACATGAAACAGGCACTGCTTAACCTGATAAAAAACTCTCTGTCGGCCATGCCCAAAGGCGGGATTCTGCGTATCGAAACCGTCCGGCGCGGCCCTGATGTTGTTTTGCGGTTAATCGACAATGGATGCGGGATCCCTGATGCCATCATGGACAAGATCTTTGAGCCCTACTTTACCACCAAAGAGTTCGGTTCAGGATTGGGACTGACTTTGGTGTATAAAATAATCAAAGAGCATTTGGGAGAGGTGTCGCTGACCTCAAAACAGGGTGAGGGCACCACCTTCATCCTCACCTTTTCCATTCCCCAGAAAGAAAAAAGACTGCTTGAGTACGAGGGAGAAGAGGATGAAATTTAATATTCTGATTGTGGATGATGAGAAAAATATCCGGGAAGGTCTGGGGAGGGCCCTGGAACTGGAGGGATACCGGACGTTACTGGCCCCCGACGGTGAGCAGGCCATGGAGATGGTCGAAAAAGAAGAGGTCGATCTCATTATCGCGGACTTGAAAATGCCCGGACTGTCCGGTCAAGAGCTGTTGAAAAAAGTGGTCTCAGCCTACCCGACCGTTCCCGTAATTATCCTTACCGGTCACGGTACAATTGAGTCCGCGGTAAAGGCCATGCGGGACGGTGCGTACGATTTCCTGACCAAACCGCTTAACCTGGAACGCCTTTCCCTCCTGGTAAAAAGGGCGCTGTCCAACCGCGAACTGTTCCTGCAGCACCGCGCCCTGCAGGAAGAACTGGGCCGCAGGACCAAGTTCCCCCAAATAATCGGAAAAAGTGAGCGCATGCAGAAGATCTTCGACGTGATCAGCCAGGTGGCGCCCACCAAGGCATCCGTACTGATAACCGGCGAAAGCGGGGTGGGCAAGGAGATAATCGCCGACGCCATTCATTTCAACTCACCGCGCAAGGACAGACCCTACATCAAAGTACACTGCGCGGCACTCACCGAAACCCTGTTGGAAAGCGAACTGTTCGGTCATGAGAAAGGCGCCTTTACCGGTGCCATAGCTCGGCGCCGCGGACGGTTCGAGCTGGCAAACGGCGGCACCATCTTCCTGGATGAAATCGGTGAAATCAATCAAAGCGTACAGATAAAGATATTACGGGTGCTCCATGAAAAAAAATTCGAGCGCGTTGGCGGGGAAGAAACCATCGACGTCGATGTCCGTATCCTCTCCGCTACAAACAAAGATCTGAAACAGGAGATCAAGAACGGTAATTTCCGCGAAGACCTCTATTACCGATTAAACGTGGTAAACCTGCATGTGCCTCCCCTAAGAGAACGCAAGGACGATATTCCCCTGCTTATGACAACATTTTTAAAAGAGTTTACCGAAGAGAATAAAAAGAAGATTGAAGGCATCGATCCCAAGGCCCGCCTGATCTTGAGCCAGTATTCTTGGCCCGGGAACGTACGGGAGCTGCGTAACTGTATTGAAAGTGCCGTGGTATTGTGTAAGGGTACCATCATCAATGTTGACGACCTGCCGCCGTACCTGCGAGAGTCAAATGAGAAGGATTACATAAAACTAAACACCGGCATCAGTCTGGCGGACGCTGAAAAACAGATCATCACCCTTACCTTGAACCGTTACGGCGGAAACAAAAGCAAGACCGCCGAAATTCTGGGCATCGGAAGAAAAACCCTGCACCGAAAGCTGAATGAATATAATATTGTTACGTGATTCCTATGTTTTTTTCATGTTCCGGCGGATGTTTTGGATGCGCTGCGATGCCATATCCGCCGCAAAATCCGGGTCTTGGGGCATGGTCTCCATATAGCGTTCGTAGGCGGTAAGTGCGGCCCCAAGATCACCCTTTTTCTCAAGGATTGCCCCCCTTAAAAAATGCTCTCCCGAAAAGGCGGGATTTATCCGGAGAATAGCCTGCAGATCCTGTAAGGCCACAACGGTTGCCCCTTCCTCACAGAAGGCAAATGCGCGATGGTAAAATGCGTCAATATTCTTATTATCCACTTCCAATACCTTGGTAAACTCCAGAATCGCCTTATCAAAATCCCCTTCATTAAAATAACTTTTTCCGCGCTTAAAATAAATATGGGAAAGAAGATTTCGCTCAAGCTCTTTGTTGCCGATATGGTCTTCAATATTCACCATTTCCGAGAATACCGCCTCCGGTCCGGCAAAGAAATATCCCTGGCCGTATCCGACACCCAAACCATGCAGGGCCTTCATCTCCGTATGCGTATGGATACCTTCCGCAATAACAATACAATTCGCGGTTCCGGCTGCTTTTATCACCTTTGCCAGAAATTCCTTTGCCAGGGGTTTACTCTCAATGCATCTGGTGATATTCATCCCCAGTTTGAGATAGGTTACATCGTCTTCCTGTAAGAGTGCCAACTCTTCAGCTTCAATTATATCCTGCAGCACAAGCGCGTAACGGATATCCCCATATACTCCCCCCAGTTTACGGATAAACGAGAGGCACTCCGCCGTAGTCTGTCCGCAGACCTCAAATACAATGTTCGCGAGTGAGATATGGTTCTGCTCTAAAATCCATTTAAACTGCTGGGCAAATGCTTCGTGTTTATAGAGCTCACACGGTACAATCTTGATAAACAATTTTTTATCCGCGGCAAGCCCCCGCGCATTTTTAATGATCAACCGCTTGCAAACCCAGTCCAGCTCAAATTCCAGCCCCGCGATACGCGCAAAATTAAAGAGGCTGTGGGCATTATCAAAAAAGGAATCTTTGGGGCCCCGGACAAAAGCTTCATAACCGATGATACTTTTCTTCTCCAGGGTGATGACGGGCTGATACCTGGTTGTTATCGCCTCATCCATGATGATGTTGTACAGCAGTTTTCTCTTCATCATTTCCATTTTCATGCCTACGTACCCGGCCGTAATTTCCGCCTCATCCAGCAACTGCTGCAGGAACTTCATCTCTTCCACAAACGGATTATAGAAAGTAAATGCATATCCGATCTTGACCTGGGGCTCCATACCTTTTAGGGGATACATTATCGGAAACAGAATGTTGTAGATCGTGTAATAGATACGCAGACAGAGGTGTTCGTAATCGTCTATCTCAACGTAATGCTTCTCCCGTGCTTTACTTAGGAAAATATAATATTTACTGCCCCCGGTATAATTGACAACCAGCACATCATCCTGACGTATCTCTTTGCCTTGCAAGCCGCAGATACAGTTTTCTATTGCCGTGGTAACGGTCCGATACATACCGGTATTATAATACGTGTTAAGATCGAAGTGCGGTGTCATATCTATCAGAATCACGCCCAGCTTGCGGTCGGTCTTTAAACGATTGGTAATCTTTGCCAATTGGCTTTCCAAACCGGGGATCGGCTTTCCCAGGCCGGCGGTATTGTTTGTTTTCATACTTCTTCTTACACTGTAGTTTTTCCAAACTTTGCTTGTCAAGTTTATTTTTACTATTATACAATTATACATTGACCCGGATTTCATTTTTCTATAAATTCTAAAAATTATCCTGATGACAAAGACAAGCACATCAACAGCAGAAACACTCGAGATCGGCAGACAGTTGGTACAACAACTGACACCGGGCGCGGTGGTTGCCCTGCAGGGTCCGCTGGGTGCCGGGAAAACCACCCTGGTAAAAGGCCTTGCCCGGGGACTGGGTATCGCTGAGGATGTTACCAGTCCCACCTTTACCCTTATCAGTGAGTATGAAAGCAGCCCCCCGCTGCATCATGTTGACCTCTATCGCATCAACCGCGAAAGCGAGCTTGATGAGTTGGGGCTTGATGAGCTTTTCTATGGTAACGGGATAACGGTAATTGAATGGCCTGAAAAGGCGGGTTCGTTACTGCCCGCTGATACGATAAACATTCGGATCGGAATCCGACAGAACGGCGATCGTATAATACAAATAGAAGGAATGAAGCATGAACACACTGGCGATTGATACGGCAACGGAAAGTCTGGCGGTAACACTGGAAAGCGGAGAGCACAGCATCAACGTTTCCGCGCAGGTGGGGTATCGCCATGGTGAGAACTTGATACCATATATAGAGTTTCTGTTCAATCAGTTGGGTATTGCACCGGAGGCATTGGACCTTGTGGTCTGCAACCGGGGACCGGGTTCTTTTACCGGGCTGCGTATCGGGTTGTCCACCGCCAAGGGTATCCGTAGCGGAACGGGTTGTCCGCTGGTGGCGATTTCCGGTCTGGATGCCCTGGGGTACCGGTTCCGCCTGTGGGGGCAGCCGGTTCTGCCGGTGATCGATGCCAGAAAAAACCGTTTTTATTGTGCTCTTTACGAAGGCGGAGAACGCCGGGGAGATTATTGTGACGCCCGCCCCGGGGAACTGGCGTCGCTTATCAATGAGCGGCCGGGGGTCCTGCTTACCGGACCGCACGCGGGCACGGCGCTGGAGAAAATCCGTGACGCAGGCCTGCCCCTTACCACCGAACCGCAGTTGTTTGCAACACCCGTTGAAAGCGGGACCCTGCTGGAGCTGGGAAAACTTATATTCGAACAACAAGGGGCCGCTTCACCCGCTATCGGCCCGCTTTACCTTCGCAAAAGCGAGGCAGAGCTTAACGCCGGTGAAGATAAGGGAAAATAAGTAAACCTGTCAGTGAAAGCGTACGGCCGCTCCGGAAGTCCGGCCTCCACGGATAAAAAAGACAGGAACACAGGAAACACGGATTACGCAGATTTTGTAGCGGCTGATTTTATTGTTTCAGTCTTTTTTCGTATCTTTCTCACCCTTTTGGGCGGATTCTTTGAAAAGATTACTGAGGGCGGGGATAATATCAGGCTTGGCTTTCACCGCTTCGATATTTTCTTTCTGGATTGCCAGATACACCTCTTTTCGGTATACCTTGACATTTTTGGGGGCCGCAATACCGATTTTAACCTGGTCACCTTTGATATCAACAATCGATACCTCGATCTGGTCTCCGATCATAATACTTTCATCTAATTTTCTGGCCAGTACTAACATGTCTCCTGCCTTAATGAAGCAAGTTCTTCCATAATGGGATGGCGAACCTTCCATCTCGAATCGGTACTAATGGACTGCCTGCCGACACGTGTGCTTCGGTCGATGATAATGGGCCCCTGCAGATTGGCAGTCATGGAGGAAAGGTTGTCGGGGATGGTCACAATGGCAAAACACAAAATATCTTCCTTGTTTTTTATCCCGATCTCCTCCAGTTCTTCTTTACTGACATCCAACACATAGTCGGGTCTGAACACCGAAGGGTCGATAAGCACAAACGCGATCTCAACCACGTCCATGGACTGCAGCCAGTAAAAAGGCTGCTGCTTGGCATCCAGAAGCACATAATATTTCAGGTTTTCAAATCCCAAAATCCCGAAAGGAAAATATATCTTTTGCCTTTCATCCACTTCGATGTGACCGTATGCCTTGGTATTCACTCTCATAGATGTTACCTCAAAAAGTCTAATAATGTGGGTCGTAAAACCCGTGCGGATGTAGCCAGGGCCGCCTGGTGCGTATATTCCAGCATTTTTAATTCGGTAATAGCCTGGGTTACATCCAGATCAACATCTTCCGCATTCAATTTTACCACTTCAGGCTCTTCATAATCAAGCCGTTTGGCCGTAACCCGGAGCCGCGAATCCAGTGAACCGATTTTGGCCAAGGAAGAGGTAACACTCTCGATGGAAAGGTCCATCCCTCCCAGGGCCTTGTTTACCCCTTCGGAATCACCTTTGTAGAGGCTGTCACGTACCGCCATCACCATATCAAAGATAGAACCGCCGAATACATTGGCCGTATCGGCGATATTATACGGAGGGGTGGACCGTCCTCTCTGCAGTATTCCCAGGTCCTGCAGGACCGTACCCGTTCCCACATCCTCCATCCAGAGTCCGTGGGGGGTGGTGGTTTCCAGCACCAGAGAATCCTTTACCGGGTCAAGCCGCGCCCGCACCGCCAGCGGGGCCTCGTTTATCTTATGGATGATCGCGGAAATATTGTCTCCCGCTTCCAGGTCTATGGCCACGCCGTCAATGCGAATAGTGGAATCGGCCTGGACCTGGTAGGTGGTGGCATCTATATTGGCATAGACATGGGAGTTCTCCGCCCAAAACGCCTGGTTGCCGGGGATGTTCATCTGCACATAGGTGTTCTCGGATACCTCGGCCATGTTTTTCCCGATGTCCCCGCGGTAATGCAGGGCGGTAATAAAATCACTCGCGCTGCCTTCCACCCTGCCGCGCATCACCAGAAAGGGTTCCAGGTGCGACTCAAACCCGGAAAACACCGTGTTCCCCATGCCGTTCCGCGAGTTGGCCAGTGAGACCAGCTGTTCCAGCAGCTGGTTGACCTCTACCGCCATGTCTCGCATCTGGTCCTTGCTGTATACGCCGTTGGCCCCCTGTACCGAAAGCTCACGCACCCGCTGCAGCACCTCCAGGGCATTGGTCAGGCGCGACTCACTATAGTTAAGGTTACCCTGGGTCAGTTCGATGTTCTTTTTATATCTACCCATGCGAAAAAGCTGCGACTGCAGGCGTGTTGAACGTGCCGCGGCCAGGGGATCATCACGCAGATCCTTGATTCTTGTCTGGGCGCCCATTTTATTCTGCATCTGGTTCATCTTCCATTCACGCAGCATCATATTATACTGCGCGTCCATACTTGCCATATTACTGCTGACCCTGTTCATAATTCAGTTAGACCCCCATTCTATTAATGATAATGTCAAGCATTTTATCGAACTCGGTGATAAAACGCGCCGAGGCCGCGTATCCGTGTTGAAACTTCAACATTGTCGTCAGTTCCTCATCTATATTTACCCCTGAAATGGATTCACGCAGGTCTTTATGATTTTTCAGGATAAGATTCTCCGTTGAAAGCACCTTTCCCGCTTGCTCGCCGCGCAACCCGATGGACGCCACCAGTTCGGCAAAATACCCGTCAAAGGTAAGTGTATCGCCGATCATCACATTTTTATAGCGCAGGTCGGAGATGGTCAGCGCCATCGAACCGTCTTCAGGCCCCTGGGACCTGCCGTTTACCCCGGATGCCGCCGCAATAGAGGCCGGTTCGTTCACGAGGTCCTTGTTCACCTCGATCCAGGCCGAAGGGTGTGCCAGGGGCGCTACGGCAAAGGTGGCCCCGTCGTTCCGCAGGGCGGCCACCGCGTCCTGCTGTGCCCAGTTATAGGCCCCGGCCGCGCCGGGTGCCTGCAGCAGGCCGGCATAGCCTGCCAGAAACTCACCGGAATCCTCAACATGCCGGATGACAAAATCAGGATTGTCGGTATCCTGGGCGGGCATTCCCTTGAGCGAGAGTTTCCCCTCCTCGTCCAGGCGCGCGGATACTTCCGCGCCGCTCAAGTTTATGCGCGCCACCACGTCCTTTACCGTATCGGTGGGGAAATAATCCACCGTCACGTTCCCGGTCGGACCGGAGAGGGTAATTGTTCCGCGGATACCGATCAGGGCCTGCGGATCAAGGGTATTCTTGCCCGCCATTCGAAAGATATAAGAAGAATCAAAAGCGCCGTCACCATTTCGGTCATAGTTCCCGTTTGCGTTTAACACATACGGGTACTCCTTAAAAAACTCCAGACCGGTTTTTTCATTCAGCCCGTATCCCCTGCGGTGTACCGCGTTGACCGCGTCGATGAAGTTCATGGTCATGAGGTCCAGTTTTTGTATCTCCCCCCTGGTCTCAACATCACGAAGGTGGAGAAATCCCGCCAGTTTGCCCCCGCGGAACTGCTCCGCCTCCCCGGTGTCCTTCCAGATGACGGTGGAGTATCCCTCGTTGGCCTCGGTCTTTTGCGTGGCAAACTGCAGGAACTGCTTGCCCTGCACAATGTGCCGGCCGTTCGTATAAATAATCAACTCGTCCGGGTCCTGGTTGTAATTGACCGTAATATCGATCAGCTTGGACAACTCCTCAATATTCTTGTCCCGTTTGTCCATCATATCGTTCGGGTTGTCTCCCAGGGCACGCGCCTTCTGGATCTGCTCGTTTAAGGCGGCAATCTCACGCACCAATGAATTCACCCTGTCCACCGTACCGACCACGTCCCCTTCAAGCATGTCGCGAATTCCCCTGAATTTCTGATAGGCATGGTGGATACCGTCAAGCAGGGTCCGGCCCCGTTCCAGTACCGCCTGCCTGGCCGCCATCTGGGACGGGTTGACCGAAAGCTCCTGCCACGACTCCCAGAACTTGTCCATCAGGGCCCTGACGGAATGCTCGGTCGGCTCATTATACACCTGCTCAAGCATCTTCAGATATTTATCCTGGGACTCCCAATACCCCTGGTTCCCGGTTTCCTTGACTATTTCTCCTTCCAAAAGCATATCGCGGATACGCTCTATGCGTTCCACCTGCATGCCCTGGCCGATCTGTCCCGGGGTCTGCTCCCTGTTTAAACCGGGAAGGTAGATGGGATCGGCGGCAGAAAACTCAATCCGCTGCCGCGAATAGCCATCAACACCGGCATTATTCAGGTTGTGACCCACCGTAATGAGACCTTGGGTATGGGCAATCACCCCCCTCTTTCCTATTTCAATTCCGGAAAATGTCGAGAGCATAATATTTCTCCTATAAGTGCTTATTTAATAACAGGGCGTCGTCGGGAACCTTCTTGGGTCTGCCGTCCTTGGAATAGATCTTGCCCTTCCTGTGGGGGAACAACTCGCCCAGGACCTTTTTGAACGAGCCCTCCATGGACCTGAAATAATAGGTCAGACGCGTGGTTGCCCCTTTGACCGAAAAAACCGCTACCTTCAGTTTTCTGTACGCGCTAAGCAGTCGTTCCCGTTCGGTTACCGGTACAATGGGCAGCAGTTTTAAAAATCCGGTCTCGCAAGGTAACCCCAGTTTTTTCTTCAGGGCATCAAAAGAAGCGCAGCGGCATTCCTCAATACTGTTTAATGTCCCCGCCTTTCCTTTCAGCTCACCGATCACCCGCTCAATATCCTCCCACCTGTTCTCACCCGCACACAACTGCATCTGATCTTCAAGCTCGGCAAACTCTTTCAGCAGGGCCGCCTCATTCTGCATATCTTTGATAAATAGCTTCAGTTCCTTCATATAAAACGCTCCTTATCTACATCTTCGGAGGCTAAGACAAAGGGCATTACCTGCAATTTTAAATTTGTTCCCTGTAAAAGCCATTTTTACTAAGGCAACCCTAATTCGTATCTTTTTTAGATTTCATGTGAGTTATTAATAGTGAAAATAATAATGGAAACGACGTTGCCTCTTGATATCACAATCTCAGATTCTAAAATGTTCACTCAGCTCGCTTTTTCAGATTAGTACCGTTTTGCCGGATTTAGAATTACTGCAAGGCGAGTGTTAATAGAGTGCACACTGATGCGCACAACGTTTGTAATTATCACTTTCCACCAACGGAAGATACATCTCATCCAACTCTACTTGCATTCCAATAGTGAAATCTTGTAGTTCAATAAAATCACATTATCGCTTCCGGCGATATTTCCGGCGTCGCAAATGCGGCGTTCGGTCGAGAACCGTACTACAGACCCCGCAGAGTTTCCAGCACCCGACAGCGCGAGTATATTCTCAGCGTCACGACCGCGGCGACCGTCGAGGCGAAGGCTGCGATACAGAGGATCGCGAGATACAGCCAGGGAATTGTAAGGGTTTCAGGAGGAGGATCGAAAATACCCGTCAATATTTTTACCAACACCTGCGCAACGCCTAGTCCGAGGAGTCCGCCGATGATGATCCCCGGAACGAGCATGAACAGCGCTTCACTCCAAAGAAATGCACCGAGTTGCCGGGCGTTGGCGCCCAGCCCCTTGAGAATGGCGAACATTTTTTGCCTCTCCAACAGCCCCAAGCCCAGAATCAGTCCTGCAGCTCCCGCCGCCAGAAGTACGGCAAATGCCAATTCCAGCCGGGTCAGTCCCTGAAGGCTGACCGCCGTCAGACTGGAACTGATCGCCCGCTGCACCGATCCCAGGTCCGTTACCTTAACTCCCGGAAGATCGGTCACGACAGCGCGCGCCCGCCGGGCCACGGCGTTCCGATCGCCCATCACGCGCATAAGTACCGTCTCCGCGCCGGCGGTGGCCGTCTCACGCGCCAGGTAGGACGAGTTGACGACCAGAAAAGAGTCTTTCGGCGCGGTGGGGAACTCGCGCACGACCCCCACGACGTGGAACTTCACCGTGTGATACTGAAGGTCTTTCGCCGACTGCAGGCGCAGGTTCAGCGGGTTGCCTGGGTTGAGCTGGTAGGTGACACGCGTCTCTTCAGATACCAATACCCCGTCGTCCATGCGCGTCAGGGCGGCCAGCATCTCCCGCGAGTTCCCTCCCGCGAAAAAGGCGTTGGAAATTTTCGTCGCTTCCCCGATAGTGAGGGGATCAATGCCGAACAAATCCTGCAAATCGTTTCCCACGTAGGCGAAGCGGTGCTGCATAGGTTGGACGGCCGCGACGCCGGGAATCGAGCGTAGCTCGGCCAGTTTCGCGCTCGGCGGCGCGGCCGTTGTTCCGGTCACGGTTACGTCGGATCCATTGGTGAGCTCGGCGTCCACGCGCGACTGGGCGTTATAGGTCGCGTCGAAGACCGCCGTGGACGCGGCAAAGGCGACGGCCAGGGCGACCATGACGGTCCCTCGCGTCATCAGGCCTTTCCGGCGCGAGAGGGACCCGGCGACCGCTCCCGACAAAGATCGGGCGAGGGGCGACAGCAGGCGCGACAATGCGCGCCGGCCGCGGCTCAGGCCGACTCCCAACAGGCGAGCGCTCAACAGCACGCCGCCGAGCCACAGGCAGACGGGGGCAATGAACGCCTCGTAATTCACTGAGCTTGCGGCTACTCCTTCCGGGGCCAGCACTACCGCGTAGCCCGTACTCGCCGTCCGCCAAAACTCTACGGCGCCGATCGCCAGAACGATCGCATCCAGCCACAATCGCCGCCACAGCGGAGCGGAGGAAGGCTTTACCATCCGGCGAGCCGATAGCACCGTGGAACGGCGCGACTCCCGCCAGGCAGGGATGACGACGGCCGCCGGCGAGAGAACCAGCCCGACAATGGAAGCGAAGACGATCCAACCCGGCCCGTAACGCAACAGGTCCCAGACTTCGGTTCCCAGCCAGCGCGAGGCGGCCAGCGTGAGCGCGGCCCCGACGACCAGCCCGCCGATGCCCACGATGACGGCTTCGGAGGCTTGGATTCGCAGTACACGGGCGGGCGAAGCGCCTCGCGTGCGCAAGAGAGCTTGCTCGGCGGCACGCCGCTGGCCGCCGGAGGCGGCGCCGGCCAACGTCAGGAGGACGGCCAGAATCATGCCCGGCAATCCAAGAAAGAGAAACAGCACTTGCGCGTACAATGCGTCGGCCCTGACGGCGAGCAGCCGGGTTCCCAAGTTATCGGCGACGATTGCGGCGCCGGCGATCCTCGCCTCCGTTTTTTTCACTTCCCGATTCACCTTGTCATAGGCGGCCGTCGGATCGCCGGGGAGCGAAAGGCCGAGACGCAGGTGGAATTGGGTTTGTATTGAATCCGGACTGATGCGTTGCTGCTGCCGGAACAGGGAATCCCAGAGGGCTTCGGGCAGAATGACCACGTTGTCCGGTGGAGCCTGCGGCGCGAGTCCCGCCGTCACACCGACGGCCTGGAAGAAGGAATCGGCATACGGCAGGTCCACGACGCCGTTCACGCGCACCTTTGCCGGGGGCAACCCGACACGGAGGATTTCGAGCGTATCCCCCACCGTCACGTGCAGATTGGCCGCCAATTGCTGGGCGACCAGCAGTCCGTGCGTAGCTCCCACCAGCTGCCGCAATTCCGCCGGGAAACTATGAAAATAATGATCACCGATACCGACGGCCTTGCCCGCGCCCGTAGTCTGTACCGTACCGCCCGTCCGGGCGCGAAATCCGTCCACCGAAGCGTAGTCGACCCGCTCCAGCCGGCACACCGTCGTCCTCGATTCGATCCGGGAACGGACGGATGCCGCGTCGGCGCCCGGGGCGATCTGGACCTGCCAATCCACCGGCACGTCGTGAACCGCTCTGCGCGTCAGCTGGGCAGCGCTCGTCGTCATAAACGCGCCCAGGGAGGCGATGAAAGCGACCGTCAATGCTACCCCCAATGCCGCACCCATAACGCGGCCGAATTGATGTAGTAGGGTACCCTTCAACCATGCGGCGATCTGTCCCATCATGTTTCCTCCAGGCGACCATGCGAAATGCGCCATTGTACCGGCAGAAGCTCCGCGATCGCCATATCGTGGGTGGCGACTACTAGCGCAGTGTCGTCCGCGGTGAGCGCCCCCAGTATGACGTCGAAGAGGCAATGGGCCGTCGGGTGATCAAGCCGGCCGGTGGGCTCGTCCGCCAGGATCAACCGCGGGCTCGCCGCGAGGGCGCGGGCCATGGCCACGCGCTGCGCTTGTCCCCCCGACAATTCTTCCGGTAGCTTTTCCAGGATCGCCTCCAAGCCAAGCCGTTCCATGACTTCCCGGGCGCGCAAGCGGGCTGCTGTCCGCAATTCGCCCGCCAGGAGGAGGGGCAGCTCCACGTTTTCCAAAACGGAGAGCGGAGCGAGGAGGCTTTCTGTCTGGAACACGTAACCGATCTTTCCGGGACGAAGAGACGAACGTTCGCCGAGCGCGGGCCATACGATACGTCCGTAAGTAGGAACGTCCAGGCCCCCCATCAATTGCAGGAGGGTGGACTTGCCCCCGCCCGAAGGTCCGACAACCGCGATGCGGTCTCCCGCGTGAACCGTGACATCGACATCTGCGAGCGCCGCGACCTCCGTTTTGCCGCGGCGATAGCTGCGTCCCAAGCGCCGGCCCTCGACCAAAACGTCACTCATGGCTCACCACCTTTCCGTCCACCAACTTCACGATGAACTGGGCCGCGCCCGCTACAGCATCACTATGTGTCACGAGCACCGCCGCTCCGCCTGATTCACAATAGCGGGCGATCATCCGCAGGAGCCGCCGCTCCATCTCGTCGTCCACCTGACTGGTGGGTTCGTCGGCAAGGAGAAGAACCGGATCGGCCGCCAGTGCCACCGCCAGCGCCGCGCGCGCCGCCTCCCCGCCGGACAAGCGCGTCGGCAGGGTCTGCTCCCGCCCGGAGAGGCCCACCAGATCGAGCAGCGTCTCGATCCGTCGGCGGTCCACCGCGCGTGCCAATCGCATGGAGACGAGTATATTTTGTCCCACCGTAAGCTGGTCGAAGAGGTTCCCCGTTTGCATCATGATCCCGATATGGCGCGCCCGGAGCAAAGCCTTTTCGGATTCGGGACGTCGTGTCAGGCGTCGGTCCAGGAGACGCACAGTGCCCCCGTCGGGTTCATCCAGCCCTGCCAGGCAGGACAGCAGCGTGGATTTTCCGCTTCCCGACGGGCCAACAACCGCCGTCATCTCTCCGGTTTCAACGGTCAGACTCACGCCGCGCAGGGCGATTGTTTCTTCCTCTCCGCTGTGGTAGAATCGATACAGTTCTTCGGCATTGAGTACCGTCATGTCAGCGCCATCTGAAGCTCTCGGCAATGCGCTTCCATTGATCGGCATTGTCCGCCCCACTGGGGGACCAGAGGGTGAGCGCCGCCAGTCGGCCTTGGTGATAAAAAAGGATCGTGAGGTCGGAGAGGCGTACATGCTTGTCCGTCACCGGATCCGGATCGGAATCGGAGTTATAAATGATCTGAACGACAGCCGTACCGTTGGCCAGGACGGCTTTTTTTATGGACTCAATCTTAACCGCGCGGCCGTTCGCGAGAAGGGCGGGCGTCTGATCACGTTTCACGCTGTCGATCGTCGGAGCAGCGTCGCTCACGCTGAGGCTTACTTCCTCGCCGTCGAAGTGGTCGGTAAACTTCACATTGCCGCCGTTTTCCGTTCTGGCCCATCCTTCGGGCGCTTCGATCGAATACTTTCCCACCTTCGACATATACCTGACGAATACTTGGGTGTCCGGGATGTCGCCAACCAAGCTGTTCGGCTCGGGAAGCTGCTCTTGTGTCGCGGCGGAAGAGGCCGTCGTCCCTCCGGCGGCCGCGGGTGCTTTCCCGCAACCGGCCGGCAACAGAAACGCCGCGCACAGGACAAAGGCTGTAGGCAGAATGGAAATTTTCATATGAGCATCTCCTTGCACTTGGATGACGGACGGCTAAACGCCGTCCCTATAAAAAAGATCCCCACCAGAGATGAAATACAGATGAAATACAGATGAAATAAAACGGCGATTATTTTATAGCGGCAGCTGTACGACGGCCGTCGTCCCCCTGCCGGGGGCACTTGTCAGCTTGAGCGTTCCCCCATGAGACAGCGCGATTTCCTGTGCGATCGAGAGGCCGAGGCCGGTTCCCCGCCCGGATCGCGATTTGTCCACGCGGTAGAATCGCTCTAAAACATGCGGGAGGTGCTCGGCCGGAATGCCGATTCCGGTGTCGGAGACCGTCGCCAGAATCCATTCCCTATCTGCTTGGGCGGAAATCTCGATGGACCCGCGTTCGGTGAACTTCACCGCATTGTCAAGGAGATTGACGAACAACCGGATCAAAGTATCCCGGTCCCCCTGCAGGACGAGGCCTTCGGTGACCGAGCAGGCAAGCGCCACCCCCTTGGCTTCCGCCAAAGGCCGAAGTGAATCGCTCACGTCGCTAAGCAACTCGGAGAAGTTGACCTTTTCGCGTTCGACGATCCGGCGCGTATCACCGCGCGCCAGCCGCAATAGATCTTCCGACAGCGCGCGTAACCGACCGACTTCGTCGGAGATATCGCCCAGGGCCTGTTCATAATCAGCCGCGGAACGGGGTCGCTCCCGTACCACCGAGAGAATTATCTGCATGGCGGCAAGTGGGGTGCGCAGCTCGTGGGAAGCGTCAGCGGTGAACCGGCGTTCGCGGCGAAACGCCCCCTCGAGCCTTTCCAGCATTTCGTCGAAAGTAGCGGCCAGCCGCCCGACCTCGTCATCGGTCGCGGGCAGATTCAGCCTGGCGCCCAGGTCTTCGGCGGAGATGCGCCGCACGGTGCGGGTGATGTGGTCGATAGGGGCGAGTGTACGGCCGGCGAGGAGGAAACCGCCTAGAGCGGCGAGCAGCACGAGAAGCGGGCCTCCCAAGAGCAGCGCCGAAAGGAGGCGGTGCAGAGAGTCTTCCATCCCTTTCCGACTCTGCGCCACCTGGATGAAGCCGATTATTCTGTTGTTTTTGCGTATCGGCGTCGTATACATCCGTACATTGTCGGAGGTTTTCGGATCACGCACAGTCAAAAATACAGGCTTGCCCGCCGGGACAGCCGCCGTGTCGACGGACTCGACGGGCAGAGCGCGGTATGGACCAAATGCTTCCAGAACTCTACCCGCCGGATTAAGGATCCGCACCGTCAACCCGCGCTCATGCAGGCTGGTACGGGCGTCATTTTCCTGAGGCGCGTCATTGAAATCGATCGTTTCATTTTCAATATCGAGGGAGGCATCGACCTGCGAGGCACTGATGCGCAGAGAATCGTCGATCGATGCCTCCAATCCCCGCCGGAGACTGCCGTAGACGAAAGCTCCCAATCCCACAATGACCGCGATCAGCAGCCCTGAAACCCACAAGGTCACGCGGACGCGCAGCGTCATTGGTCGGCCTTGTCCCCGGCGCAAAGGCGGTAGCCTGTCCCCCGGACGGTATGGATCAGCTTTACGTCTGACCCGTCGTCTATCTTGCGCCTCAGGTTGCGAATATACACATCAACGACATTGGATTCATTGTAGATGTCGTAATCCCAGACGTGCTCGACGATCACGGCCCGCGTGAAGACGCGATCCGGTTCGCGCATCAGGCACTCCAATACCGCGTATTCTTTGGCGGTCAGCTCGATGGCGCGGTCTCCTCTGCGAACGCGACGCGTCGTGGTATCTATGCTCAAATCGGCAATATGGAACATCGGCGATTTCGGCCGTTCGGACCCTCGCCGAGAGAGGGCTCTCAAACGGGCCTGTAGCTCTTTCATGGCGAACGGCTTTACCAGATAGTCGTCCGCCCCGGCGTCGAGGCCGGCCACACGGTCGTCGACGGCGTCCCGCGCGGTGAGCATGAGAATCGGAACACGCAAGCCCCGCCTTCGCAGCCGGCGGCACACGCTGAGTCCGTCGATTCCCGGCAGCAGGATATCCAGGACGATGAGATCATAGGATACGACGGCGGCCATATCCAACGCTTCCTGCCCGGTGAATGCTGCGTCGACAGCATAACCCAGTTCTTTCAACCCGCGCTTTACATATGAGGAAATCTTGCGTTCGTCCTCAACAATCAAAATGCGCATATTTTAAAGATAACGTTAAAAGATGAAATCGGCATGAAAAAAAACCCCCGCCCGTGAGAAAAAATCCGGTAAAATTTCATGTCTTTTTCATTTTATGGAGTCATACTTTTTATTATTATCTACCAAGGAGAAATTGATGGAAATAGAACATCTGAAACGATCGCGCATTATCCTCAGCAAAGTCCCGGCGGTGACGATTTACTTTTGGATCATTAAAGTCCTCTGCACGACGATCGGCGAGACCTTCTCCGACTTCCTGAACGTCGACCTCGGTTTGGGCCTCACCGGCACGTCTGTCGCGATGGGAATACTGCTTGCCGCCATACTATTCTTCCAATTCAGGGCGGACAAGTACATCTCGGGGATCTATTGGCTCACTGTGGTCTTGATCAGCGTCTTCGGAACGCTCGTTACGGACAACCTTACGGATAAATTGGGCGTCCCATTGGAGGTGAGCACGCTCGTGTTCACTGTCGCCCTGCTGATTACATTCATCATCTGGTTCGCCTTTGAAAAAACACTTTCCATCCATTCAATTTTTACCCGCCGACGCGAGGCCTTTTATTGGCTGGCCATCCTCTTCACCTTCGCCCTGGGCACCGCCGCGGGAGACCTTATGGCCGAGCGACTCGGCCTGGGATACATGGTCACGGGTTTCATTGTCCTCGGTACCATTGCCTCGATGGCCATCGCCTGGCGGATCGGTCTGGACGCCGTGCTCTCGTTCTGGGTGGCGTACATCATGACCCGACCGCTCGGCGCCTCGCTTGGGGATTTTCTCTCGCAATCCGTCTCTAAGGGCGGCTTGAGCTTGGGACCGACACTTACCAGCGTAATTTTCCTCGTCGCCATCCTTGCTACCGTGGTTTTCCTCTCTTTCACAAAGAAGGATATCATCCCCAAGCCGAAGGCCAGCGTTGCCGACGATCCGAAACCGAGGAGAGTCTTGCGGCAGGTTTTGGCCACGGCTGCGGTTTTCGTTATTGTTGCCGGCACGGGATATGCCTTGCGCCAGCATAACCTCCACGCCGAGGCCGCGGCCGCCTCGTCTCCGACGGCGCCGCTCGGAGACATCTCCGGCTTTCGCGTCATAACGGACGACACGCTCCGGCTGCTCAAGGCCAGCCGCTTTAACGATGCCAAAACAAGGGTTACCGACCTCGAATCGGCATGGGACGACGCCCAGGCCCGGCTACAGGAAATGGCCCCCGACAAATGGAAGATTGTGGACGGCTTTATCGACAATGTACTCCGACAAATGCGCGCGGCGCGACCGGTGTCGTCTCAATGCCGGTCGGCCTTGGAGTCATTGATGGAAACGCTCGATTCCCTCGGCGGCCCAAAACCGAAGACTGAAAGGAAAGATCAATGAAAATTCCCGTAGTGATTCTCATTTTCGCCGTAGTTTCCGTTTCCGCTTTCGCCCAACAGAGCGCCAGGAACTACCTCTCCTTTCTGCCCGCGGCTGATTGCGCCAAGCTTTTCCGGCAGGGCGAACTCCACAATATCGGCGACAAGCCGGCCGACCTCCCGATTTGGAAGAACAGCCCCTTTGCCGCCGACGTGAACGCGCTGGCACAGGGTCTCGACGTGTCCGTCGCCGCCGAAAGCCTCTTTCTCATCGACCGGCCGCCTGCCTCCGACGACAAGAAGATAGGCTTGAAGATCTTCAAGAGTTTCACCGCCTTCACTGCCATGAAAGGGCTCCAGGTCTTCTCTGAGTCGCTCCGGAAGATGGAGACCTTCATCTATGATTCCTATCGTGTCGCCTCGCTCCACGACACGAGGCCGCTCCCCGACCCGGTAGTGGCCACTGTGCCCACGGAGAAACACTACGTTGTCTACGAGAAGGAGGAGCAGACCGGCGACATGTACAACGATTTCTCCTTCAGCACGAAAGGAGGCTGGTACCAAGTCGATCTCGTCAACCTGACGAACATTAATTTCGCCATTTTCACCATAGTGGGCAGGAAGAAGATGCACACTTCGTTTTTCATCGTGCCGACGCGGGATAAAATAATCGTGTACGCGATCACGATGGCGGATACAATGCGATTCCTGGGGATTGAGAAATTGAAACAAAAATCGTTCTTCAACCGTATGACCGCACTGGGGTCCTGGTTTTCCGCAAACCTGGCGCGTACGCGATAAAGTCAGTTCTAGATCGTGTTCGGAATTGAAGCAACAAGAAAGCGTGAGAAAATCCTATGGTTATTCTTGAGTCCATCACCCTGGGCATCGTCCAGGGCATCACCGAATTCTTGCCGATCTCCAGCTCGGCCCACCTCGTCATCATTCCCTGGCTTTTTGGCTGGACTGATCCCACGATCGCGAGCTTGTCCTTCGACGTGGCCCTCCACCTGGGCACTTTGCTGGCCATTCTCATTTTTTTCCGCCGCGACGTGGCAACGCTCTTCTGCGCGTGGGTGAAAAGCATAGCCGAGCGTAAGATCGGCTCGGATCAAAATCGTAGACTATCCTGGTTTTTGCTTTTCGCCTGTATCCCCGGCGGTATCGCGGGTCTTTTGTTTGAGGGAAAAATCACGGAAGCCTATCACATCATCCCCATTCCGGGTATTTCAATGCTTCTGATGGCCGGCGCTGTAGGGGCACCGGCGATAATCTTGCTCATTGTCGATCGTTTCACTGAACGCTATCAAAAACCCGGCAATCCCGGACTAGGCGCCTCGTTGATCATCGGATTGGCCCAGGCCTTAGCGATATTCCCGGGCGTCTCGCGTTCCGGGGTGACGATAACGGCGGGGCTGGCCTGCGGGCTAAAACGTCAAACAGCGGCCCGGTTCTCATTTCTTTTGGCGGCACCGATTATCGCCGGTGCCGGCCTGAAGAGCGCTTTTGATTTTATCACCCAATTACATACGACCACCCTTTCCGGCAAGGAACTCATAATCTTTCCCATTGGCTTTTTAGCGGCGGCCGTAAGCGGCTTGCTTTGTATCAAGTTTCTGATAGGATTCTTACGTCGACACTCGTTTCTCGGCTTTGCCATCTATCGTTTGGCTTTAGCCCTTTTCATTGTTCTGGTTGTTGTACTTCGCCAAGGCTGACAAAGGACTATAGAGTGGGATTTAGCATGACATATCACAATAATTCACCATTATTAATCTTGAAAGGAAACCACCATGCTGCGTAATATTTTATCCGCTGTTCTATTTCTATGTATTGCATTATCGGGCTATACCGATGACTCTGCCGAACGCGACCCGCTCCTTTTTGATTTGGGCTTGCGTTTGTTCGGCGCCGATATCGGCCTCGGGTTTCGCGGCCTGACTCAAGTCCCCAATCCCGACACGGTGATCTGGCTCTATGTCGGCGGCGGGTATGAGTGGCTGAACTATTTCCGCGATCCCTCAAATCGGCTCTATTCGGGCGACGAAGGCTTTAATCCTTCCACGGATCCCTATTACAGGCGTTGTAACGCCCGGTTAGACCTCGGCATCGCCCAAGGGTTTATCTTTAACAACAAACTGCAAATCAATCTCCTGCAGGCCTTTTTGTTTTACAAAACGCGTGTCGATTACATCATCCCGGACTCGAGTAAGAATGAGCTCATCATTGCGAGCGCCCTCCCGGATGCGCCCGGCATTTTTGAAAACTCTTTTCTCTTTGGGCTCGACTATAACGATCTCGACAAGACCTCACCCCACCGGCTCTTTAGCGGTTTTTACGTCGAGGCCACGGTCAATTGGGGTCCCGAGTGGCTCTGGAACGATCTCTACGGCATGGCCGATTTTGTCCAGTTAAACGCTACGGCCAAGGCCTTTCTACCCCTCTTTGACATTGACCCCAAGACCAAACTCAACATCCTCTCCGGCTATATCGGCCTTTTCTTCTCGGTCGATTATTGTACGGGTCGGTATCTCCCAATCAACATCCAGCAGATCTTCGGCGGATTACACCCCCGCTACGGTCTAGGATACGCAGTGCGCGGCTATGAAGACACGCGGTTCGATGGACAGTTCAAGAGCGTCTTGAATATCGAGTACCGGATGAACCTACCGGCGTTTAAAATTATCTACTCTTTCACCCCGGGCGTTTTTGTCTTTTTCGATTCCGGGTATTATAATTTTTGCTATTATCCCAAGGATGGTTTTTTGTTCTCAACCGGGATCGGCGTCTATCTCAATATCTGGAATTGGACGAGCCTCACGCTTTATACAGCTTTTCCTCTATCCCAACCCCTTGCTGATGGAAGCGGATACTGGCTCCCGATCGCCATCGAATTCAATGCGCATTTTTGACATGTCATGTCGCTGAAACAATCTGTTCGCACGTCAGTCGATAGAAGTGCCACAGTGCTGCACGTACAACAAGATCGCTTTCCCCTCTATGGGCTCGCTATAATGTGCGTCTTTAGGCTTACAGCACACCCGTCATCGCGGGAACCGGCCTGCTTATTTTTCGGAAAAAGTTGTATCACATATTCAGGGTCTCGGGCTTCACGAACCATATGCAGGACGGTTTGTCTCCCATGAACTCGATAACATCCTTGACCTTCCTTGCCACTACTGAAAGTCAGACAATAGGTTGATTCCCGGCCGGACTAACTAAAAAAAATGCCACTACGCATAGCTTATGATCGCATAGCGGCATTTGATGAACGAAATCAAACCTTCATGTTGATGACGGTCCCTTGCCAATTATGAAGTGGGTTCGATTTCTGCTGAACGGTTTGAGCCGCGAATTCCCTTGCTTTTTCAGCCGGACCTTCCCGGCTCTCTTCCGTCGCATGAGTTGCCGCTTTCGTCTGATCGACAAGCGAAAGTGAACTCATACTATGAATTCCATGAATATTCATTTCACCTCCTTCGTGAGGATTCACCCTCACCATGTTTTATTCTCAGAATCAATGGCGAATTCGCCTATCTCCTCTCAGGTACCATTGATTCTATGTAATTCAGAATTTCGAGAGGAAGAGAACAAGAAAATATGGTGTCCGGTTTTCATGTTCGCTTTTTCCCCGATAATATTAATGTCAATATAAGAATTAGAAATGAATTCTACATGAAATAATATCAATTTTTTCGGGGAAATAAGCAATAGCGCCTCCACCTTTCGTATTAACCTACAGAAAAAAAGCACCACAGAGAGAAAAAGACTTGACTTCCCGGAAAATAGTGCAATCGGTCAGGCACAAAATAAAATATGAAGAGAAACCCCTCACCCCACACACAGGCCTGTGAAAAGCTAATAAGTACGCCGAAGCAAGCTGGAGACAATTTTAAAAAAGGGACAAAATTAATTTTGGAAAGGGGAAAACCCCGGCCGTGGTGTCGGCATTGCGTCTTACCTGCTGTTTTGCACCGCTGCCTTGTCTTTTTTGAATAATCTGTTACCGGGTAACACCACCAGTGCGTGATTCAGTAGAGTAAGCGCCTCTTTATAACGGCCGCGTCCGGATAATTCCACAACATGGTTATGGATATACACCTGATAATTATTTACGAGGGAGGAATGTTTTCCCACCAGCCGCATTCCCTCTTCGATACAAACGGCGGCCCGCGCATACCCCGCGGTCTGTGAAAGCCATTCGGCTTTGGTGGCATAAAAATACAGCAGGAGGTCTTTTCTGGATTTGGCGGAGAGAAACAGGGACGAATCTTCTCCGTCCAATGCCTGCCGGGCCCGGGAAAACTCACGGCGTTTTATCAAATCCTTCACATGGTTAAAGAGGTACATCTCGCCTATTTTCTTCAGCAGGGTCTTGTCATGAAGCAGGGCCATACCCTCCGTAACAACCTGCAGAGCGGCGGCCAGACCATTGCCGGAAAAAATAATTTGGGCTTCCTTCTGGTAGGCAAAGGTTACAAGCTCATCATATACCCGGTCGGTAAACAACGGCCGCGTTCCGTCAGTCCCCAGCAGTTCAATCGCCCGGCGGGGGTTGTTGTTTTTTATCAGCTCGATCACAAAATTATAGGTGTAAAGTTTTTTTGATTTTAACAGCCCGGCATCACCGGCAAAATACCCCAATCCCTCATCGATAATTCTTACGGCAAACTCATTTCCCCTCCGGCTCGCGGCATCCTCGGCTTTTTTCTGATAAAAGTAGACCAGGAGCTTCCGGTAATCCGCGTCTCCGAGCACGCCCGAATCATGTTGCAGATTAATACGCTGCCGGGCCGCTGCAAAATCCTTGTGCTCGATAACAGATACTATCCATTGAATTGTAAGCTTTCCCAGGAGTGTTTTTATTTTTTCTATTTGCGGATAAAGTACAGTAGCCTGTTCCAGAGTATCCGCCGCGGTTTCCATCTGTGCCGCGGTTCCTGCCCCTGCGGCAAAACGGGTCAATGTCTGCACCAGGAGGGTTTTGCTGAAATCATTTTTCAACAGTCCGTAGCCGTCCACCGCAAGCGGAACCGCCTCGGCATACTTGTTTTTCCCCAATAACAATACCACCCTGTTATGCAGAATTAAAAAAAGCAGCTCCTTTTCTCCGATCGTCTCCCGCCGGCTGTAATTTCCGGGGGGCACATAAGCGTACCCGGTAATTTTACCGAAATGATCGGTGAACTCCTTTTTTTCCCCGGGATTAAAACCATACACACTTGTGGTTTCCACATCATAAAATTCGTCTCCGATCTCCAGGGTACAAAACGCGTGATCGGTGGTTTTCACCCCAAAGACCGTAAACCCCAGGCTGCGGCTTAAAATCAGGTAAAAAACCGCAGAGGAAACACAGTTAAACTCCCCGGTGGACAGCAGTACGTCCAGCCGGGTCTGCGCCACATTATAGGTACGCAGGTATTTTTGATGTATATATTGAAGCAGGTCGTCTCCCAGCTGCGGGGAAACTCCCCTTCCCTTGAAATAGGCTTTGACCTGATTGATTATTGTAAAAAAATCATCCTGCAGGGCGGGCAACCTGTCATCCGCACTGCCGGAAAACACCAGCGCCGTATGAACAAGGGCTTGAAGCGGCAACGGTTCCTTTTGTGGCGCCAGTTCCTTTATCAGGGCGGTCGGTTCCAGGCGCGGCCGGGCGCTTTCGCTCTGCGGCCACAGACCGACGGATACCACCAGGCCCAACACCAGGCAAAGTAGTGCATGTTTATGCTTGTTCATATTCTTAATGTAATCCCAATTTTATGTTTAATCCAGAGAAGATCACGCCACGGTACAAATTTAAAATTGCCGGTGGCGCGGCAGGCGCGTTATTGCCAAAATCTTTTTTTTACAATAAGCTCTTTATGAGAAGTCCAAGGGGGTATGTTATGAATAGCGATAACGACGTCATTATTGTGGGTGCGGGTGCCGCCGGCTTAAGCGCGGCCCAATACGCGGCCCGGTCGAATCTGCGTACATTGGTAATCGAAGAGCTGGCGCCGGGCGGGCAGGCGCTTATCATAGACCGGCTGGAAAATTATCCCGGCTACCCCGATCCGGTGAACGGATTTGAGTTTACCCAAAAAATGGAAACCCAGGCCAAAAACTTCGGGGCGAAGTTCATCAATGCCAGCGTCAGCCTGGTAAAACCGGAGAAAAACGGGTTTGTGTTAACCACCAATACCGGTGAACTGCACAGTCATACCGTGATCATCGCCACCGGGGCAAAACATAAGAAACTCATGATCCCCGGAGAAGAGGAGTTTTCCGGGAAAGGGGTCTCCTACTGCGCAACCTGCGACGGACCGTTCTTCAAGGGTAAAAAAATGCTCGTTGTCGGTGGAGGAGACGCTGCCTGCGACGAGGCCAGGTACCTGGCCCAGTTGTCGGAACAAATTATTCTCGTGCATCGTCGTGACCGGTTTCGGGCCCAGAAGGCACTGGCCCGACGGGTACTCGATAATAAAAACATAAGCGTACGCTTTAATACCGAGCTGCAGCGTATTTTCGGTGAAAACCAGGTAAACGAAGTACAGCTTGTACAGAACCGGGAAAACAAAACCTATAAGGAAGCTTTCGACGCCGTATTTATCTTCATCGGTTCCATACCGCAGACCGCCTGTATTCCGGATGCGGAAGTAAATGAAGAGGGGTATGTGATTACCAATCAGAAAATGGAGACGAACATCCCCGGGTTGTACGCGGTGGGTGATGTACGAGCCACCCCGTTCAGGCAACTGGTGGTGGCCGCCGGCGAGGGGGCGATTGCCGCTCATGTTGCCTCGCAGTATATCGATGAATTAAAGGGCCAGGCCTATCAATAAGATACTGATTGTTGTTTTATCCTGTATTCTCCTGTTCGCCGCCAAGGCACAGCCGATGTTTTGGGATACCGGAGATCCGGAGCGGTTGATAGAGGAACTGATCGGGTCGATGACCGATCAGGAGCTTTTAGGCCAGGTGTTCTTTATCGGCTATCAGGGCACAACTCCTCCCGCGTCACTGTTACACTGGATCAGGGAACGGAACCTGGGCGGAGTAAAAATTTTTACCCGAAATGTGAGTACGCTGCCCTCTCTGGCCGTGGATATCAGACGCATGCAGCTCCTCAACCAAAAAACCCGCCTGCGCATACCCCTGTTTATCGCCACCGACCAGGAAGGAGGCTGGGTAAGCCACATTCGCAGCGGCTTTTCCAGTACGGGAGGAAACCTTTCGCTGGGCGCCACGGGTATTCCGCACGACGCTTTTCTGACGGGGTACTATATCGGTATGGAACTGAAGGCCCTGGGAATAAATATGAACTTTGCCCCTGATCTTGACGTCTATTCCAACCCGAACACATGGGTCATCGGTCCGCGTTCCTTTTCATCGGATCCGCTGAAAGTCGCCCTGTTCGGCATCGCCTATTTAAAGGGGCAGAAAAAGGCGGGCATTATTGCCACGGGGAAACATTTTCCCGGGCACGGCGAAACAGACCTGGATTCACACGGATACCTGCCGAAAATTAATATAAGCTTTGATAAACTGTGGAAAAAGGACCTTTTACCGTACCGATTCGCCATCAGGGAGGGATTACAGGCCATAATGACAGCACATCTGGCGTTTCCCAAAATTACCAGCAACATGGAACCGGCGACGCTTTCGGATTTTTTTCTCAATACGGTGCTGCGGCAAAAACTGAACTTCAAGGGAATTATCATCACCGATGATATGGAGATGTGGGGGGTAAGGATCAATGGCGATGATATCCCCACGGTGTGTATGAAGGCGATTCTGGCCGGGAATGATATGATTCTGGTCTCGCATACCCCGGAGATGCAGGAGGAGACCTGGACCCGTCTTTTGGCTTTAATGAAGACCGATAAAATCTTTAAAAACAGGGTAAAAGACGCGGTAAAAATTATACTGCGGGTAAAGCTTAAGGCCTTTAAGGGCGAGCACGCCTTCCCGATCATCCCGAATGCCGCCAAGGTCACCCATAGGATTCCGGCAGAAGGGGCTGCACAGTTCTTTTTCAATTCAAGCTGCCGCAGTATTACCGTCATTCGCGGAGCGTACATCCCCTTTATCCCGAAAGCACAGGAACGTGTGCTTTTAATCGGCCAGTACCATGATTTTTTAAAACAGGGATTGCAGCGTTACCCGAATGCCGATACCCTCTACATTCACTGGGCCCCCCAATATTATGCCATGAAAGCCGATGTGGAGAATGTCCTGAAACGCGTCGGGGCTTATGATACCGTCATATTCTGTCTTTCAAGCCCCAGCAGCCTGGAAATACTGGAGGCGCTGAAACACTCAAATAAAAAGATCATCGTCATCTCCGCGCTTACCCCCGTATATCTGCTGCACACACCATGGATAAAATCCGCCATTGCGGTATACGGTGAGTCCGGTGAATCATTTGCCGCCGGGTTTGCGGCGCTGGCCGGGGATTTTACCCCTGAAGGCCGTTTGCCGGTTGACTTTTTAAAGCGCTAAAAGGAGCCTCCTGATAGTGAGTTGGCAGAAGTTAGACAAAACAGATTTGGGATTGCTGGAAGACTTCCTGATAAAGAACGAGATAGAGTGCGTTCCTTTCAGCGCCTGGCTGAAAGAAAAGATCATCTCGCAGACGCATCTTAAAAAAGATTTCAACATTTATGTAAACCGGAATAAAAATCATATGGTAGGTGCCGATTCCATTCACGAGGCGGTACTGATAACGGAATACGGTATGATCTGCCCGATAATCAGGACAACCATGCAGGCACAACCGCACAGGCTGCTCGCTCTTTCGCATTTTATTCACCAACCGCAGGTGGCACTTACTTCCATCCTGGGCTTAAAGGAAAATGTCGAAATAATCGAACACCTGCTGTTAAACCGCAGTGTCAAATCCAAGGTGGAATACTACCTGATGGCCCTGCATATATCGAATTTTCGGGAGAAAACAGGGGTACTGCCGCGGGGCATAAAGATCCGCAAGGCGCGGGCAAGCGATGCTGAAATTCTATTCCCCATACAAAAGCAGTATGAACTTGAGGAGGTATGCCTTAATCCGTATCTCTTTGATAACGTCGCCTGTTTTAATCTGTTGAAAAACAATTTAAGAAAAGAAATTATCTATCTGGCCGAGGAAAACGGTGTACCCATCGCCAAGGCCGGGACAAATGCCAGGGGCTATAACATCTACCAGATCGGGGGGGTATTTACCCATCGAAAATATCGAAGAAAGGGCCTTTCCTACGCATTGATGCTTGAGCTGTTAAAGCATATTTTTCGTCTGGATAAATCCGTCTGTCTGTTTGTAAAAAAATTGAATACCCCGGCACTGATGCTATATAAAAAACTCGGATTCACCGTGCTGACGGATTTTCGTATCAGTTATATGTAAACCTTATCCGTTTTCCAACACCATGCACACCACATCATCAGCAAAATCATTCCCCCCCTTCCAGGCGGTAAGCTCATATTCAAGCGCCGCCAGCAGATCTTTTGCGGGAGCGGTTTTATTTTTTTCCAGAAACTGCATCAGGCTTTTCTGGGAATATTTCTTACCCTGTTTGTTTTTAATCTCCACCAGTCCGTCCGAATACAGGTAGAGACGTTCTCCCTCTTTAAATTCCAGCAAGGCCTCATTTATTTCGATTTCTGAGGACAGCCCGATGGCATACCCCTCGGATTCCACACTGAAAAGCTCCCCTGTTTTTCGCTGTAAAAACGGCAGGGTATGCCCCGCGCGGGCCAGTCGAAGCTGCTGTGTCTCGGTATTGATAATGCCGTATATCATGGTAAAAAACGGATTGCTGTTGGCCTCAAAATAAAACTGTTTGTTCAGTTGGGCAATCACCTCGGCCGGGCTTACAATGGCAGGGTCCAGGTCGTCCTTCCTGCGGAGGTTCTTATCATTCAGCATGTCCTTTCCCCGCTTTAAAATACCGCCCTTTGCCGTATCCGGAGAAAGATATTTATGTAAACTGAAGGCAAATAGGGTGGCGGAAAACCCATGGCCCATAACATCCAGAATAAAAAATCCCACATGATTTTCATCCAGTTTGAAGAAATTTATAAGATCGCCGGAGCCGAACACACTGGGGAAAAAAAGCCAGTCCATGGTTATCCCTGAGATGGTCTGTCCTTTTAAGGGAAGCAGGCTTTTCTGGATTTTAAAAGGCATTTCCAGTTCGGGGGTTACCGGATCATCACCGAGGTTCTGTGTTTCCCTGCTTTTAAAGATTATAACGGTACCGATGGTAATACCGGTGTCGTTTTTCAGGGGAACCAGCGTGTAGTTTATGGCCTGTTCGGCCTCATCCTTATCAATCAGGATGACATTTTTTTTATTGACGATTACCCCGTCAACGATCGCCTTTAAAAAAGGAATTTCCTGTTGCTGGTGCTTTTCCATATCCACTATTTTGAATATCTCGTTTAAGTGTTTTCCCATTGCAGCGGTCTGCTCATATTTCAGGACAGCCTCGGCATAAGAATTAATAAACCGGATTTCCCCCTTGGTATCGATGACAATGACGCCCTCCGCCAGGGAACGCAAAATAATCGAAAGCCAATCCCTGTTTATTCTTATCTTTTTTTCTTCTTTGGCCTTATATAAGGCCACTTCAATGGTTGCCCTCAGGGCCTTTTCTTCAAACGGCTTTAAAATATATCCGTAAGATTCGGTAAGTTTGGCCCTCTGCAGAGTTTTCTCATCCGAATGAGCGGTAAGAAAAACAACCGGCACGTTGAATATCTTTCTGATCTGCTCGGCCGCCTCAATACCATCCACTCCCCCCTCCAGGCGGATATCCATCAGAACCAGATCCGGCCTGTCAATCATTACGTGCTCTATCGCCTCTTTTCCGGACGAGAGTACATGGGGGACCTCATACCCCATATTCTCCAATCCCTCTTTGATTTCAAGCGCCACCAGACCTTCATCCTCAACCACCATAATCTGCGGTTTATCCATGTATCATATCCTCCTGCATTTTTCCTGTTTTAACTTATAATAACCTGCGTATGACTGTCAATGATCATCAAAACACCCTTCCGCTTTAAAAAAGAAATGAGTATTTCAGTGAAAGTTTCACCAATGAGGGATCGCCAAGATAGGATTTCGTTACAAATAACGTCCCGTCAACCACTACTGATAAAATACTGTTCTCGGAAACCGTTATGCCGAGTTCGAATTTCGGCTGCAGTTTTACTTCCGGTTCGGAGTAAAACCCGCTGTTTATAACCTGGGTGGTCAGTCCGACATTAAAAATCAATCCATTCCCTGTGTACCAAAGGGCATCCATCTCCGCCAGGTAACGCTGGTAATCTTCACCCATCAGATACCAGTAGACACCGGCCGTTACATCCAGCGAAAACAGCGGATCAGGGTACCAGGAAAGCTCATATTCCGCTATGGCATATATGGGATGGTCGCTGTTTTCAAGATCCACCCCTACTCCGATTTTCGGCTTATTGAGTAATGTATCCAGACTGAAGGCCACACCCACGCGCGCTTCATACAGTTCCAGTCCGGAGGTAAACGGCAGATAGGATAGATTGTGTCTGGTAAAAAACGTAAACCCCGTTGTGCCGTATGACAGGTACAGCTCCGGTACAATGTCCAGGTATACCTTCTCGTTGGTTTTACCGATATAGGTTGAATCCGCCCCCACCCTGGCCAGAAAGTTTTCCGTGCGATAACTGAAGTCCGTGGAGAGGTCCGCTTCCCCGTTTAAATCACCGGTAACCGGATCAACGTTCAGCATGCCCAATGAATCCAGGAAAAAACTGAAGTTTTGCGAAAGAAAGCTGTAAGTATCCCAACCAAGGGAAAGACCGAGTTCGGGGCTCAATTCGCCCTCCTTGTCCAAATTCGTTGATAACGATGATTCGGCCAACAGCAGCAGATCCCCAAAACAGAGGGTGGTCACAAGCAACAGCGGCAGCAGAAAAAGAAAAATCCTCTTCATTTTCTTGTCCTCCTGCTCAACTCTTCCTCGATCTGGAGTACACCCCCGCCGTTCCGTAAGATGTTGATGACCAAGGCATACATCTCCTGGTCACTCACCCGGCGGAATTTTGCCTTTACAAAAAGCGAAGTGATTATCGGGTAACTGGTATAATTAAGGGTACTCTCAAGCAGTACACGGCTTAACGCACCGAGCCTGCTCTCATCCAGTGTGGTAATGGTCTTCAACTTCAGCAGGGTTGTGCCTAAGGATTCAAAAACCTTGACGGCCTCCTCACGGCTTTTTGCTCCGTTTAACATCTGTTGGAGCAGTTGTTCTTGAAATCCACTGAGTAAAAACAGACTGATGTAACGGTAGAGTTCATTCTTCTGTGATTCCGATGTATAGGGGAACTGTGTTTCTTTCAGCAGCACCGAAACCTGTTTGATGCGAAGCGCCTCACTCTTTATTCCGTTTAACAGGTTTTGCGGCGCAACCTTCTTTGCCAGGCCCTCTTTCAATTTATCAAGCAGGGTCCCCACAGGAAGTCCGCGCTGCTGTAACTCGGTGAATATAGATTTTATGGGAATATATACGTTACTGTACTCGGTCTGATCCTGACCGAACAACTCATCGACCGCTCCCGAAATATCATTAGCAAACAGATAACCGGTAAATATGCAGAGAGAAAAAAAAAGCAATCCCGTAATGGCCCATTTTTTTTTACTCATGAAAGACGATACTTCTTCCTCTCTATCCCCCGCTGGTTTTTAAATTCACCTTTTACCGCTCCGCCGCCCTCACTTCACCGATGAATTTGTTTTTTCCTTTTCCTTTTTTTCCTTTTTTGCCTTTTTTTCTTTGATTTTCTCTTTTACCGCTTTTATCTCTTTGGCGTTTTTTTCGGTTGCTTTTTCCGCCGTTATTTTTTTCTTGGCTTTTATCACCGAGGCGGCCTTGACCTTGACCCTGACCTTTTTATCTTTGTCCAGTTTATCCAAAGCGAGTTCCTGCTTCAACTCAAGACGCAGCCGGCTGTAAGACGCGCCCTTACGCAATTGGGCGTCATAACGCTTTACCAGATCGAGCAGCTGTTCCACCGCCTGCCCCCGCTCTTGAGGCAGAACTCCCGTATCCACTTGGGTCAATACAAAATTCAATGTTGACTGGGGAATATTCGCCAATTTTACTTTTTCATTGAGTTCCTGCAATAATGCCGCGTTTAATCCGGAATGATCCCGCACTCCATTTTCGGCAAATGAGGAAAAACCTGTAATAATGAATAGTATACAAAAAACTATCCCTGCTCTTATCACTCTAACCTCCCTCGTAAGAAAAAACAGGATCTTACGCTCCTGCCTGTACCTGTAAAATTGGACTTATTGTTTTATATTATTTTCTATTTATCTTTATCTTTATCTTCTTTAATTTTATCTTTTAGATCTTTGTCTTTTTTGTCCTTCTTATCTTTAATCTTTATTTTATCATACTCATCATTCGTGTAAAGTAGTATTAGGAGTTTGTTTGCATTGTTATCGGTCCTGTCGAGATATAATTCTTTTCGCAGCTCCAGAATAACCTGGCTGTAGGTATATCCTTTGCGGAGTTTTGAATCGTATTTCTTGGCCAATTGGAACACCCTGTCGGCCGCCACCTGCGGATTCCGGGGCAGCAGCCCCCCGGCAGCCTCATTCAATATCAGCTTTATAGTTGAGTCGGGAATTTGGGAGTTCACCAGTCTCTCCGTCAACCGCCGTAAAAATGCTCCCTGCCAGTCAGCCGGTTGGTTCAGTGTCATGGTATCTGAAGAAGCCGGTAATTCATCACCATTCGTCTGGGCAAAACACCAGATACTTACCAGAAGTGTAATGATATAAACAAAAAACATTCTTCTCATAAGTACACCTCCTTACAACTGAAGAATCGAGCTTACTCCCCCAAATCCGTCGTTCACCTCATACGGCGAGTTCGGGTCGGCAATACTCTGCTCCCCGTTGATGATGAAATTATACTTATAGACTTTTCCTTTTTCCAGTTTTACATCAGTCCGCCAGACCCCGCCGGAATCCGGCCCCTTCATGCTGATCTTGTGCTTCTCCCAATCCGTAAAATCGCCCATCAGCTCTACGCTCCGGGCATCCGGGGCAAACAGTGTAAATTCAACCCTTACCTCATGGGCCGCTAATCCCGGTTGAACCACAAACAGCATTAAGCCGGCCGCTATTACGGCAACTCCCATGACCAGCACTCCGATTAAAAGAGGAGAAAGTCCCCTCTTATGTTTTGTTCTGATTAACTTTTTCTTAATCTGCTCCAGGTTCGGAACAGTATCATCCAATGCCGAGGATAGCCCTGATTCTCCATTCCCGTCCCTGAATATAAAAGGAAGCAGTACCGAATACTGTTTTTTGCAGGACTCACACCCTTCAATATGAGTTTCCATCCCGGGTAAAACGCTTTCGTCCAGGGCACCTGTTTTTTCCCAGGTTTTCATTAACTCCCGGACCTGCCTGCAGTCCATATACTCTTCCTCTTTAATTATACTAAATTTTCTCTATTATTTCCATAGTTTTTAATATATTTAAAACATCATTGATACCTTATGAGACACTCTTTGTCAATAATTCTTTCAGGTGTTTTCGTGCAACCTGCAGCTGTGACTGCACATTTTCCACGCTTACCCCCAGTGTTTGGCTGACTTCATTAATCGATTTACCGTCCAGATAGTAAAGAATAGTTGTCTCCCGTACCTTTTTCGGGAGCTCACTCAAAGCATTCTGGATGCGCAGGAGCATATCCTGCTGTTCCGCCTGAATATTGCCGAAGGGTGTCTCCTTGGCAAAGGTGATCCTGACTTCCATACCCCTGTCCGATTTTATCTCCAGCTTCCCTTTTAGTTGTTTCACCAGGGTCGTTATAATCTTCATTCCCAGGGATTCCACATCGGCGATATCAATATTTTGCGGAATCCCCCTCCCATTGTCCTTTACAATAAGTACAAGATCCTCTTCTTTGGCCTCCAGTTTTATCATAATTTCATTGTTCTTTTCCGCTTTTCTCTTCATTGCGCCGTTAAAGGCATGTTTCATGGAGTTGGAAACCAGTTCGTTAATAATCAATCCGCATAAAATACTGCGGTTTAAATCAAGATAGATCTTTTCCACGTCCACGCGCAGCATAATGCTGTTTGCTTTATCCGTGAAGGAGTGAAAGAGGTAGTGCGACAAATCGTTGATATATTCGGCGATATCCGTATTAGAGAGGTCCTGGGCTTTATACAGCTTTTCATGGATCATCCCAATGGAACGGATGCGGTTGACGGTCGTACGAAAAACGTCCCTGATCCGTTCATCATTAAAATATCGCTTTTGCAGGTTAAGCAGGCTGATAATAATCTGCAGGTTGTTCTTTACCCTATGATGAATTTCTCCGATGAGAATATTTTTTTCATCGAGCGCCGAATTAATCATACGCTCCGCTTTTCTTCGCTGGGCAATCTCATCGATTAGGGCCTGATTTGATTCCTTTAATACCTCATTGATGTTTTTCAGATCCCGCACGCGGGAAACAACCTCCTGTTCAACAAGTTTATGCAGTTTTTTCAGGTTTTTATCCGTAACCTCAAGTTGTGAGATATCATGGAAAATACAGATCTTGGCTTTTTGTTTCCCCAGCAAGTTGGTTACCGGCAGCATAATAAGATCATAGGTTACCGAGCCAAGAAGTACCGCTTCACGATGAGGGGAAAACCGGGAAAGCGCCTCTGAAAGAAAACTGAGTCCGGGAAAGACCACAGCGAAATCTTTTCCGATAACGCTTCCCTCATCTTTTTCCAATAGAGAATACATCCGCGGATTAAGAAAAATAAGCTGCTGCTTATTATTGGTTATAATCAAGGGATCTCCCATACGATAGAAAAACTCCTGGTGCGCAATAAACTCACCGAAAGGGTATCTGAAAATGGTAATATAAAATACCAGCAGTACAACCCACATGCAATGGAGGTAGAAAAACCCGATAAAGCTCTCAAAGTGAAAGAAAAAAACTCCGCCCAGGTACAACAAAAGGGGCAGCCCGATAATGACCGCGGGAGCAATACGCAGGTCGGATAAAAAAAGTGCCTGGCCGGATAGTCTGCCCGCATAGATAAAAAAACCCGCGTACATCAGGGCAAGCGCATACCCCAGAACCACATACAGGCCCTGTCCCGCAAAGGGTGCGGTACGCCATAACAGTTTATGGAAACCGTTTGTGAAAATCATCACACACACAAGGGCAGCGGTAAGAATCAATAAAAAACGCCACCCCCTGCGCGCACGTTTGTTTTTCAGTAAAAGCCCCAGGCAAAAATAAAACCAGAGAGAGGCTGAAATTACCAGCGCACCGGAAAACAGCGAAACCAACAGGACATTCTCTTGCCGTGAAGGTACGATCCATTGAACACACCCGGAGGTAACCGCAACGGCGGAGGTCAGGACAAAAAGAAAACGCAGCGGAGAGGACAGACTTTGGATGAACACACCATGGGTGAGGCAAAGCCGCCAAAAAAGTATTCCGGTTATAATAAATACCAAGGGCACTACTACAGCATACATCTATCTTATATTATAACAAAACGGGCCTCAAAATGAAATGTCTGCCGTTCGAACTGTAAAAAAATAATTAATGCAGTAATTTCAATATTTTTTCCGCCAACAACTCCTGGTCTATGGGTTTTGCAATAAAATCATTCATTCCCGCAGCAAGACATTTCTCTTCATCCCCTTTCATGGCGCCGGCCGTAAGGGCGATAATAGGAATTGTTTTTTTTAAGGACCCGCGGATCAGGTGTGTGGCCCGGATACCATTGATGAGCGGCATCTGTACATCCATCAGGCAGATATGAAAATCCTGTTTTTTAATCTTCTCCAATACCGCCTTTCCGTTTGACACTACCTCTACCGCACAACCGTACCCTTCAAGCTGCAGCCTGATCAGCCGCTGGTTCACCGGACTGTCCTCGGCCACCAACACTCTGGTACCTGAAAGGGAGATGTTTTCCGGTGTTTTATACCGGGTTTTGCGGTCCGACAAATCCGTTTCCGCGGCCGCTGCGAACTGCGGGGGCTGTAAAGGCCTTACGGCCGGTTCCAGGAAGAGCCTGATACGAAACTCACTCCCCGTATTCTGACCTGACTTCAGGCGGATACTCCCGCCCAGTTTTTCAACCAAAACCTTGGTAATATGCAGGCCAAGACCGACACCGCCGTATTTTCTTGTTGCCGACGAATCGGCCTGGGTAAAGGGCTCAAATATTGTTTCCTGCTTGCCGGTGGGGATCCCGATACCCGTATCTTTTATCGTAATAACCAGATTATATTTCTTACTTTTCCCGGATGTCACCTTAAGCCATATTCTCCCCTTTTCCGTGAACTTGACGGCGTTATCGAGCAGGTTTCTCACAATCTGCTTAATACGGGCCGGATCACCTTTAAACGCCGGGGGAAGTTTATCATTATAGGTAAATGAAAGGTTAACCTGCGGAGTACGGATTTTGGGGATTTCCGTTTTCAGTAAATCCGCAAGTAACTGCTTTAAATCAAAGACCTTTTCTTCTATGGTAAATTTGTTTGCTTCAATCTTTGAAATATCCAGTATTCCATTAATTAAATAAAGCAGATCCCTCCCGCTTTGCCGAATGATATTGATATAATCCGCCTGCTCGGCGGTAACCCCGGATTTACGCAGTAACTCGGTGAATCCCAACACCGCGTTTAACGGGGTGCGGATTTCATGTGAGACATTGGCCAGAAACTGGGATTTTATTTTATTGGCCTGCTCAGCTACCGCCTTGGCCCGTTCAAGCTCCTCGGCCCGCTTTCTTTCGGTAATGTCGATAACATATTCAATAATCTGTTTTACCTTTCCGTCATCGTCCAATATGGGAAAGGCATGTACCTCTACGTATTTTTCTGAGCCGTCGCCGGCCCGACGGATATGCTCCACAGTGGCCGGTTTCCTTGTTTTCTTGACCCGGCGCAGGGGACAGATATTCCCCTGACCTTCGCACGGGGTCTTTCTGTTTTGACTGAACATGTAACAGGTGGTCCGGGCAGGTATATCGGCTATACCGGTGGCGGAATTGGCCGCGGTTACCGTATAATCATCAGCGTTTAAAACATAAAAGGGGTGGGTCAAAGACTCAAGTACATTATTTAAGAAACGGCTTTGTTCACCGACCCGGCCTTCAAATTTCTTTCGTTCCATGATTTCTATGTTTTTGGCCTCGATTGCCTGCTCCAGGCTTTCCACATAACTGTCCAGTTTTTTCTGCATCTCCTGCTTGGCCAGGGCGCGCTTTATTTCAATGATCAGTTCGTCGTATTCAATGGGTTTGTGAATATAACTGAAGGCGCCCAACTTCATGGCCTGTATGGCCGTATCCACTCCGCCGTGCCCGGTAAAAATAATCACTTCAAGGTGCTCATCAATCTCCTTCAGATGGGTCAACAACTCGATGCCGTCCATTCCGGGCAGTTTGATATCAACCAGGGCAATCTGCGGCCCGGCTTGTTTAAAGACCGTTATCGCATTCCTACCGTTTTCCGCGGTACACACCGAAAAGTTGTCCAGTTCCAACAGGCTTTTCAAGCGTTTGCGGATTATTTCCTCATCATCCACCACAAGTATCCGTATCATTCGGACTTCCCCCGTGGTAATCGTATTCGTACCGAAGTTCCCTGTTCCGGATTGCTGTGCAGCATAATTTTTCCCCCGTGATTTTCAATTATGCCGTAACTGATGGACAATCCCAGGCCGGTGGCTTTCCCCACCTCCTTGGTGGTAAAAAACGGCTCAAACACCTTTTCAGCCACCGCAGCGGACATTCCCATCCCGTTATCACAGAAGCGTACGTCAACCACATCCGGCCGTGCCAGGAACCGGGTGGTAATCACTATTCTTTTTTGCCGGGTACCGCTGTGTTTTACCTCATCAAGTGCGTCCCTGGCATTGGTAAGCAGGTTTATCCACACCTGTTCCAATTGATACGGCTCCCCGGTAATCAGCGGTAATTCCTCGGCGAACTGCTTGCGTATGTTTATCTCATGCAGCCTGAGCTGCTCACCCAACAAGCTTAAGGCCGATTCAATGGTCGCATTCACATCCACCCGTACAAAGGTCAGCGTATCCTGGCGGGCAAAGGTGCGGATGTGTTTGATTATCCTGGACATACGCTTTACGGACGCTTCGATATCGCCGAGTCCGTTCTCCAGGTCTTTCTGTTTGAGCTTATCCAGTTCAATCAGTTTACGAAAATGTTTGGCCACCAATGAAATTCCCCCCAGCGGTTGGTTCATTTCATGCGCCAGCCCGGCGGCCATCTCGCCAAGCGTGGCCAGTTTGGAGGTTTGAAAAAGCTGGGTTTGAATACGGTTCACATCCTTGGCCTTCTCCTGTATTCTTCTTTCCAGTTCCTCATTCATCTTTGAAATTATTTCGGACGAAATCTTCAGCTCCCGGTTTCGGTAAAGATAGTTTCTTTTCAGGTTAATACGCTCGATGGCTTTTTTCAGGGAAAACAGCAGTTCATCCAGGTTAATGGGTTTTATAAGATAATCCAACGCGCCGGCACGCAGGGCCTTTACCGCAAGTTCCTGTTCATCATAACCGGTAATCACGATGCTCTCGATATCCCTGTACACCAGCCTGGCCCTTTTTATGACCTCGATGCCGTCAATATCGTTCATTTTGATATCGGTGATGATAATATCGATTTTACTCTTTTCAATAATCTTTAGGGCGGCGGATCCGTTTCCCGCATCATGTATTTCATAGTTTTCTTTCTCTAAAAAGCTTTTCAGCCTCTTCACAGTTGGCTGATCATCATCTATCAGCAGGACGCTTGTTTGATAGAACAGTTTTTCCCTGATTATGATTTTTTCCATGGCTCGACCAAGCGCCGCGTCCAACTCCTCTTGTTTTATGGGTTTTTCAATATAATCAATAGCACCCCAGCGCAGTGCCTGGATAGCCACCTCCTGGTTGCCGAAACCGGTTATCACAATAACTTCACAATCGGGACGAAGTTGCTTTATCTTCTTCAGAATCTCAAAACCGTCAACATCCGGAAGTCGCACATCAAGCAGGACGATATCGATATTGTTTTCCTTCATTAATGCCAGGGTGTCCCTGCCGTTTGCCGTGGTACGCGTATTGAAATACTGCCTTTTTACTTCCACCGACAAAAACTCTCTGGTAACCCTGTCATCATCCACGATCAAGACTTCTTTTTTACGCATGAATAGTTTTTCCTTGCATGTCGAATAATAAAAATTTTAAGATATTCAACTGAGCTTTGCAATATCAATCTTTGAGGGCAATTCCGCTTGCAATCACCGACCTTGTGTAAGATGATATTAATAAGGCGGTATTGATGAAAGAGTATCATTACAACCTGAAACAGGCCGCAGCACAACTGAAATTAGATGAGCAGACAGTGCAAGAGATTGCCCTGAATTTTGTGCGGGAAAATCACAGTTATCTTACACCGATCACGCAGGCACTTAACTCCGGGCGTACGGATGAGGCCGCACGGCAGGCCCATCGCCTGAAAGGCGCGGCGTTGGAACTGCGCATGGAGCGGATTGCCCGTCTGGCAGGCATGCTTGAATCCCAAAGCGGCCGGCAAAGCCTTAAGCACTCTCAGGCGATAATCGGGGAGTTAAAAAAACTCTTTCGCCTGCTGGAACAGGAACTGCATGAGAACCGAAGCAAAGAATAACCGGTTTGGGGAAATTGTATTGGAAAATAATACCGGCGGCGGCGCCGTATTCCTGGTTTCACTTCCCTGTATTTCAGACCAAGGCTAAGCGAAAATTCCTGCGAGGATGTTCAAGAGGTCGTCGCCAATAACAGGACGGCGGATAAAGTAATCGGCGGGCAGATTGTCACTCGATTTTAAAATATCAGCGGTGATCAGAATGATGGGAATATGTCTTGTAGCGGGATCTTCTTTCAATTTTGCCGCAATCTGGTCCCCGTTTTGTCCGGGCATGATTATATCCATGATAATGGCCCCGGGATTTTCCCTGGTCACGGTTTTCAGCACATCCCCGCTGTTGTCCACTACCGTCACCCGGTACCCGCGGTTTAACAAAAATTCCCTGAACAGGCGCAGATTCAATTTCTCATCATCTACTACCAAAACCCTTTTTTCACTCATGTTCCATACTCCCGGCCTTCATACTGCGGTTGATGCTGTTCCTCCACAAGACGTTGAAACTCCTGATCCGCCTGATGATCATCAAATATTTTGGTCAAAGAACCCATGATCTGCAGTACCTCATTGGCCTGGAGCAGCTCTTTGTCCGATGATGAAATAATCTCCCTGGCAACAGCGCTCAAGGCATTAATTGCCGTCTGCATCTCCCTTCCCTGTATCACGCCCTTCTTGGAAATATTATAGATATTTTTATTTGTTTCATTGGTCTCTTCGATGTATGAATTGATCTGGGTAAAAATATTGAACACAATATCCACCAACTCGGATTGTTTTTTTGTTTTCTGGATCATGTCCTCGATCATCTGGCGGATTTCCAGAGAGGAGGTCTTGGTGCTGTTGGCCAGTTTTCTGATCTCCTTGGAGATAACCGAGAAACCCTTTCCTCCCCGGTCCGCATGGGTGGATTCAATCGAAGCGTTAATGGAAAGTATATTTGTCTGCTCGGAAATGTCCTCAATCGTGGTAATGATGCGTACCATCCTTCCCGCTGAATCCAGAATTGCCTTCATGCTCTCTCTTGTCTGGATGAGTGCCTCCCTGCCGCGTCCGGTTTCCTTCTGCAGGTGCGAGGACAATCCCTTGGCCTTTTCGATGATGGTATCCACCTGTTCCAGCGACATGGTGGTCGTATCAAAGGCATCGAAGGTCAGTGCCAACAGCTCGGACTGGTTTTTCATTTTAGACACAATTGTTTCAATACTCTCAAAAAGTTCACGCACAATAACCGACATCCGGCCGATTATGCTTGTATCATTTTCTTTGGCGTAAAAAATCTTTAAAATCGGCGTAAGTGAATTATCCACGCGGCTTTTTAAAAGGTGGAGCTCGCTGCGGGCCCGGTCCACCCGGTCCTTGGCCTGTTCGTTCAGCGATGAAACCCGGCGTTCAAGTTCCTGCTGTTCGAACAGCTTACCCATCTCAATACAGTTGTTCATTATATCGGTAAACCCGGGGGCGCCGGTTGTCTCTTGGTTTTTCAGCCGCTCGAGTGTCTTTTTATACGGACGGAGAAAGAGAAAAAACAACACCAGAAAAATTATCACACTTAAGCCGATTTGCGTAAGCAGGATAATATCTTTTGTGACTTGGAACACACAAAGCAAAGCGGGGACCAACACACACAGCGGGATCAAAAAACATAATATGCGCAAGCGTTTTATGTTCATGCCTTTTTTTTCATCCCGTTCAAATTAATCACCTCAATATCACCGTTTTTTAGGTTGAAAAAAACCTTGCGGCCCTTGTTCCCTCCCACCTCAAGTTCAAGAAAATTGATCCGCATCCGGCTTAAAATCAGCCGAACCGCTTCGAGATTTTTTCTCCCGATATCAAGAAAACTCGAGGGTTTGGCGTCAAACAAGGATGCGCCGCCCACAAGGTAGGCGGAAAAAAAACGTTTGTTGCCGTTTTTCTTTAGAATCTCTTCTACCATCAGCGGCAGCAGAATATCGGCGAACTTGTGGCTGGTTATCGTACTCTCACGTCCGGACTTGTAATCCTCACCTGTAGGAAGATAAACATGCGCCAGCCCGCCGATCCGGTTTATCTTGTCATAAAGGATGACCGCCACGCACGAGCCCAGGATTGTCCGTAATACAAGCGGACTCTGCGCGACCTTGTACTCCCCTATGCCGACGGTGACCACCTGATCATTCATAGGGCCTTCTTGACCGAACTCAAGAGCCTGTCCGCCTCAAAGGGTTTGATAATAAAATCCATAACCCCCATGTCGATGGCCTTGTTGATGATCTCATCCTGTCCCAGGGCGGAAACCACGATTATTTTTGCTTTGGTGTTCAGTTTGAAAATTTCCGTGATAGCTTCGATCCCGTCCATCTCATCCATGGTGATATCCATAGTGACGAGATCAGGCGTTTGTTCCTTGTACATGGAAATCGCCATCCGCCCGTCCTGGGCTTCTCCCACGATCTGGTGGCCGTTCTTTTCCAGCTCGTCTTTTATAATATTCCTGATCAGTTTTGAATCATCCACTATTAAAACCTTAGCCATAGTTACTCCTTTATCTACTTAATTCACGGTAAAAATAATATCAACAATGCCGTAATTGAAGCGGATTACCGCGTTTATGGCATTATTGTCATATACCGTGATCTTCAATTTATTACCGGAAATAATGGTCGGAGTGGTAATCCGGGTGGTACCGTATTTTCTTTGAAAATAATAGGCAATCTTCCCCGCCAATATGTTCATCAACTCTCCCAGGCTGTCCTTGAACACCTGCCTCTGATCATCAAGGCTTTTCACCTCTTCAAAGAAATCCGGAGAAAGCGCCTTGGTTATCCTGTTGGCGGTTTCCAGGGAACAGGTCAGGATTATCTTGCCCTCCACCCCGTCGGTAAGCTGGATGAGAATGGCAATCTCACGCTTTTCGTCTTCGGGCAGCTGTGCCAGGGTGGTAATCGTATCCCCGGCATTTTTTTGGGAAAACAGGACTTCGAGGATTTGCTCAAACGACTCTTTGATCAGAGTATCATACTCCTCTTTTGTTACCTTCATTGCAATACTCCTTTTACGTAATTACAGTTGCTTTACCAACGTATTGACATCGATGATCAGGGCGACACTGCCGTCTCCCAGTACCGTCACACCATTGATACCGTATGACGTACCGTACGGCTCAGGCAGGGGTTTGGCCACCACCTCTTGCTTTTTTAATATTTCTTCAACCGTGAGTCCAAAGCACCGGCTCTCGGCCTCAAGCACAATTATCGTGGTCCTTCCGTTTACGGACGGATCATGATTCACTTCAAAATATTTTTCAAACTTCACCAGGGGTACCAGAGAATCCCGCAGGCGAAACACCTCGTTATTTTTTACCGTTTTTATTTCATCGGTTCCGATATCGATTATCTCGGTAATACTCCCCAACGGCAGGGCGTATATTCCGCCTCCCGCTTTGATAATCAATACGGAAATGATTTCCATTGTGGACGGCAGCGAAATAGTAAAGGTTGTCCCTTTGCCTTCTTCGGTACGGGTCATAACTTCTCCGCCCAGCTTTTTTACGGCCTCGGCCACGATATTCATCCCCATGCCCCTGCCCGCCAGTTCATTGGCCTTTTCTTTGGTAGAGAAGCTGGATAAGAAAATCAACTCGATGATTTTCTCTTCTTCGATATCCATGGCCTCATCGATAACACCCAACTGTACCGCTTTCCGGCGGATTTTTTTTACGTCCAAGCCTCTGCCGTCATCACTCGCCTGGATATACAGGCGGTTCTGCCTTGAATAGCTGCGCAGCTCCAGGGTCGCTTCCGCTGGTTTCCCTGCGGCCGTGCGTTCTTGGGGAGTCTCGATTCCGTGATCAATGGCGTTCCGCACCAGGTGCAGCAATGGCTCAAAAAGCAGCTCCACTGCGTTCTTGTCTATTTCTTCATCCTCGCCTTTTATTGCGAGGTTCACTTTTTTATTGAACCCCGCCGCAATGTCCCTGACCGGGCGGTGAAACCGTTGAAAAAGATTGGCAATGGGCACCATCCGTGCCCGCATGATCTCCTGGTGAATATTTTGGGTGGTCTTGGCCAAAGAATCCACCGGATTATTCAATTCCGCGGCCAGGTCTTCAATCGAAGAAAACTCATGGATACGGTCAAAAAGGTTCTGAAAAGAAAGGGTCAGAATGGTCAGTTCCTGGGCAAAGTTTAAGAGGTTGTCAAGCTTTTCCACCTTAACCTTTATGGTATCCTTGTCCGCGAAGGATTTTATCTCCTTCCCGGCCTGACGCGGTTTTGCTCCGGAAACCGGACCTACCGATTCCGCCGCTTCATAGGAAAAATCTTCGATTCTGTCCACCCGCGCGACATCAGCCTGCAGCTCGTCACCGATAGTACCCACGAAAAGGGCCTTTACCGAAAGCTTCTCCTTTGTGTAATAATCATCCGTTCTGCGCGGCAGATAATCGAGGACTTCCCCGTGCTTAGACAGGCGGCGAAACAGAATACGGCGCCTGGAATCCTTTACCTCTTCCTTTTTATTAATAGTAAAACTCAAAATATACGGACGCCCCCCGCTCTCCGCCGCCTTCGCGATCTTTTCTGCATATGCGGAAATATCAAACCGGGTGGGGAGTTCCTGCTTTTGGCGCGTCTTGGTTTTTGGGGATTTCTTGATAAAATCGGCAAACCTGGCGCCCAGGGCCTTAAAATCGGCAGCCGGTTCTTCTCCGCGGCGCAGGGATTCGATCGTTGTTTTCAGGATATCGCTTATCTCGAACAGGCCCTCGATGATGGCGGCATGGAGTTCAAGTTCCGCGTTCAAAAGCATGTCCATACAGCTTTCCGCGCTGTGCAGCATGGTTGACATCTCATTGAATCCCACAATGCCGCTGATGCCTTTGAGCGTATGCATTATACGGTAGACTTTCTTCAGAATCTTTTTATCTTTTTTATTTTTTTCCAGGTCAACCAGCAGCACATCCAGTTCCTGAATGTGTTCGCTTGATTCCTCAATAAAAATGTTAATATATTCTTTAATATCTATTTCCATGGGTTTGTATTCTCCTTTTTGAAATGTCCCATCTCTTTTCGCGTCACTTATCCATATACCCCGATATAAAAAATTCTATGCAATTAGCAGTTAATTTCAAGCAAAACCGCTATTTATTTTCTAAAGGCTGCAGGTTTTCATGACGGCCCCGGCAATACGGTCAAGGGGCAGCACGGAATCTACGGCCCCGCGTTTGATCGCCTCGTTCGGCATACCGAACACCACACATGACTGTTCATCCTGCGCTATGGTAGAGGCACCGGCGTCTTTCAGTTCACGCATTCCCTGCGCTCCGTCGTCCCCCATTCCCGTCATGATGACAGCAACCACGTTTTTCGCCCCGTAATGCGCGGCCGAACGGAAAAGCACATCCACCGAAGGCCGGTGACGGCTTACGAGAGGCCCGTCCATTATCTCGACATAATAACGGGCGCCGCTGCGCTTCAGCAGGATATGGTGGTTCCCGGGGGCAATAAGCGCTCGGCCGCGGATCACCGTATCATTATTCTCCGCTTCCTTTACGGATACCTTGCAGACAGTATCAAGTCGCGAGGCAAAGGCCTTGGTAAAATGTTCCGGCATATGCTGGACAATGACAATCCCCGGTGCGTCCAGCGGCAGTGCCTCCAGAAAAACCCGCAGCGCCTCGGTACCTCCGGTGGAAGCACCCACCACCACCACCTTTTCCGTTGTCTCGATGTGCAGGGTCGGTTTTGCCAGGGCAAAAATGGCATCGGCCGTCAGCTTGGGCTGAACATCCAGCCCCAAATCCAGGTCTACCTTTTTTATGGCCGTGCAATGGGCCGCTTTTACCGCGTCGCAAATGCGGACCTGGGACTCTTCTATAAACTGCTTTGTGCCCAGCTTTGGTTTTTCGATTATTTCCACCGCCCCGTATTCCAGGGCTTTGATGGCGTTTCCCGATCCCCGAGGGGTCTGGCTGGAGCAGATGACCACCGGAATGGGGTGTTGGCTCATGATCTTTTTTAAAAAGGTAAGCCCGTCCATACGCGGCATCTCAACGTCAAGCACAATAACATCGGGTGCCTCGATCTTCATCATATTGGCCGCGATATACGGGTCGGAGGCCACACCACTCACCTCGATTTTATTATCGGAGGAAAGAATGGCCCGCATTGTATGTCTGACCACCGCCGAGTCATCCACTACCAGTACCCTGATGGGTTTGCCGAATAACGAAACTTTGGTCATAGGCGTTATCCTATCTTTTTGTATACGGTCGGCAACAAGGTTACCAGGGGAATGGATATACCGCAGAGTGTTTCCGAATGCCCCAGGAACAGGTATCCCCCCATTTTTAAATGGCGGTAGAATTTTCTGATTAAAAGCTCCTGGGTCTGATGGTTAAAATAGATAATGACGTTTCTGCAGAAGATGACATCCATATCCTTTACCATCGAATAATGCTCTTCCATCAGGTTAAGCCGCGAGAACTGGACCAATGCCCTGATTTCCGGTGCAATGCGCACTATTTTTTTTGTTTTGTCCTTGCTGCGCAAAAGGTATTTTTTTTTGAAAACCATGGGAACCGGTTCAACCTTTTCATGGTTGTAAATCGCCATCTTGGCAGTCTCCAGCACCTTGGTCGAAATATCGGTTGCGTAAATGGTAAATTGAAAATCCTCAACGCGTTCGCGGTAGTCCTGCAACACCATGGCCAGACTGTAGGGCTCTTCGCCGGTTGAACAACCCGCGCTCCAGAAGGTCAGGCGCTTGTTTTTCAGTTTACTGATGCTTAAAAGCTCCGGCAGTACATAGGTGGTCAGGTGTTCGAAATGTACCGGTTCACGAAAAAAATCCGTTTTATTGGTGGTGATGACATCAAACAGCTCGGGCAGCTCCCGGGTAAATCCATCATCACTGAACAGGTAATCGCAGTACTGCGGGAAATCTTTGAAATGGAGCGCCCGCAGGCGTTTATGCAGCCTTGATTCCAGCATTACTTTTTTGGAGTCCGGCATGCGAATACCGATGTGTGACTGGATCAGCTCGCTGAGTTTACGAAAATCATTCTGCGAAAGCGGTTTGAACAGGAAAAATGAAGAGTGTTCATCAGGTTGTTTTTCATGCTTTTTTAATAGCTTCATTATCCATACTCAGCGGAGATTATTTCCGTCACTATAAAGCATAGATAAACAGCACTGTATTTGCAAAGGAATTTACATTACCGCTGTAAACGCGCTCTATCCCTTGTGAAAAATGGTAAAATTATGCTATACTTTCTTTTGAACTATGAGCCATCAGGACCGGAAAATCCAGAATGCCTTGCGCATCATCTTTGGTCCGGGTCACAGCAGGTATCAGCTGCCGGAGATTACCCTGTTGAAACAGGCATATCGAAAACAGGCCATGCGATACCACCCCGACCGGTCCAAATTCCACGGACAAAGTGAAATCAGCCTGGAAGAAAAGTTTAAACACTTAAGTGACGCCTATAACCTGCTGGTTTCCCTTATCGAATCGGGAACAGCCCCGAAATATATCCGCAAAGCCTATACCTCATATAATCATACGGCCGGGCATTATCATGCCAAACACCATCCCTCGCATAAACCGCGGTTTAAAATGCGGCTGGCTTTTTTTCTCTATCGCAAGGGACTTATCGATTGGGACACCGCGATCGACGCCCTGATCTGGCAGACGTCGCACAGACCGCGTGTCGGAGAGATCGGAATCAAGTGTAAATACCTGGAGCGGGAGCAAATCTACCAAATCCTGAAAAATCGCATGCCACGGGAAAAATTCTGCCGGGCCGCCGAACGCTGCGGTATGCTTGACGCCTTTAAAACAAGGGTAATCCTTTATGTACAACGCTCATACAACCTCCCCATAGGCCGGTATTTTATAGAAAAAAACATACTCACCGAAGAAGAGATAACAGCCCTGGTTGCCGAGTTAAAAGAATACAACCAC
>Ga0315536_1000040_pt1 | contig 51777 bp, 45 predicted proteins | sample SalMarSW160230MG_FD_203093 | JGI IMG/M metagenome (GOLD analysis project Ga0315536, IMG submission 203093) | Salt marsh sediment microbial communities from the Plum Island Ecosystem LTER, Massachusetts, United States - Salt Marsh Sediment SW1602-30 ...
GTACCTCCTTGGCGCCATCCAGATCATCAATCGCAGGGACGGTGCCCCCTTTGCGGCGCGGGACGAAGCAGCCGTTCAAGAACTGGCCAAGACACTTGGGATTGCCGTTTACAATCAGAAGAGGATGGCAAAGGCCCGTCCGGGCAAATTCGATTATTTGGTGGAAAACGGGCTCTTGACCCAAAAGGAACTCGATAAGGCGGTTTCAGATGCTCGGCAGACCAAGAAAGAGATCGAATCCATCTTGATGGAAAGCTATAAGGTCTCCAAGAAGGATCTTGGGAAAGCTTTGAGCCATTACTATAAGGTGCCCTTTGTGGAGTATAATGAGCGGGTTCCTATCCCCGGCGACCTCTTGGCCGGGCTAAAGGTCGCGTTCATGAAGAGAAATTACTGGGTTCCCATGGGCAAAGATGACGAGGAGAATGTTATCATTGCCATTGACAACCCTTTTCACCTTCAAAAAATAGACGTGATCAAGCCCCTGTTTGCCGGTCAGCGACTGGTGTTCCATGTGGCCTTGAAAGACGATATCCTCAGCTTCCTCAATCTCTTTTTCCAACAGGAACAGGAGCAGAGAGACATTGACGAGATCCTTGGCGAGTTGGCCGTTGAGGATGAGGAGATTGACGAGGCAGAAAAGGGTGTCAGTGATGAGGACAGCGCCATTGTCCAGCTGGTGAACAAGATCATTTTGGATGCTTACGCCCGCAAGGCCTCAGATATTCATATCGAACCGTATCCCGGCAAGAAAAACACCGAGATCCGGTTCAGGACGGATGGGGTTTGCCAGCTTTACCAGACGGTTCCGTATAGTTACCGCGCCGCCATTGTTTCGCGCCTCAAGATCATGTCGGATCTGGACATTGCCGAACGCCGCAAGCCGCAGGACGGCAAGATAAAGTTCAAAAAGTATGGCGGAAAAGACATTGAGCTTCGCGTGGCCACCGTTCCAACGGCCGGTGGGCTGGAAGACGTGGTGATGCGTATCTTGCACAGTGGCGACCCGTTGCCTCTCAACAAGATAGGATTTTCCAAGCCGAATTACGAGAGGTTTATAGACATTATTACGAAACCTTATGGTATTGTCTTTGTCTGCGGCCCGACGGGCTCCGGCAAGACGACAACGCTTCATTCCGCGCTTGGATACATCAATAAACCAGACATCAAGATATGGACGGCGGAAGATCCGGTGGAGATTACCCAGGTCGGTCTGCGCCAGGTGCAGGTCCACCACAAGATTGGTTTTGATTTTGCGAGAGCCATGCGTGCCTTCCTGAGGGCCGACCCGGACGTGATCATGGTGGGGGAAATGAGGGACAAGGAAACGACGCATATTGGGATTGAGGCTTCGCTGACAGGGCATCTCGTGTTCTCCACCCTCCATACCAACAGTGCGCCGGAGAGCATAACGCGACTGCTCGATTTGGGCATGGACCCTTTCAACTTTGCTGACGCCATCCTGGGCATCATGGCACAGCGACTGGTTCGCACCCTTTGCAAGAAATGCAAGAAAGCCTATAATCCGTCTCGGTCACAATACGACGAGTTGGTCCGGGAGTATGGCCCGGAAGCCTTTGAGAAATTGAATATCGCCTATTCGAATGACCTCACCCTTTACAGGCCTACGGGCTGCCCGGCGTGCACCAATACGGGATATCAAGGCCGAATGGGTATTCATGAGCTCTTGATGGGGACCAAGGAGATGAAGAAGCTGATCCAGAAAAGGGCCAATATGGAAGATATCTTGCATCAGGCCGTCAAAGACGGGATGACGACTTTGAAACAAGACGGCATCGAGAAGATCTTCGGTGGCCACACCGATTTATTGCAGGTGCGAAAAGTCTGCATCAAGTAAAATAACAAATGTGGGCATCTACGCGTTTATCCTTCAATCCCCCGGTCCATCATTCCCCGATTCCTCCATGGCTGCTTTTTCGAATTTTGTGAGCTGGCCCTCATAATACGCCCTGTCCTTCGGGCCCATGGCCAGGGCCTGTTTGATCACCGCGATGGCTTTTTCATACAATCCGTTGATATAATAGCCTTCGGCCAGGGTATCCAGGACATGGGGTTCGGGCTTGAGGGCAACGGCCTGTTTTGCATAAACCAGAGCCATCGTGGGATTTCGGAACCGGGTCTGTTCGCACGTCGCGTAGATCCAGGCCAGGTTATTAAACGTCTCTGCATTACGGGGCTCCAAGTCAAGCGATTTTTCGTAAGCCTCGATCGCCTGTCCATAGGCTTGGCTCTGGTAATAAATGGAGCCGAGCATGCTGTAAAGCGCGGGATTGGCAGGATGTCGCTTGATTTCCCGGGCCAGGACCTTTTCAACAAAGTGCGTGTTTAGGGTTTTTCCTATTTCGCCGAAATTGATCGCATAGGCGAGGTATCCCGTGGACAAGAGCCCTGCCATGAAGACCATGATGCTCCTTCGCAACTTGCGGTCATGTCGTGCGATCCAGCGCCTGTTGATCTCGCATTTATTGAGATAATTGATGCGCTGACGAATACTAAAATGGGTCCAGTTGGGCTGGTTGTCGGCTTGGCCGCTGTGGGCGGCGATCTTTTCGAGGGATGAAACAAGCCCGCTGCCGTTACCCAGAAGGGTGAATGCGTAAAGATCGGCCTGCCGTTCGCAGTTGCGCATAAAATATCCAAAGACATAGCGGAAGTAGACGAGAAGGGTGGCGGCCATGGCCAGAGTGAAGAGGATGGGGGTGAAGGGGAGGGGTTCGGCCCTGGGGTTCGGCACGACAGGAAGTGCCAGATCGCTGTACAGGATGGCGTAGAGAATCAGGTCAAAGACTGCATAGGAGAGCACGATAAAGCCGAGAAAGAATACGAGGTAGAAAACCAGGTGTTTTTTCTTGATGTGCCCGATCTCATGGGCCATGACGGCATCGATCTCATCATCATTCAAAATCTGGAGGAGACTTTCGGTTACAAGGATATAGCGGAATCTTTTGACCAATCCCATGACCCCGGCCGTGAGGACCCTGCCCTCGAAGATAGGCCACTTCAAAATATTTTTGTATCCCAGGTTGGCCTTCTTGCACATGGCCTCTATCCGTGTCCGCTTGTGGCCCGGCGGAAGGGGACGACATCGCCAGAAAACCTTGATCAAAGACGGTGCCACTACAATGAGGGCTGCCAGGAAACAGGAGAAAAAAACAACCTGTCCTCCTGGTGTGGCCAGGAGGTGCTTGGGGAGCTGAAAGGGGAGGAAATGGATGATATCCATCCCTGCTGAGATGGCAAGCCACGGCAGGATCACCGGGAGGTTAAACGAGATATTGGACAGTACGTAGGAACGTCTGGACACGCTGGTTTGAAACAGTCGCCGGTAGGCGTCATAAGCCGTCCACCAGATAATTGCCAGGTAGGCCACAAAAAGTCCGATGAAGACAAGGGCCATCAGGGTGGGCGAAGGGGGAAAGAGGGGGCTGGCGATGATGAATTGCTTCAGGTTTAATATGTAGACATCTATGGAGAATATGACTACGGCTATAATGGCCTGTCGATGGAAGAGCCGGTTAAACCGGCCGTGTAAGCCGCGGGACCCATGGACATCCATTTTCCTGGCCAGCGCCCGGAAGGCAAGGCGTGTGGTGGCCACAAACAGGGCCACGAGCACTGAAAAAAAGATGAAGGTCTGAAAGGGCCCGAAATAAGGGCTCTCCGGCGGGTAGTAAGTGGTATAGATGAGGAGAACTAGGATGAAGTAGATGAAATGGCCATACATTTGCCTTTACCGGGAAGGAGGCTCTTCCAGGGGGAGGGGGGACATGGAACTGATCACATGCCTTAGCATCTCATCGAGATCCGTCTTTGGTTCAAACCCAATGCAATCCTTAATCTTTTGAATACCCGGTACCCGCCGTCTCATGTCTTCAAAATCCTTTTCAAAAGCCACCTCATAGGCAACGCACTGGATCCTGGACTTTGTACCCGTCATAGTGATGATTCTCTTGGCCAGGGCTTCGATGCTGATTTCCTCTGTGCCGCCGACGTTGAACACTTGGCCCATGGCGTCGGGGCAGGCCATCAGGCCCATGAGCGCCTCCACCACATCTTTGACATAGGTGAAGGTCCGGGTCTGCTTTCCATCACCATGAACCGTCAGGGGTTCGCCTCTCAGGGCTTGTCCCACAAACCGGGGAATGACCATGCCGTAGGCCCCGGTCTGCCGTGGCCCCACCGTGTTGAAGAGGCGGGCAATGACGACCTCCAGTCCGTTCGTCCGATGATAGGCCAGGGCCATAAACTCATCCATGAGCTTTGAGGCGGCGTAACTCCAACGAAATTTCGTGGAAGGCCCATAGACGAGATTGTCGGATTCCACCAAAGGCGAATGCTCGTGTTTGCCGTAGACCTCTGACGAAGAAGCGATCAGCACCCGTTTCTTAAATTTGTTGGAAAGCTCCAGGACCTTTTCGGTGCCCTGTATGTTGGTCCGAATCGATTCAAAGGGATGATCGAGCACATAGAGGACACCCACGGCCGCTGCCAGATGGTATACATGATGACAGATGCCCACGAGTTCGAGCATCTTCTGGTGATTCAAGATGGAGTCCACGGTGACAAAAAGGCGTTTGCCGAAGCGCTCATCTTCTTGGAGTGCCTTGATATTTTCCAGGGATCCGGTTGAAAGGTCATCGATGATGTAGACCTCATCGCCCTTTTCCAGGTGGGCCTCTGCCAGGTGCGAGCCGATAAAACCCGCCCCACCGGTAATGAGTATTCTCATGGCCTGCTTTGTCATATGGTTAAGACTCCTGGACGATTACGGTTGAGCTGGCGATATCAAAACAAAAGCCGCACAAGGCGGCCCATGCACATTGAGGCTTGGCGCATCCAGCCTCAGCTGGTTGTCTGAGAGTTGCCGAGCAGCAAAGAACACACTTTGAGTTTCCCACAAGCCTTAGGGCTCGCGCAAAAACAACTTCACATTTTGGCATCTCAGCTTCAGCCCATCTTTGACCGATGCCTCATTCGCAACCGCCTCAAAATAGCTCGCTATTCCTCCGGTTTTGCTCAATCGGATCGGCCAAATCTGAACCAAATCTGAGCGCCAATTCTGCGAACTTGTTTTTGCGCGAGCCCTTGGAAACGGAATTCGCATTGGATTGGTCGGGACGACTGGATTTGAACCAGCGACCCCAGCGTCCCGAACGCTGTGCTCTACCAGGCTGAGCCACGTCCCGACCCTGTCTATTTTTTAAGCCATTTCCTTCAAGTTGTCAATGAGCAGCAAACCTATGCGCAACCGCCACCTCTCGGATAGGTCGTGCTACGCTCTGTCAAAGGGATCTTGGAGCACGATGGTTTCATGCCGGCCCGGGCCTACGGAGATAATCTGAATCGGGGTCTCCACCAGTTCCTCTAACCGCCTGAGATAAGCCCTGGCATTTTCCGGCAGCCAGCTTTCATCTTTGACGGCGGTGATATCCTCCGTCCATCCCGGCAGCTCTTCGTAAATGGGCTTATAGGCTTCCAGCACCCTTAAGGCAGAGGGAAACTCCAGGAGTCTGTCTCCCTTGCATTCATAGGCCGTGCAGATCTTGAGCGTCTTGAGGCCGCTGAGCACGTCGAGCTTGGTGATGGCAATGCCGGTCAGGCTGTTGATACGTGCGGAATGGCGGACCACGACAGCATCCAGCCAACCGCACCGCCGGCGTCTTCCCGTGGTGGCGCCGAACTCAGCCCCTCTTTCTTGAAGCCGATCGCCGATGTCGTCATGAAGCTCAGTGGGAAATGGGCCTCTTCCCACCCGGGTTGTATAAGCCTTCACCATGCCGATGACGCTGTGGATCTGCGTGGGGCCGATCCCTGCGCCGCAACACGCATTTCCCGCCACGGTGTTGGATGAGGTGACGAATGGATAGGTGCCGTGGTCTATGTCAAGATGTGTACCCTGGGCCCCTTCAAACAGGATGTGATCTCCGGCCTTGACCGCCTGGCTGAGGACCAGCGAAACATTGGCCACATGGGGCCGAAGGGCTTCCGCATACGGCAAATATTGCTCCAGAATCGACTGCTCATCCACGGTTTCGGATTTCAGGAAGTCTCTCAAGTAGTAATTTTTTTCAGGCACAACCAGAGACAGCTTTTCTTCAAAGGCCTCTCGATCCATGAGGTCGCCAAAACGGATGCCGCGGCGTGTGACTTTGTCTTCGTAACAAGGCCCTATGCCTCGACCGGTGGTGCCCAGTTTCTTGTCTCCCTTCAGCTTTTCTCTGCCGTGATCAAGGAGCTTGTGATAGGGCATAATCAAGTGGGCATTTTCGCTGACCAAAAGATTGTGCGGCCCGACAGAGACGCCGCGTTCTTTCAGGTCCGTGATCTCTTGGATCAGCACGGCCGGATCTACCACGACGCCGTTTCCGATCAGGCAGAGCTTTTCCGGATGGAGGATGCCAGAGGGGATCAGGTGACTGATAAACGATTGTCCATCCACGACCATGGTATGGCCGGCATTGTTTCCGCCCTGAAAGCGAGCGACGACGCGGGCCTTTTCTGCCAGGACGTCCACAACCTTTCCTTTGCCTTCATCTCCCCACTGGGTGCCTATGACGACCACACTAGACATGATTCGCTCCTTCTCACATTCCATGGGCAAGGAGGGTCTATGAACCCTTTGGGATCAGTCACCGTTCCCCCTGCAAGAGACCTTTGAAAAACTCCTTCTCACTCATTCGTATGAGCTTTTTGACCCATCTAAGGACTGGCTCGCTAAATCCCAAAAACTCGGCCTAGCGGCCTCAGACAGTTTAGAATTTGCCCACTGACGTGGGCACGTTCGCTTCGCCCAGATGGGTACCCCCAAAAGCTCATAATGGTCGTTCAAATGAGTTTTTCAAAGCTCCTTGCAACAAAGCCCAGGGTTGAGTACCAGAGGGCCTTCTGATTGTCAACGCCAATGGCTATCCGGCCCGCTTTGTTTGAAAGAATGTCTGGATCAGTTCTCGGCATTCCTTTTCAAGGACGCCTCCTTCAACATCGATGACGTGATTGAGGCGGGGGTCGGCCGAAAGGTTGTAACACGACCCCGCGGCCCCCCATTTCGGGTCCTTGGCCCCGTAAATGATCCTTGAAACCCTTGCGTGCAAAAGGGCCCCCATGCACATGATGCAGGGCTCAATCGTCACATAGAGGGTGGTATTTAAGAGGCGAAAATTTCCAAGGGCTTGACCAGCCGACCGTATGGTCAGGATCTCCGCATGGGCCGTGGGATCGGATAACGCGATGGTTTGGTTGTGGCCCCTGGCGAGCACGGCGCCGTTGCGGGCAACGAGTATGGCCCCCACCGGCACCTCGTCTTCCCGGGCGGCCTTTTGGGCTTCAAGAATCGCCTGGCGCATGAAGTTGTTATGGGTCACATGAAGCCCCGGAGTTGCAAGCATCTTGACAGCATCATACGAAAGCACTATAAAAAAGCCACGATCCATGCGCCCATAGCTCAGTGGATAGAGCGCCGGACTACGAATCCGTAGGCCGCCAGTTCGAATCTGGCTGGGCGCACCAATTATATCAAGGACTTAGCTCTCGTGGTCAAGTCCTTTTTTATTTCTATTAAGCGCGTCCAAGTGTCTCCTGAGTTTTTCAATAGACTTTGCTTCCGCGGGATGGTTTGTAACGAATCGGGGATCTATTTGAAGCAGTTGTTTGAATGTTTCAAGGGCGGCCCGGTACTTTTCCAAGGCCAGCTTCCGCTTGCCGGTCTTTTCCGCGATGGTTCCCTGAATCCGCAAAGAGCGCGTGAGGCCCCACAACGCCTTCATGTATTTGGGGTTGAGACGAACCGCGGTCCTGAAACTTTCTGCTGCATCTTTTGCCAGGTCGTCGGCTTTCTGCAGAGAATCTGATTGCATGGCCTTTTCTATGGCGACCAGTCCGAGTCCGTAGTGAGGTGTCGGGTATTGCGGGCGCTGGCCGATGGCAGCGTCAAAACTCGATTCCGCTTCGTCGAGTCGATGCTGTCTCAAATGGATCATTCCGATATTGTTATAGGCAATAGAGCGTCCCTCGTTGTCGTATTCTGCATGGATGGCTTTCCGGAAACACGCGAGGGCCTCAGCCAATTCGCCTTTTGCCGTGTACGCCATGCCGAGCTCGGTCCACGGCAGCCCCTGACCCGGCGCCTTGTGAGTGGCATCCGACCAGAGTCTGATATTGTCTTGCCAAACGGTTTCGCGGCGCAGGGCCCCCGCAGCATAGGTGGCAACCATTGCAATCGCTACCCCAACGGAGGCCAACACTATACGCTTGCGGTTCAGGGCCAAACAAAAGATGCCGCCCAGGAGCAGACTCAAGGCTATGGAAGGAAGGTATAGATATCTTTCGGCAACCGGGGTTTCAGATATCTTGAGGACGGCAACGGCAAGCGACGGCGAGACAGTGCACCCGAACCATGCCAGGGATATGAAAAGCAAAGGGGTCAGTCTTCTCAGGAACAAAACAGCCATGCCAAGGGCAATCGCGATAGCAAAGAGGATAGCCAAAGACAACCCCGTGCCCGGCAGATTCCCGGGAGCCACAAAGTGTAACTGGGGCATGGGGACGACGGCCTTCAAGACGTAGTAGGCGGTGGCCTTCAAGGCCCTGTCTACTACATGGCCCGGGGTCATATCCAAAATGCTGCCATAGCCCACGTGGGCGTGATGGCGAAAGACAAAATAGATCAATGTGGCAACCAGATACAGGCCGCCAAGGACAACAAATGACCTTGTATCAGATTGTGAAGCCTGCGGTTTTCCGGGGCCAGGCCTTGCTGGAACGGATGGTTTTTTCTTCATGCGCCGTCGCCGGCCTGTTTGAGTTGACGCAGGTGAGGCAGGTGCGGGACGGGAATTTGCTCTTGGAACCAGCAAGAGCAGGACGGGCAAGACGAAAAGGGTTGAAAGCGTGACTTCTTTGGAAAATAGCGCAAGAAGAAACAGCACGGGGGCCGATATCAACGCCCACGATGCCCGATGATCCCGGTAGTACAGGGCGGTGACCACACTGGGCACCATGAAAAGGGCTCCAACCGCATCAGACCTGCCGGTAACCCAGCATACCGACTCCGTGTGTATCGGATGAACGGCAAAAAGACTTGCGGCAAAAACAGCCCCCCAGCGCCGAGAGGGCAAGCCCCGCAGGCATTGCGTGGCGAACATCAACACAAACAACGTGACGGCCATATGGAATAGTACATTCGAGACGTGCGGCCCAGTGGTGGCCTGTGGACCAAACACAGCGCGGTCCAGAAGGTAAGTCAGGACAACAACGGGTCGATAGTAGTTGCCGGCCCACTGCGGGATTTTGCCCGGTGGGAAAAAGACGCCTTGAAGATCTTGGAAATGGAGGATCTGTTTGTTGACGACAATAGCATCATCCCAGACGAGCTCTCCGGAAAGAGAGGGAAGATAGGTGAGTATTGACAACAAGAGCGGTAGGATCCAAGACCAACGTTTCACGATTTACCTTCTTCTATCAATGGGTTTTTGCGCAATGACCAACAGATTCTCGCCGAATCTTGCCGGAAGGATTTCTCGGCCTGCCAAACATGCCAGCGCAGAAGGCAAAATGAACAAAGGCAACTGCATCCATGTTGGAAGCCATCCAATGTAGGGAAAGTCCCAATAACCATCTGAAGCCTCCTTGACCAATACCAGGCCCGCTTTACTAACGTATTCAAGCCAGACACGCGGTGCCAGCAGCGAAACATGGGTAGGGTCCTTGCGGGCATACCACTGATCGCCCTTGAGGTGAGCGCCAAGAGAATCCGTGTTTGGAACGGAGAAGAAAAACACCCCTTCCGGCCGCAGTAGTTTCGCCAGACGCTTCATGGCCGCTAAAGGCCTTTCGAGATGTTCAAAAACATACTTGGCCATGATCAGATCAAATGACTTGTCTGTCAGTTCATCCGGCAGTTCCTGCTCTATATCGGCGGAAAGACATCTGGACCCGGGAGCAAAGCGCGCGGCCTGGCGCACGGCATATTCGGACAGATCCACGCCAAAGGTTTCGTATCTCTGCTCCAGCCGGCTCAAGGCAAAGCCATAGCCGCAGCCGACCTCAAGGAGACGTTTCCCGCCTGTGCGCCGAAGCCACCGATCAGCTATAGAGGCATACATGCGGACAGACCACCAATGCATGCCGAATCTTCTGAGTCCGTCACAACCGTAGGTCTGCTTGAAGTAATCCTGGCCAAAAGGATTACTTCCCCGCGATGAGCTGTCAGGCTTAGCGGTCACGGCGCCAGGACCTTTTTTATTGCACGCGTAACGTCATCAACCCTGATAGAGGCCATGCATGCAACCCGATAAGGGCATTTGGGCGTGTGCCCCATACGGGTACATGGGCTGCATGACACAGGCTTGCGCACGATGACATGTTGCCTGCCCGGTGGAGCCCATTTTTCGTAATTTCCGGGGCCGAACAGGGCCACCGTAGGCGTTGCGAGACCGTAAGCGAGGTGGAGTATCCCCGTATCGGCGCTGACATGGATTTGTCCCTGCTGAATTACGGCCGCGGCCCGGGCAAGGGTCGTACAACCCGAAAGATTCCTGACGTCGTCGCCCGACAATCCGATCGTTATTTTGCCGGCGTATTCAGCAGTGTCCTTGCCGCCCAGGATGACGGTAAAGAACCCCTGGCCGGCCAACCAACGGATTACGGCTGCGTACCGCTCAGCAGGCCAGAGACGGTATGCGGCAGAAGCACCGGGCGATATCGTTGCTACAGGTCGCTGATGAAGGAAGCCGAGTTTGGCTTTTGCCCATTTTGTGAGGTCGTCAGACAAGTGAACAAAGGATTTGTTCGGATCAAATGCTACTGGCTGATCCACCAGGGCCTCCACCAGGCTGAGAAAGGACAGGGCCTCGTATGTATGGTCGTCATAGGAAACACGATGGGTCTGAAATTTGCCGTGGCAACACGTGTCGAACCCGCAGAGGTACTTGGGCCGCAGCGCGTTGGCGATCAGGGCGCTCAGATGATGAAACTGCTCGGTGTCGATCACGAGATCGTAACCCGTACGGCGGAGCCTGCGAAGGGTGGTCACCGGGTTTTTGTCATATGCATGGATTGTGTTGATAAAGGGGTTGATGGTGTAGATGTGCGCGTTTCGGGTTTCTGCCAGCACATCGACGGCGCCCTGGGGGTAGAAGGTCTTCAGGGCCTGCACCATTGGAAAGGTCAGCACGGCATCGCCGAGCCCGCCCGGCCGGATAATGAGAATGCGTTCTATGTCTTCAACTGGAACCGCCCGCCCGAGCCTGGGCGATCTGTCCGCAGCAGCGCTGCCGATCAATCCGGACGCTACCGGTCTGACGCGACGGCACAGCCAGGGGCCCGCCATTCTGTCAAAGCCTTTCAACAGGCATTTTTTCCAAGCTGACACGCTTTAGTATAGATCCTTAATGTCACATGAACAATACGACAGCTGATGAAAGAGCTTGGGATAATAATACATTAAAGTGCGCAAGCGTAACTTCTCAATAAGTTTGGGGAAATCTGCTGAGATTAAGTCCGCCGACAGGTAATTAAATTTGAAAACGTCTGAAACTCGCTATAAGTGAGCCTAAAGAAAAAAGGGTATTGATGACGTTAAGAACCGGTCCTTGGACTTGAAATTCATAAGCCTTGAAAAAAGGATCACCAGGCCCCCCTTTTTTCTCAAGGCTCACTAATGTGCTCAGACAGTCAGACATTTCCAAATTTAACTACCTGTCGCCTCAGGTTAGTGAGAAGTTTCCCGCGAGCCCTAAGAAGCCACAGCCAGGATCAGCAGCGTGAGCGCGCCGACCACGTAACTGGCTCGATCCCGCAGCGCCAAAATCACAGGATCATCATCTGTTTCCGTTCTAAGGGTCAGAAACCAGACCCGCAATATCCAGTAAAGCAGCACAGGACAAAGCAGCCACAACACTTGGGGATGACGATACAGGGGCCGGACCGCAGGGCTGTTGATATACAACGCCAGGACGAGCACAGACAATAGTCCGCAGGCCGAGCCGGCGCTTCGAAATATGTCGAGATCGCATCCCAGATAAGGTCTTTCATGGCTGGACTTTCCGGCCTTGACATTGGACACGGCCACCTCTGAACTGCGTTTGGCGAAAGCAAGGCTCAAGAAAAAAAACATGGAAAAGCCCAAGAGCCAGGCTGAGACGGGAATCCCTACGGCCGCCCCGCCGGCGAAAATCCGCAACGTGTAGAGCCCTGCCAACACGATGACATCAAGCACAAGTCGACGCTTGAGATGAACCGAATAGGCTAGAGCCGTTAAGACATAGGCCAACAAGAGCAAAACGAAATCTTTTGGTAGAAGAACAAGGGCGAGAAAAACGCCGGCGGCAAGGAGTATCGTCGCAACGCGAACAGCTGTTGAGATCTCCAGCGCTCCCGAGGCCAGTGGGCGTTTTGATTTGACGGGGTGCGCGCGATCGGCCGCGAGGTCGAACAGATCATTACAGATATAGATACTTGAGGCCGCAAGACACACGCAGAGCATCGCAATGGCCACAAGTCCGATGAATTCCGTATTGTTCCATTGTTGTGCAAGAATCAGCGGGACAGCCAGGAGCAGGTTTTTGGTCCAGTGGTGCAGCCGCAAGGACGCTATCGTGGCCTTGACGCGGCTGGCGGGCTCTACCAGTATCCGATCAATCTTCGATTTCTCTTTTGTCCGGGCCAGTATTCTTCGGCCGGGATTGACCAGAGAAATGCTGGCGGCAGCCTTCATCACAGGCCCATCCGAACTGCCCGTGCAGACAAACTCGAAGTTATCCCCGCCCCCGTGAGACCGGATAGCCTCAAGCTTGTATTTGCCCGCAAGATTGCGGCTTTCATCGCTGGCAAGAACGGCTTCAAACAGGCCAAGATATGCTGCCACTGCGGAAGCAATCTTCTGGTGTGCGCTGGTTGCCAGCACAAGCTGACGGCCCGAAGCCTTTTGTGATCGGAGGTACTCGATGACTTTGTTTCGATAGGGTAGGGACGAAGGATCCAGGACCATGGCCCGGGCCATGCGGTGGCGAAACCAGGCCTTTCCCCGCGCAAGCCAGAGCGGAAGAGCGAGAAGAAGCAACGGCTTGGATCGAATCAGCCTGAAAACGGATTCCCAGAGCGTATCAGTGGCGACCAGGGTACCGTTCAGACATACGTACAACACCGGCAGATTATCGCCTCCTTTCGGTCCTGTCTTGTTTTCAGGAACCTTCATGCCAGTGTGTGTCCCAACGAATCTTCCTTTTCCAAAGGACAAGATGGGCAGATTGGAAGCTCATTGACCATAGTTGGGAATACCCTCTATTCTTCAACGTAACTGACAAGCCTTGCGATTGCAATTGAAATGCCAGGATGAAAGTTTACCCTGATGTTCATGTGTCGGGTGTGGGGGGACAGATGGGATCGGTAAAACTATAGGCAAGGGTAAAGGCGGGTTAAGGTGGCGTAACGCTTCATGATTTTGACGCGCGCGCGGCGGGAATTATTGAGTTCATTTGTCAAAAAAAGGACTTTTCTGTGATGCTCAATGCAGAGCACGTGGGCTCTTATCCCAAAAGCGTGATATTAAACGAGGCGAAAAGAAAGGGGATTGAGATACGAGGCCCCCATATCAATGAGAGCCGCGAGGATTATACGGCAGAAAACGGTGCGATCCGCATCGGGCTTTCCGCCCTCAATGGGCTGGGACCAAAATTCTGTGAGCGAATCCTGAGGGAACGAGACAACGGGCCATTTACCAGCGTCAAGGCCTTCTGTCTCAGGACCAATCTGCCACAGAAGATCATCCTAAGGCTTTCTCTAGCGGGTGCCTTCCTGGGACTTCCCCTAAACGCAAGGAGACGGGCCTGTGGATAAACGAGAGCTTGATCTGTTTCTAACCGAATCTGAACTGATGCGGGTCTCTGCCTCTACACAAATCATGGCCCCCTTTAGGGAAGATCTTAAAAAATATGACTTCATCCAAAGTGCCGCCTTAAAATGGAAAATCCACGGCAGCAAGGTCAAGACAGCCGGGCGTGTCATCATCATCCATACCCCTCCGACCAAGAGCGGAAAAAGGATCCTGTTTTTGACCCTGGAGGATGAAGAGGGAATTTTTGATTTGACGGTATTTGAAGATGTCCATAGCCGATACGCCAAGAAAATCCTGGCCGGCACAGTGCTTCTCGTAGAGGGCGTGCTGAACCGGTTCGGGTTAAGGGGTGTGTCGGTTGTTGCTAAGCGATTCTGGACCCTCAGAGAATTTTATGAAAGGCTTCGACATGGAAGGGACAAGGGTAAATTGTATTTCCTGCCCTGATGCAATGAACGAAACACCGGTGACCCGGCATCATGATCCTGAAAGCTCAAGCCTTCCGAGTGCCTTCTCGAAGGCCTGAAAGGCCTTTTCACTGCGTAGCACAAAGCGCACCCGCTCCATTTGAGGGTGCTGCCGCAAAAACCCAATCACGGTACGCAAGGCCACAGGAGCTGCTTCTTCGATGGGATAGCCGTAGACCCCTGTACTGATGGAGGGAAAGGCCACCGATCGGAGCCCTTTGTCCCGGGCGACCTCAAGGCTCCTTCGATAGGCACTTTCAAGCAGGCGCTCGGTTTGCGGGTCTGAACCTCGGTATACGGGACCCACCGTATGGATGACATAGTCGGCCTGAAGCTTATAGCCCCGGGTGATGACCGCCTCTCCTGTCTCACAGCCACCGAGGGTACGGCACTCGGCCAAGAGCTCCGGGCCCGCTGCCCTGTGGATTGCCCCATCCACGCCTCCGCCACCGAGAAGACTTTGATTGGCTGCATTGACGATGGCCTCGGTATCCTGCCTTGTGATATCTCCCTGCACCAACTCCAGCACAGAGGCTCCGACGTTCACTTCCATCATATCAGCCCTCCTATACTTTCCTCATTGTATCCCAAATTCGGGTGTAATTCCTAACCCGGACGAGCCGGAACCAAACAGGCCCTGCCCGCTTGGGATAATCTAAGCACAACATGTGAAACCGCAGACACACCCACACAAATACCTGGCCGGACAAAATGTCTGCGTTGATCTGCGTGTGTCTGCGGCTAATTTGTCTAAAAACTATTCTGCCTTTGAGCGCGAGCTCTCGGCAGAAACAAAAAAACATGTGCCGGGATGCGGCCCGGCACACGTTTTCGACTCAGCAGGGTTACGTTTTGACCTCGATCTTTTTCGCCTTTGCAGTCTCAGATTTGGGCAGTGTGATCTTAAGCACGCCGTCCTTGTAGGTGGCATCCACCTTGTTCGTGTCGACTTCAACAGGAATGGGCATGGTCCTGGAAAACGCGCCATAGCGTCTTTCAACCGTATGGTACTGCTCGTGCTTGTCTTCCTTCTCCTGCTTTTTTTCCCCTTTGATGGTGAGCATGCCTTCTGACAGGCTAATGTCAATGTCCTTTTTGTCCATACCTGGGACTTCAGCCTTCACAATCAACTCCTTTTCCGTTTCAGACACGTCAAAGGCAGGCATAAACTCCCTTTCTTCTGAGAACAGGGTCGGTAGATCGAAGTCCTCAAAGAAACGTCCGAAGAAGTCCCGGTCGGGGCGTCCAAGCAACCTGTGTCGTCTTAACATGGGTATTAGAGCGGTCATGTCTGACACCTCCTTTCAGCGTTATTAGATATAAATATTGTGCCTATTCTAAACAAAAAATAGTTCTTATGAAGCGGATGTCAAGGGCTCGTCCTGCTTGAAACAATCAAGTATTTACATAACTCGTCAATATCTCTTGACAATACTATGACAAGCTTCTATGGTGCTCGGTTAACACACCATTCTCGGGAGGACAGTGATGAATAAAGCAGATCTCATAGAGGCCCTGCAAAAGGAAACCGGGCTCACAAAAGTAAAAGCCACGCAAGTCGTTGACCTGTTCTTCGATCGTATGACTCAGGCCCTTGCAAGGGGTGACAGGGTGGAAATCCGGGGACTTTGCAGTATTTTCGTAAAGCAATACAAGGCTTATACCGCCAGGAACCCCAGGACCCGAGACGCTGTCCAGGTACCACAAAAAAAACTGCCCTTTTTCAAGTGTGGCAAGGAGCTGAAAGAAAGGGTTGATTATAAATAAACCAAAACCCACTGACGGAGGAAAGCGGACATGGCAAAGCTTAAGAAAGATCTCCAGGCAGTAACCAGGGAACTTAAGGCACTCACCAAGAAGACGGAAAGGCTGGTGAAGGCCGTGGACAAGCTTGAGCAGGCAACGGCTGTCAAGAAACCGAAGGCCAAGACAAGGGCCAAGGCGAAACCAGTAAGAAAGGCCGTTGCCAAGAAAACCACGGCCAGGAAAAAAGCGCCTGCCAAGAAGAAGGCCACAAAAGCCACCGCTACTGATCAGGTACTGAAAATCATCAAAAGGTCCAAGAAAGGTGTCGATGTTCCGGCATTGATGAAGAAAACGGGCTTTGATGAGAAGAAGGTTAGGAATATTGTCGGCAGGGCGTTCAGCCAAAAAAAGATAAAGAGAACGGGTAGAGGCCTTTATGGGGGAGCGACGGCCTGAAATTGGACGACTATGGGCCGGGAGGGAATAAACGGGCTTGCAAACGCCGTTGGTACCCTTGTCGCAGTGTTTGGATCGTCTCCGGGATCGCGTAATGGGTATCGCCCACGGCGCACACCGGCAGGACCTCGATGACTGAATTCGTGACAAAGGCGCCGTCAAATTCCTTCAAATCCCCCGGTGTCACCGTGGATTCACTCATGGACAAGCCACGCGTCCGGGCTACCCTTATGACCTGCTTGCGGGTGATACCGGGAAGGAGCCCGGATTCTATGGGTGGGGTCACGATATGGCCTCTTCTCAAGAAGAACACATTGGTGATGCTTCCTTCGGTCATCTCCCCACGTTCGTTGGTAAAGAGAGCGTCAAAAAATCCCTTGCCTCTCGCCCATGTGAAAACAAAGATGTTTTCCAGATAGGAGGTCGTCTTGAACCGCACCAGGGGAGACTCAGAAAATCTCTGAAAGGGGGCCAGACCCAATTCGACCCCCCGGCCTTTCTCAGTGCTCATCTGCCTCAAGGGTTCCCAAGTTGTCTGAAATGTTATCTTTGCTACGCCGTAATCCCCATGAGAGACTAGGCTAAGTCGAAGACGGGCGTCTGTGTCGGCCGGAACGTGGTCGAGGGCCGCTTTCAACGCGTCCACAGCTTCTTGTCTGGAGAAGGGCAGGGCGAAAAACACACACCCCGCGGCCATGCGATCCAGATGATCTTCCACAAAGGCGAGCTTTCTGCCCGGGTATACCCGAAATGTTTCAAAGAGACCTTCACCGAAAAAGAGTGTGCGGTTTTTCATCTACAATGCTATTCCCAACGCCATCATGGACGCTTTTGCCTTGATGATACTTTCCTCGTATTCCAATTCAGGATCCGAGTCGGCCACAATACCTCCCCCCACCCCGAGCACACCGTTTTGGTCCCAGAGTTCGAGGGTTCTGATGGCCACGTTCAGGCGCATTGTATCCTGAAAAAAATATCCCATCACACCGCAGTACACACCTCGCTGGTGGGGTTCGAGTTCATAAATGATTTCCATGGCCCTCTTCTTGGGTGCCCCCGTGATGGAGCCTGGCGGAAAGCTCGCGCGGATGATCTCGGACAGGGGGATATGGTTTCTAACCCTGCCGGTCACGTGAGAAACCATTTGATAAACCGTGTCGTAGGCCTCCACCACATACAACCTGGGCACCTCTACTGAACCGAACTCGCAGAATCGTCCCAGGTCATTTCTCATCAGATCCACGATCATGGTGTTTTCAGCCCTGTCTTTTCCGCTCTCCTGGAGTTGCTGTCGCAACTGCCTGTCCACGTTGGGACGTCTGGATCTTTTTCTCGTTCCCTTCATGGGCTTGCTCAGGATCTTGCTGTGCTTCAGGCCCAGGAAGAGCTCCGGGCTTCCGGAAACAACCGCTCCATTTCCCAGGTTGATGAAGGCTGCATAGGAGACCGGCTGGATCTCTTTCAGGCGCAAGTAGAGGTCAAAGGGGTCTTCTGCACAGGTGAAATAGACCCTCTGGGTGTAGTTAACCTGATAGATATCTCCTGCCCTGATATAATCCAGCACACGTCGGACATTTTCGAGATAGGTTGTCTTGGTCTGATTGAATCCCCTGATTTGACCTGGGAAGTGCCGACCAGCCTTCAAGCATGAGGCAGGCGGGGATACCGGCGCGTCCTTGAACCAGCAAGCCCATGTCTTGCGGATATGGTCATAGACCAAAAACCGGCTATAGGCCGCAAGATAAATATCAGGCAGCGACCTGTCCTTTTCCCCGGGCCTGGGCAGCTCTTCTATCCACTGGCAGGCCTCGTATCCTATGTAGCCGGCGACAAAGTATTGCTGGCTGTAAGACGATATGAAGGAAAAGAAGTCGTCCCTTTTCAGATCGGGGATGTCTCCCCGAAAAACCTTTTCCGGCTCCCAGGCAATGAAGGAATATCGCTCTGCCAAGGAAGGCCTCTGGCTTTCCAAAAAAATAGCGTCCGGCTGATCACAAACGGCCCGGAAGACCTGACAGGGGTCAACATTGATGTCGAGATTCGTCCTCTCCATGGATGCCCGTTGTCCAAGTCAGCCGAAATATGTTTACCCGTATCAGTTTAGCCTGGTCAAAAAACGTGCATAACAAAGCATGCGGGTGATCCGATTCTAAAGCGAGGCACTGTTTGGGTGCGAGTTTGACCGGCCTGCTTCCCGCAAGCCCCGACCGCTGGTCGGGGTCAAGGGAAGCTACATGAAAATAGCCTAATACCTTTCCGGGAAGCCCGACCTCTAGTCGGGAAGCTTCACACGCTTTAGAATCGGATCGCCCGTATGCGGATAGCATTTTCAAAGGGCTAAGATGTTACGTTTACCCTACTTTGGCTATAATGTTTGTCAACAAGAAATTCATCGGTGGCCCCTGGCGCGTCTTTGATCAGGGTGGCCACGATCAAGACAACATGGTATATTCTCCAGTGCCTGGATTAAAGCCGTGGCAAAAGGAGAAGACCAGCGGGGAGGATGAGATGAAGAAACCCATTGAGAACTACTGGAGGGGTCGCCTGGTAGGTGTGAAGGATGCATTGGAACGAAACAACTTCGAGGCTTTTCTGGCAGACAACACCGCCAACGCGACAGAAGTGGTGCAGAACGAGATTCTTCTCAAGACCGGTGCGAAAAGCGTTTCCTGGGGCGGGTCCCTGACGTTTACCTCAACAGGGCTTTACGACGCGATGAAAGACAATCCAGACTTGGAGGTCTTGGACGTGTTCGATAAAGACCTGTCGGACGAACAAAAAGTGGAACTGCGCCGACAAGCCCTTCTTGTCGACCTGTTTATCACAGGAACGAACGCAGTGACTGAAACAGGCAAGCTTGTTAATCTCGATATGTATGGCAATCGCACCGCGGCCATCACATTTGGCCCCAAGAACGTGGTCATTGTCGTGGGCCGAAACAAGATTGTCCCGGATGTCAAGGAGGCCATGTTTCGCATCAAGAACTATGCGGCTCCGATTAACGCGATGCGATTGGACATGAAAACGCCATGCGTCAAGACCTCGTACTGCGAGCAATGCAAGAGTTCGGAGCGTATTTGCAACACCTGGACCATTACCGAGAAATCGTTTCCAAGAGGACGGATAAAGGTCGTTTTGATCAATGAGGATATGGGATTCTAGGACAAGGTTGATAGACTCGCAAAAGGTGTCTTGCGAACCGCTAGTCGGCATCAGCCCTTGTGAAGGCCTCACGAGCCTCTGTCTCAAGCAGGGGGGCGGCGTGAGCGTACCGGGGCGAGAAATGAAACAGCGTGACGTGCTTGACTCCGGCCTTTCGGGCAATGATGCCGGCTTGTTTTGCCGTCAGATGATACTTCTTTTGTGCGACACGCTCTTCCGCTTCGAGAAAGGCTGCCTCAATAAACAACTGGTCTGCATCGCGAGCAAAATCAATCATCTTTTCCCTGTTTTCCGGGGAAAAAACCACGTCAACGATATAGACGATCTTCTGACCCGGTGATACACGGGCAATCTGCCGTGCCAGATCACCCAGGCGGAATGTCGCTTCCTGTTCCTTCCCATGTTCTTTCCATGCGACGTGAAAACTTTTTCCCGGATCGTGCTGTTCGTAAAGGGCCTCTTTCAATCGTCTCAGCCAGGGGCCCACAGGCATATGGAGTTTCTCCAAACGGTCCTTCATGATGTTGATATGAAATTGTTCCTTGAGCATGAAGGCTAGGCAGGGGATCTTGTGATCCAGATGGATGGCATGTACCGAAAAAGCGGACTCCTTGACAAGGGCTCCGTCAAAATCGCGTTTCAGGGGTTTCTGCTCAGGGGCGAAAGCCTTGTTGCACTCGTAGACTTGAGTCAATACATGATCGGCGTGGACTTCAGTGGCTTTTATAACAAAGGCGTCGTCATAGTTTTCGACCAGGTTCCAGGTATAGCCTCTCAGCTTGCCCTCCACGTTTTGCAGAAAGGGGGGAGGACCAAACAAGTGGAGAATCTTGTCGCGACCCAAGAAGACACGCAGCAGGGCATCAAAACCCGCAAAGTGGTCCATATGGGTATGAGTGACGAATGCGTGGGTAATCTTTAGCATTTCTCTGGGGAGCAGGCGGTACAGGTCGCCCAGGTCGAACAGGAGAGCGCGCTTTTCAAAAAGAAACGGTATGAACAGGGCCGGATCTTCAAACGGGCCGTTGACAAGCCTGGGATGGAAACCGGGCCTCACAGGAGGAGGTACTTGGCTACCTGGCGATGGATGCAGTGGTAGATTTCTTCATCTGACCCGTAAAGCTCTTCCACGTTTCTGTGATTGATGAGTTTTTCCACGACGAATGCTGTAAGGTAGAGGCTTACAATATTCGGCCGCACCCCGAGGTCCCTGATTGGGGCAATCTGGAAATCAATCTCAAAATCGTCTGCACGGGTCAGTTTTTGAAGGGAGCCCGCAATCTGTTCCTGGATAGCTTCTTTGCTGGTTGTTTCAAGCAGCTTTTCCTCTATGAGCTTCATGGCTATGGCATTGCTGAGTGGTTCCACGACATTCTTGGTCTGTTCAATGGCAAGGCGGCGGGCGTGTTCCTTTGAGCTTTCAATCCTGGATAGTATTTTTGCTTCGCGATTGCTTGGGCGAAATACTCTTGCCATGATAACAGGGACTCCAGGCCTTCAATTCTTTAGAGACGACCTGATATTAAAAATACTATTAAATCGCATGAAAGGCTACGACAAGTCTTGCGAAATTACAACAAGAAAATGCAGCCGTAGAATTTTGCCCCTCGTCCGGTGGTGGTTAGATCGACCTTGCAGACAAGCTTCAGGGTCAAACACGTTGTCAGGTTGTCAGACCTGGGTGATTTTGTTCAAACCGCAAGAGCGAGTGCATCGCCCGTAGCTTGCTGCGGAGTGCCGCACAGAGCATGGTCCTGGAGACCCTCCCTTTCGAGATCGCGCCCTGACGAGAAGCCCCTCCACAGGAAGTTGTCGGCAATGGCGCTGCCGGACTTCTGCCCTGACAGGGGATGTAATGGTTGCGAGCCGGTTACCTTAGGCTGCGATAAAATCTTTGATGACGAGCTGAATGGTTTGACGGTCCCTCCAGCGGTTCCAGCGAATATGACAGGCGACACGATGGAATCGCTCTGGAGGGGGCTTATCCACATCCATGTTGAAAAAGATGGCCGGCAGGGGCGTAAAGTCCACGTTTCCGGCAGGTCGCAGTCGCATTTGCATGTGAGAGCCCCCGACGATTCGGGCAGACAGGACTTCGACGTTTGAAAGCATGAAGAGAGGCTCGGGATGCCCTGTCCCAAAGGGTGCCAGTGCCTCCAGTCCATCTGCCAGCTTGGGATGGATCTCTGTTGGGGAGATTTCGATGTCTATGTGAAGTTTGGGTATGAAATCCTGAGCCGTTGCCGTCTCGCAGACGAGCTTTTCAAAATGTCTGCGGAAGGCCGGGATGTTTTCGGCCGCCAAGGTCAGACCTGCGGCAGCCGCATGCCCTCCGAATGTCTCCAGGTACTGGGCACTGTCTTCAAGGGCTTCAAATAGATTGAAACCCTCAGGGCTTCGGGCCGACCCCTTGCCCTTGTCCCCGTCAACCGCAATCAGGACAACGGGTCGCACATATCGGTTTACCAGTCTGGAGGCCACAATCCCGATGACCCCTTCATGCCATCCCTGCTGGTCCAGGACCAGGGATCTTTGCAATAGTTGGGGATCGGCCTCAAGGCGGCGATCAATTTCCGAAAGGATATGCCTTTCTATATCCTGTCTCCTGTTATTTTCACGATCAAGCTCTTCTGCGATGGCCTGAGCGGTCTTATCGCTTGATGTGGTCAGAAGCTCACATCCCATAGAGGCATGCCGAAGCCTGCCGGCGGCATTCAGTCGGGGTGCCAGCTTAAAAGCCACGTCCCGGCTGTCAAGGGACTCACCCGTCACCTTGCAGACGTCCAGCAGGGCTTTGAGACCAGGACGGGTGGAATTGGCAAGGACCTCAAGCCCGGCTTTCACATAGATGCGGTTTTCTTCCAGTATGGGAACCATGTCTGCCACGGTTCCAAGGGCCACCAGATCACAGACGGCCTTGAGGTTGGGTTCCGGTGGTGTTCCCCAGAAACCTTGATCCCGGAGAGACTTGCGCAGGGCAATGACCAAATTGAAGGCCACGCCCACGCCGGCGAGCCATGTAAGACCCGAGGGACAGCCAGGCTGTTTTGCATCCAAGATCGCAAAAGCTTCGGGCAGCTCGGACGGGGTTTCGTGATGATCGGTAATGATCACATCAACCCCGGCACGATTGGCCAATCGAATTGCCTCGTGGCTGGTGATACCGCAGTCCACGGTAATGATCAGCCCTATATCGCGGGCAACGGCCTCCTTTTCCACGGATTCGGGGCGCAGCCCGTAGCCTTCGGTCAGGCGATCCGGAATGTAATAATGTGCATCCATGCCCAGGTAGGTCAGAAAGTCGAGGAGAACGGCCGTGGCCGTCATGCCGTCCACATCATAATCTCCAAAGATGAGCACCTTTTCACGGCGCTCGAAGGCACGCAAGATGCGGGAAACGGCGCGATCCATATCCTTCATTAGAAACGGCGATCGGATACAGGCCAGAGAGGGGTGGAGAAAGCGTGCCGCGTCATCGGGTTTTCCGAACCCGCGGTTGATGAGGACGGCTGCCACAGCTCGGTGACAACCCAGGGTGGCCGTCAGGTTTGAAATCTGAGCAGGGTCAGGCGACCGGACAGACCATTTCTCATGCATAGGGCCGGGGTATAGCTCAAAGCGTGTCTTTCCACAACACCGTTTTTTTCATTGAAAACACAAAATGGATGGTGCTAGCATCCACGAGCAAGTGACACCTGAATCCTCAGTCAAGAAATACTACCGGATAGATCGACGGGAGATCCATTACTTGAGATTTATCTTGGAGGGGTATGCCGGCGTGGCGGTCATGAGGACACTGGACCCCCAACAGGGGTTGGTCGTGCTCTATGTCGGTCCTGGATGCGAAGAAGAAGTAGATATGATTGTCCACGATCTTCAGAGGCATATGCGGATTGAAGTGGCAGATGTTAGGAGAGAGGCGTCCCTGTAAAGAAATGGAGCCAAAACGCGTTTACATAGTGACGATGGGCTGCCAGATGAACGTTTACGATTCTGAACAGATGGAGAGAATCCTGGCGTCTATGAATTACAGGCCAACCGCACACGTCGGCAAGGCGGACCTCATTATTGTGAATACCTGTTCCATCCGTGAGAAAGCCGAGCACAAGGTTTACAGTTACTTGGGACGACTCGCCCGGATGAAGCGGAAGAGGCCGGATCTGATCATTGGCGTGGGTGGCTGTGTCGCTCAGCAGCAGGGATATCGCCTTATTGAACGGGCGCCCCATGTGGATATGGTTTTTGGCACCTTTGCCGTAAAGCGGCTTTCCGGTCTCATACGGCAGGTCACCGAGAAGAAGAGACAGGTCGTGGATGTGAATCAAACCGGGACCGTCGAGCCCTCACACATAGCGCCGTCAGATTCCCAGGCTGGGCGAGCCACCGCCTTTGTGACCATCATGAGCGGTTGTGACAATTATTGCAGCTACTGTGTAGTCCCTTATGTGAGGGGACGCGAGGTCAGTCGGGAACCCCGAGGCATTCTGGAAGAAATCCGGCAACTGGTAGCACACGGCGTTCAGGAGGTCACCCTCTTGGGACAAAACGTGAATTCCTATGGCCTGAAAAACGGACATGGTTTTGATTTCCCGGCACTCCTTGAGGCGGTGAACCGTATCCCAGGCCTGAAGCGCCTCCGTTTTACAACCTCTCATCCCAAAGACCTTTCTGATAAACTGATTGGCGCGTTTGCCGGACTTGAGACATTGGCGCCTCACATCCACCTGCCGGTTCAGTGCGGGGCGGATCGGATATTGAGACGCATGAACAGGGGCTACACACGAGATGGCTATTTGGCCGGCATTGAAAAATTGCGCAAAGTCCGCCCTGATATTGCCGTCACCTCTGACATGATCGTGGGCTTTCCCGGCGAGGAAGATTTTGATTTTGAGGACACGCTGCGTCTGGTCGAATCGGTCGGATTTGACAATCTCTATACATTTAAGTATTCTAATCGCCCAGGGACGCCGGCCTGCAGGTTTTCCTGTAAGGTTGGCGAGGCCGTGAAACGGGAACGCCTAGCCAGGCTCCTGGAACTTCAGACCCGGTTGACTTTGGAAAAGCATCGATCATTGGTAGGCACGACCCAGGAGGTTCTGGTGGAAGGTTTCAGCAAGAAGATGGGTCATCAGATAACCGGGCGTACGCCGTGCAATAAGGTGGTGAACTTTTCAGATGGGGGGGCTGGTGTCGGCCAGCTTGTCGCCGTCAAGATTGTGGAGGCCTTCCCCCATTCGTTGTTGGGTGGCCCGGTAAAGCCTGGCAGACTATATTCTGGCCATAAAGGAGGAATACTGCATGCAGCATGAGATGAAAGTTTCGGGTATAACGATCGATGCCACGTCAAACGCCCCTATCGTTATCCTTAAAGCGATTCACGGAGATCAGGCCCTTCCTATATGGATTGGTATTTTGGAAGCGACCGCCATCGCCACAGAGCTGGAACAAGTTCGCTTGTCTCGTCCCATGACCCATGATCTGTTCAAGAATTTCATGGATATGTTGAAGATAACAATTTCCAAGATAGAAGTCTGCGACCTCAGGGACAACACATTCTATGCGCAGATCTACTTCTCCTTCGACAACCAGTCCCATCATATTGATGCTCGTCCCAGCGATGCGATTGCCTTGGCCCTCAGGGCGGGGTGTCCCATATTTGTCGACGATCAGGTTCTCGAGAAGTCCGGACAGTTGGATGGGGAGCCGGAGGCTTTAGATAAGACCGAACGGGGCAAGAAGTGGAAAGAATACCTGGAAAAGCTTTCCCCGGAGGACTTTGGCAAGTATAAGATGTAGAGACAGGTGATTGATCTTCACACTCACTCCATTTTCAGTGACGGGGTCCTGGTCCCCTCAGAACTCGTGCGACGGGCACAGGTGCTGGGCATCAGGGCCATAGGGATCACCGACCACGCTGACGCTTCCAACCTGGATTTTATCATTCCGCGACTTGTCCATGTTTCCGAAAAACTGAATCGTTTCAATCAAATTCAGATGATCCCCGGCATCGAGTTGACTCACGTTCCACCGCCTCAGATAGGACCCCTGGCTGCGCAGGCACGCTCTCTCGGGGCCAAGATAGTGGTGGCCCATGGAGAAACCATTGCCGAGCCCGTCGTTGCCGGGACGAACCGTGCCGCCCTGGCTGCCGACATTGATATCCTGGCTCACCCCGGTCTGATCTCCGAAGAAGAGGTGAAAATGGCGGCAGACAGAGGGATTTTTTTGGAGATCAGCGCTCGGAAGGGACACAGCCTGACAAACGGCCATGTGGCCAAACTCGCCAAAAAGGTCGGTGCGCCAATGGTCTTAGACACCGATGCGCACGAACCCTCAGATCTGGTGACACGCCAGCAGGCGATGAAAATCGCCCTGGGTGCCGGGTTGGATGAGGCGGATTTTGAACTGATGCAGAAAAACGCCGAGTCATTCCTAGCGTAATCCGCACCCCCGCCAAACATCCTAAGCAGCAAGCAGAACAGACTTTCTCTGCCCGGAACTCAGGAAACAAGTACCGCTTCCAAATCATGAAAGCCGATCTCGCCCTCGGCCAGCACCTGTCGGGCAAAATCCCGGGGGCCATCTCCTGTGAACCGCCCATAGAGATCCCGGAATCGCCTCACACCCATGGTGTAAGAAAGCTGATATCCGGGTTTCAATGCATACTGCCGCACGACCGATGCCGCTCGATCCCGGCTCATGCCTGCCTGCGTAAGGCAGCCTGCTGCAGCCGCCAGGTCCATGGTTCCGGCCTGGATGCCGAGGTCCACCTTGCCCCGGAGGGCACGCCAGAAATGGCGTCTTGCAAGGAGGAGGCGATCAACAGGCCCATGGAAATAGCCCGTATGGGTCAGAAGGTCCTCGGCAAAGCACGCCCAGCCTTCGTAGAAGATGGGAAACTCGATGGGTCGGCGCAGGGCCCGCTCAAGGCCCCAGCGTGACACATCCAGGAGGTGATGGCCGGGATAGGTCTCGTGCGCGGCGAGCATGCGATAATCACGGTAAAGGGCGTGAGCGACAGCTTCCGGATTGTCACTGTCTATGACAAAAAATGTGCCCCCGCAGGGAGGATGGCCCGGCGGTACGCTATAGGCCGCCGCGCTGCGGATCGTCTTGAGATAGGAAGGAACCGGCTCAACGCGCACCGGACAGGAACGAAGCAGGCCTGGCGGTACCAGGCCCTGCTCCAGGCAGTGTCGCCCGAGTGCAGAGACTGCCTCGCGATACAACCCCATCAGGCCATCGTCCGGCAGGCCGGGCAAGGCAATGGCTTCAAAGGCCTCCTGCCAGGCCCTGCCGGGAGAGAGTCGTGTGGCCTCTTCGTCCATGACTTGTTTCATCTCCCGGATCTCCTCGTCGAGTGCCTTCCGGGCGCCGTCCGGCCCCATGCCGCAACCGATGTGGTCGCAAACGATGCGCTCCAGAAGCTCGGGGGCAAGGACAAAGGTGTCTCGCAAGGATGCTCGCAGGAGATGGCCTTCAAAGCGATCAAGGGCCTCGAGAACAGGCTCGACCCCGGGACGAATAGGGCTTACGGAAGCGAGCCATGATCGGGTAGACCCGATCATCTCAAGGCCCATATCTCTGAAAAGGGAAGGAATCTGTCGGAGATGGCTCCTGGCGCGGTCAAGAAAGGCGGGAAGGCCTTGTACCCGCTCCTTCCAGGCCGCCGGGTTCTCATCCAATGCCTCAGCCAGGCCGATACCGGCGATGGTCAGATAAAAAGTGGGCTGGGTCTGGTGGGATCGGACCTGCGTGAGCTGCTCTCGAAGGGTCCGTGCCACCTGGCAGAGGGTGGAGACATCAACGCGCGTGTCCCGGTCGACCTCTTTTGCCTCCAGGCCGGAGAGCTCTTTTTCCCAGGCCGAAAGTTTACCTGCCGCGTCGTCCACCGCATCCGGCGAAAACTCGTCCCACTTGGACCAGTCGTGTTCCGAAGACCGGGCCTGAGGGAAATAATGGAACTCATCACTTGCCGAGCAGACCGGAAAATGTCGGGCCAGTGCCTCGAACATGCCATCGGCCAGGTCCTGAACGGCCCCAGGGTCGGGAGATTTGTCAAAGGAGTTCACGATCCGTACAGCGTCCTACCGTTTCAGCGGTCCAGCGGCCACAAGATAGAGCAACCTGGTTTGTTCGTTCAGCCCCAAGATGTGTGCTGCTTCATCATCATAAAAGGCGCCGATGCCGCAGCACCCGATCCCCATGGCAGTCGTTGCCAGATAGATTCTCTGGCCGAGGCGACCGGCCGTCAGCAGCGCGTACCGATATCCCCTCGGTCCCCAGGTCTCGTCCAGAAGTTTCAGATTGGTCAGGAAGACAAAGTGTAAAGCGCTGTTGGCCAGCCATGCCTGATCTAGGCAAACATGGGCCATCTTGTCTATCATGAAACCCTGAGACGAAAGGGCTATGGATCTTTGCTCCGGGTCCAGCACGTAAAAACCGGGATTCAGATCTTGCACATTTCCAGACAACAATCCTACGGATAGAGCCTCCTTGGCAAACGAGCGGGCATCTGTTCGCTCGTGTCCGGCTGCGCAGAGCAGCTCCAGCAAAGCGTCCAGCCTCGTGACGGAAAGCTCGGTTTGAACAAAATTTCGCCTGGAGCGTCTCTTAAAGACTGCCTCAGCGTAGTTCATCAGCTCCAGCCATGTGTCGGTCCTCGGTATTTGCTGTGCCGGTTCCGTTTTCAGTCCAAGGTTGTGAAGCATTTTTGGTGCCCCTTGGGCCGGCTCCACTACCCTGCACGATGCCGCATGCAGGTCCCTAATCAGTGCATAGTCCACTTCCCGGGCCGATACCCGGCTGGCATTCATCAAGGTCTTGGCAGGGATCTTCAGGTCAAGTGCCTCCTTTTGGCCGGCAGCCTCCTTGCCCCGTACACAGATCACCGCGAGACAGACCTCACGGCGGGGATCGACGCCCAGAAGGCCGTTCAGCTTTTCGTCGTCAAAATCATCATAGAGGGTAGGGGCCAGATCCTGGGCCCTGAGGGCCAGCAAGAGGTTTTCAGCGAGGTGCCCGGTGTCGAGAAGATGGTACCGATAGGCCCGATCTCGATATTTCCATGAACTTCTGAAAAAAATCGAAGTGAGAAAAAAAACGAGCACCGGAGAACCATGCGGCCCGGCTCGCAGGGCATCAGACACGTGTGGCATCATGTTTCCTGACCTCAAGGCGGTGAGGGCTTCAAGACCGATGCTGTGATGATACAGCCCATCATCGAGACCAGGGGCGCCGTGCACTGCCGCGTAAAGCTCACAAGGATACAGGGCTCCGGCCGAGGCCACACTGCGATAGTAAAACGCCGTCCCCGACATACGCGCCTTGGCCGTGAGAGAATGGGTCAGGCGTATGATTTGGGCAAGTTTCTCAAGGGTCACGTTTGTGGTGGCCTCTTGGCGTGAGCGCTTGCGGATGAGGGCGGAGAGGTTGTCTTGAGGCCAGGCCGTCACCTCGGGAAGGGGCACGGTCCTCAGGCCGGGATAGCTCTTAAAGACATTGGGCTGGTTCGGCCAGTCCAGTCGGTGGCCTGTCATGTCATGGCGATCATAGCTCGTCCGGCGATGATATTCTAAAGCAGATCGCGTCACAGCCTTTCTCCTTGGCATTGCCGCCACTTGGGCCCGAGAAAAGACATTTGGACAGCAGCCTGTTGACAGGCCTCAGCGCAAAGATCCGTAAAGCCCTTCAGTTTTACCCTAATTGAGCGAAAGTCGAGGGTGTCCCAGCTTCAAGGCGTCCAAGGGAGAAGCTGTAGTCGTCTACCGCGAGTCCTTGGCAACGAAGAAGATGGGGTGGCATCGGCTTTCCCGAAGGGTAAACAAAATGAAAAAAATCTCTTAAAACTATATCTCATCAGCAGAAGACATATTAAATTTTTGGAAAACATAACAAAAATGGCTGCTATTTTAAAACCTTACCCCTGTTTTTCATTTTGTTTACGATCAATTAGGGTTTTACTTAGCAGCAAAGCCGCTTGACGGTCAACGAGCCAGGTTAAGCTTCCCCTGGACGGCCGGACTTTTTGGGCCGGCAATCGGGCCTGCGCGTTTTCCAACGCGGTTTTCAGTACGTTGGCCTTGTCTTCGCCGGAGACAAAAAATACCGTTCGCCTGGCCAGGTTCAGCACCGGAAAGGTTATGGTGAGACGATCAACGCAGGGATTTCCTCCCTTGACCCAAACGACCCACTTTTCCTTTTCCTCCAGGGATGCCTGACCGGGAAACAGGGACGCAGTGTGGCCGTCTTGTCCGATACCGAGAAATATTAAGTCAAAGCAAGGCAGGGGGTCTTCGGGCCGCTGAAAGAAGGCTTTGAGTTCTTTCTCGTACCTGACGGCTCCCTGCTCAGGAGGGACCCATCCCGGCATGGGATGGACGTGCTCCGGGACGATGGGCACCCGATCCAGAAAGTCTTTTCTGGCTGTGCCGAAGTTGCTGTCTGGGTGAGTCATTGGCAGGCAGCGTTCATCAACCCAGAATATGTGGATTCTGTCCCACGGGAGGCGAGAAGAATAAGGCTCTTCGGCCAGCAACCTGTGCATCTGTCTCGGCGTGGACCCGCCAGAAACGGCCAGGGCGAACCGGCCCCGAAGGTCGACGCTTTCTTGGGCACTTTGGCACCATATTTCCGCGCCCTTTGCGGCCAAATCAGCGGCGCTGGCTTCAATGATGATGTCGGACTTGGCTCCCATGGTTGCAGCCTTTTCGGCGTTATCCACACCCCGGGTCCGTTGAGCTTTTCGATCAGAAAGACAGCCCCATGCGCGGACGATCCCTGTACCCCGACGGTGGAGTGTGCCCTACCTAAAATTATAATGCTTCCTGACAGCCCGCTTGACATTCCAGATGCAGGACAACCCCTTGGGGAATGTGACAAAATCGCCTCTGCCGAATCTCACCTCGCCGCCGTCCTCGGTTTCCACGACGACGTCACCTTCAAGCAGATAGCACTCTTCCGTAGTGTCATAGTGCCAGTCGAACCGGGAAATTTCTTTTTCCCAGATCGGCCAGGACGAAACGCCTTTTTGCTCAAGTTGTTCATTGCGCAGTTTTTCGACCTCAATTTTCATTGTCGGCTCCTTTTGGCGAATTAGACCCGTAAAAAACACGCAAACACACGGCACAGCAAAAAGCTCCAAATGCAAGGCGCACAAACCAGGCATGAGGTGTACTTCTCGTGCGTCGCAATGACCTGTCTGCGTGCACCGCACAGGCAGGCGAAAGATGAAGCGTAACGCGGCAGTTGAACTTTTTGTGAAGCCGTCAATATTTCCTATCAAAAAATCGGGTTCAAGGCTACACATTTGACAAGGCTGTCAGGAGTGGATCCCTGACCCAGAAGGCGCTGTAAAAGGTTCGCGGTAAATGACTACAGCTTCATGGGTGACGCCTTGGACCTGCGGCATCCTCGACTTTTGCAACGTTAGGGTTATGTATGGGCCCAAGCCGATAATCTTTCTCGTTAGACCTGGATACGTCCATGTCATGGACATGGGGGTGGGTGGTCCCCTTGCCCAAAGATGACGTCCAGACAAGGGATTCCGTCCAGGGATTTGCAAAGCAAGATAAGGGATGGTAACATGTCAAGTAAAAGACGCCATTGAAAGAATAAGCATTTTTCAAACGGTCTTTCAAGGTGGGTTTCCTAACGATTCATTGTTGCTGGATTTGTGGAGTGAAGGGATGGATTTCATTTTTGTCTCAATGCCGTATGCGAAATTTGATTCCAGATGGTTTTCCAACGTACCCAACATCAATCTGGGTATTGTGGATGCCTTCTTGAGAGAAAGGGGCAGGCGGGTAAAGAGCTTTCACTTGCATCTCGAATTTGACCCCTTCCTGAGAGGATTTGGTGCTGAGGTAAGAAGAAACCTTGTAAGGCTTTCAGAACAATTCGGCGTTGAGTACATGGGGTTGGACTATGTCTTTGCATCCCTTCTTTTTAAGGGTCAATACCAGGCATCACAAGAGGAATTTCACGAACGCCTCAAGTTGATCGGATTGACATTGAAGGACTTTGAGGCATTGAGAGGGGTCGCCAGGGCGTTTATTGAATCCAGCTTTTCCAGGTTGTCCGAATACCTGGAAGGAACAAGGCTTGTGGGTTTCAGTTGCTCCCACTACCAGCTGAGCGGGTCCCTGCTTATGTGCTCCAAGATTAAGGATGCCTACCCCCAAGTTCAAACCGTTGTTGGTGGAAAGGACTGTTCAGGTGCCTTTGGACAAGAGTTGTTGGCCCACATGGATGTCGTGGATTTTGTGGGAACTGGTGAGTGCGAGGTCACCATCGCTGGTTTGCTGGAACATCTAGACCATAGAAAGAAGCCTTTGCACAACCTGCTTTTCAGGGATTCAAAAGGCAAAGTAAGAAAGTCCAAGTCAAAAGCAAATGTTTCCATCAATTCATTGCCCTTTCCAAGGTACGACCTTGCGGCTTTTCCCATAGAACCTGGTGAAGTCATTGTGCCCATTGAGTTGGGCAGAGGATGTCCGTGGGGCAAGTGTACGTTTTGTCCGGATGAATCTTATCATGTGCGATGTCAATCAAAGAGCGCAAAGCAAGTAAAAGCAGAACTGGCATATTACCAAGACACTTCAGGGGACCTCGGGAACTTCATCATCTTGGACTCTGACGCCCTGAAAGACCGGACATTGGTCCTTGAACTTTCTGACTATCTGAAAGGAAAGGACTTGTCATTTCACTTCGCGGAATTTCGCGCAGAAAGGATGGATCGCCAAGTCCTGGAGTCGCTTTTGAGTTTTGGCCATTGGGTGTCCCATTTTCAGGTGGGGATTGAAACCTTCAGTGACAGGGTGCTGCGTTTGATGAAAAAAGGGGTCACCGCCCTGAAGAATGTGGAAGTACTGAAGATGGTCGCTGAATTGGGGGTCCCCTTACAGTTTAATCTATTTACGTGCTACCCCAACATGACGACCGATGACCTTGTGGAGAACCTTAGGGTGATGGATCTTATCGCCCATTTATTGGTTTATGAAAACATCCTGATCTATCCAGGCGAATTCTATTTGCCCACGGATTGCCCGGTTTTTCTAGATATTGGCCGTTACCGGCTGGAAAGAAATGACGAATCGATCTTTTCGGATGTTTTTGAAGACTTCCCCATGCCCTCTTATTCCAATTATCCCTATCCCTACCAGTTTGACAATGATGAAGAGCAGTTTAACATCGCAACCAGGATAAGGGAGAAGGTAGAAGACATCAAGAGCAAGAATCCCAGCAAAAATTTCATGCACTACATGAGGGCCTCGAATGGTCTGGAAATTGGCGTATGCCAAGACGGGCACAGTACCAGCCACAGGCTCCCGTCCCGAGAATCGGACGTCTACTTGTCGGCCATCGAAAAGTCCCAACGAATGAGCAAGGTGTCTGAGAAGCTGGGTATCCCGCCAGCCGACATACGCTCGATCCTCGATGACTTTGAACAAAAGGGCTTGATATTATATTCGTCTGACAGGGAGTCTTTCTTATCCTTGGCGACAAGGCCGACACAGACTTGACTGGCGGCCTCTGGTGGGAAGAAGGTGTCCAGGTTTTTCAACATGGGAGTCCACATGGAGAGCGTCTAGTGACATGTCCCAGAAGTTGCTTTAAAAAGTAACGTGTTGCCATCAAGCCATTTTCCGGGCTCCGTGAGCATTTCCGGGACGTCAGCTTCGTTGCGTTGAATCATAAAAACTCGGGCTAAGGCCCTCAAACAGTTTATGATTCTTAACGCTTCACTCAGCTGACCTCTCATTCCGAAAATGCTCGATGTCGCGCGGAAAAGGCTTTCGGCTACATGGTGACTAATGATAGTTACTTCTGAGACACGACACTAGAACATAGACGATATGGGTGCCCACGCAGAAACCATCGGCTTCTCGCAGCCGTTTAAGGAGCGCCGAAGCGGCAAGGATCGGCGGAGACACATTGATCCCCGCTATCGCAACCGTTTGTACCCCGCGTTTGTCGACAGGCGAGGGGGGGACCGGCGAAAGCCGGACTACGAACAGGTTGATCCTTTTATACGGGAACACCCCCTTCACAAATGGATTGTCATCGTTGGCGTGCTTGTGGCCATTTTCTTGACCTATCTCTTCCTTTTCACGAACCTCACGGTGGGCAGGAAGTCGAGGGAGGACACGGGGCGGACACGTCCCATAACGATCGGCTGTTATATGGGTAACCGGATAGCAAGAGCGTTGGACGTGGCTGAGTCTCGCCCGTTTTCACAAAGAGCGCGCAAAGCGGCCCAGAAAAAGGCTTGACAAGTCCGTCGTGGTTGGCTAGTATAATAAAGAATATATTAGGAGTTCTTCTTAGTGATGAAATTTGAGGCCGTTACCAGTATTATTGTTGACATTGTATGCGTAGTCGGCATTATTATATGCTGCTGCCGGCTGGAGGCTTGGTAATGGTCTAGATTCGTTGACATAGGAATCGCGAAAATCCGTTATCAGGTCTCCTGATAGCGGATTTTTTTTGGTCGCAAAAGGGTTTTACAAACGGTATAGCTACCAGCACGACAAGTGAGGAAATCAGGAGCGCAGCGCTTCCTGCTTTCGTGAGCTTATGTTTGGACCTTTTTGAAGAGGACTCTGTGTTCGGGGATTTTCGCTATGGAATCAATTCTGGTTTACGACACGACACTGAGAGATGGTTCGCAGGGGGAAAAGATCAATTTCTCCGCCGAGGACAAGATCCGGATCGCCCAAAAGCTGGATTCCGTTGGCATCCATTACATTGAAGGCGGTTGGCCCGGTTCCAATCCCAAGGATCTGCAATTCTTTGAGGCCGCCAAGAGGGTGCCCTTCAATCATGCGTGCCTTACAGCCTTTGGCAGTACCCGGAGACCGCATACGACCGCGGAAGAAGATGAAAATCTCATCGCCCTTCTCCAGTCGGCAACCCCGGCGGTTACCGTCTTCGGAAAGACCTGGGATCTCCATGTCAAGAAGGTCATAGCCACGACTCTGAAGGAGAACCTGGCGATGATTCACGACACGGTAGCCCATCTTATTTCCCAAGGCAGGGAAGTGATCTACGATGCGGAGCATTTCTTTGACGGCTACAAGAACAACCCGAAGTACGCCATGAAGACTATCGCTGCCGCGGTCTCAGGCGGCGCCCAGGTGATTGTTCTTTGTGACACCAATGGCGGGACGCTGCCTTTTGAGATAGAGGAGATCATGGATCAGGTGTGTCCGCTCATCCCCGTCAAGATCGGCATCCATACCCACAACGACTGTGGTCTGGCTGTGGCCAATACCCTGGCTGCCGTGCGCTGCGGGGCCGTTATGGTGCAAGGGACGGTCAACGGGTATGGAGAGCGATGCGGCAATGCGGATCTCACCTCGGTCATTCCGAATCTACAGCTCAAGATGGGGTGCTCATGCATGACAGACAAGAATCTGCGTCATCTTACCGAGGTCTCGCGGTATGTGAGTGAGGTTGCCAACATGACGCCATTTAACGGACGCCCCTTTGTGGGAAAGAGTGCCTTTGCCCATAAGGGGGGAATGCACGTCAATGCCATCATGAAGACGCCAAGGGCGTATGAACATGTGGAGCCGGAAGCCGCGGGGAATGAGCGTCGGGTGCTCATGTCTGATCTTTGTGGCAAGAGCAACGTGGATTACAAGGCCCGGGAATTGAAAATAGCGCTGGGCGGTAATGGGTTTGACAGCAAGAGAATCGCCAGTGAGATAAAGCGATTGGAGCATGAAGGGTACCAGTTTGACGCGGCCGAAGGCTCCTTTGAACTCCTGCTGAAACGGCTCACCGGGCAATTCGAGCCACTTTTCGAGTTGGAATCCTTCCGGGTGGCCATTGAAAAGGAAAAGGATCTTCCCTGCCGGGCGTATGCCACCATCAAGATTTCCGTTGACGGCCAGGAAGAGATCACGGCCGCAGAAGGGAAGGGCCCTGTGAGCGCCCTGGACAATGCGTTAAGAAAGGCCCTGAATAAATTCTTCCTCGTGGACCTGGAAACGATGCAGCTTGTTGATTTCAAGGTCCGTGTCATTGAGGGTCGGGAGGGGACCGGGGCCAGGGTAAGAGTTTTCATAGAATCCCGGGATCAAAAGCGTGTGTGGAGCACCGTCGGGGTTTCTGCAGATATTATCGAGGCAAGCTGGCAGGCCCTGGAGGACAGCTTTCAGCACAAGCTTTCAAGAACGTGAAACGTGAAGCACGGGAGGAGAGCAATGAAGAGCGATAGTGTCAAATCTGGTATGGAGCGTGCACCCCATCGCGCTTTGTTTAAGGCCATGGGGTACACAGATGAAGAGCTTGGGCGGCCGCTTGTGGGCATAGCCAATTCGGCCAACGATATCATACCCGGACACGTGGAGCTTGACCGCATTGTCAGCGCCGTGAAGGCCGGCATCCGCATGGGCGGCGGCACGCCCATCGCCTTTGGCACCATCGGGATTTGTGACGGCATTGCCATGAACCATATCGGGATGAAGTATTCCCTGGCAAGCCGGGAATTGATCGCCGACTCCATTGAGGTCATGGCCATTGCCCACGCATTTGATGCCATGGTCATGGTTACAAACTGTGACAAGATTGTTCCAGGCATGCTCATGGCCTCTGCCAGATTGAACCTGCCTACTATTGTGGTGAGCGGAGGTCCCATGCTGGCCGGCACCCTCCACGGCAAAACCATTGACCTCATCAGTGTCTTTGAAGGGGTGGGAGCTGTCAAATCAGGCAAGATGGATGAAGCCGAGCTGGCGGATATAGAAGATTGTGCGTGTCCTACATGTGGTTCCTGTGCCGGCATGTTTACCGCCAATTCCATGAATTGTCTGACAGAGGCCATTGGGATGGGACTTCCCGGAAACGGCACCATCCCGGCTGTCATGGCCGCTCGCACACGTTTGGCTAAAGAAGCGGGGATAAACATAGTGAAGCTTTTGAAAAGGAGGATCACGCCCAGAAAAATCATGACGCAAAAGGCCTTTGCAAATGCCATGGCCGTGGACATGGCCCTGGGGTGTTCTACAAATACGGTATTGCACCTGATGGCCATTGCTCACGAAGCCGGGGTCAAAATCGACCTGGATGTCTTTAATCGTGTGAGTGAGAAAGTGCCTCACCTGTGTCGTTTGAGTCCCGCAGGAAAACACCACATGGAGGATCTAAATCGGGCCGGCGGTGTGAGTGCGGTGATGACGGAGCTGTGTCGAAAACGTTTGATCCACACTGACTGTCTGACAGTGACAGGTAAATCTGTTAAGGACAATATTGCAAACAGCCGGGTTACGGACAAGGGGGTGATTCGGCCATTGGCAAGGCCTTATCACAAGCAAGGGGGCCTTGCCGTGCTGTTCGGCAACGTGGCCCCTTCAGGGTGTGTGGTGAAACAGTCCGCCGTGGTGAGAAAAATGCTTCGCCATGAAGGTCCGGCCCGCGTATTTGACAGTGAAGAAGAGGCCACTTCTGCCATCATGGCACGCAAGATAAGGAAAGGCGATGTTGTCGTCATCCGCTATGAGGGTCCCAAAGGCGGACCGGGCATGCGGGAGATGCTCATGCCTACATCTGCCATTGCCGGTATGGGCCTTGATGCGGATGTGGCCTTGATCACAGACGGCCGGTTTTCCGGTGGCACCCGGGGGGCCGCCATTGGCCACGTTTCTCCCGAGGCCATGGAGGGCGGAGCCATCGCCATCGTCAAAGACGGGGACAGAATCAGCATCGATATTCCAAAGAAAAGAATCGCCCTGGAAATTCCGGACAAGGAGATCGAGAGCCGACTTTCAAGGTGGCGACGGCCACGACCTAAGATATCCAAGGGGTACATGGCGCGATACGCCCGCGTGGTATCTTCAGGCGGTGAAGGGGCCGTGGTCAGGTGATTTAGGGAGAAACCTCTAGACTCAATCCGCAATTCAGAATCAATTGATAGGAGGAGAGCCATTGAAAACAATGACAGGAGCGCAGATCATCATAGCCGTCCTGAAGGAAGAGTGTGTGGAGACGATTTTCGGTTTCCCGGGCGGCGCCGTGATTGACCTCTATGACGAACTGGGCAGGACGGACATCCAGCATGTCCTGGTGCGCCACGAACAGGGGGCCATCCATGCGGCAGACGGCTATGCTCGGGCTCGAAGTACGGTGGGTGTCTGTCTAGTCACGTCCGGTCCGGGGGCGACCAACACCGTCAGCGGCCTGGCCTCTGCCTACATGGATTCAATCCCGGTGGTTGTCCTGACAGGTCAGGTGCCGACCGCGCTCATCGGAAATGATGCCTTCCAGGAAGTCGATATCGTAGGGATCACCCGCCCGTGCACCAAGCATAACTATCTTGTGAAACGTACGGAGGATCTTGCGCGGATTATAAAGGAGGCCTTCCATATTGCCCGATCAGGCCGCCCGGGCCCGGTGCTCGTCGATCTTCCCAAGGATGTGATGCAAGGTAAGGCCAAGTACGAGCCAAAGCGCGAATGCCGCATGGCGTCTTACAATCCCACCTATGAACCCAACATGAAACAGTTGCACCGTGCCGTAAAGCTTATCAAGGAAGCGGAAAGACCTGTTGTCTTCTCCGGCGGCGGGGTGATTCTTTCCGGGGCCTCCAGGGAACTGACCAAGTTTGCCAAGAAGTTACATGCGCCGGTTACGGCTTCTCTGATGGGCCTTGGGAGCTTTCCGGGAACCGACCCCCTCTGGCTGGGGATGCTCGGCATGCACGGTACCTACCGGGCCAACATGGCCATCGGTGAATCTGATCTCCTTATCGGCATTGGTGTGCGCTTTGATGACAGGGTGACAGGAAAGGTGGACGCCTTTGCACCAAACGCGAAAATTATACATATTGACATTGATCCCACCTCCATCAGCAAGAACATCCCTGTTACCGTTCCTGTCGTGGGAGACTGCAAGGTTTCGCTGGCAAGGTTGAACAACCTCCTGGACCAGGAGAAGGTAAAGATTGCCAAGAAGACCCGCAAACTCTGGTTAGGCCAGATAGAAAAATGGAAAAGCACCAGGCCGTTACGATATGATCAGAAAGATGTGATCAAGCCGCAATACGTGATTGAAAGGCTATACGAACTCACGAAGGGCAAGGCGATCATCACCACCGAGGTGGGACAGAATCAGATGTGGGCAGCCCAGTTCTATCACTTTGATCGCCCCAACTGTTTCATTACCTCCGGCGGCCTTGGCTGCATGGGCTTCGGTTTGCCTGCTGCCATAGGGGCTCAGACGGCCTGTCCCGACAAACTTGTAGTCGACGTGGCTGGAGACGGGAGCATTCAGATGAATATCCAGGAATTGGCCACGGCCGTGCAGTACAAACTGCCGGTGAAGGTGGTCGTCCTCAACAATAGATATCTGGGTATGGTCCGGCAGTGGCAAGAACTTTTTTACAAAAAACGTTACATCGCCACAGACATGGAACATGCGCCTGATTTTCGGAAAGTGGCTGAGGCGTACGGGGCACTTGGTCTCAGGGCCACCAAGCCCGAAGAGGTGGAGGCCGTCCTCAAGGAGGGGCTGGAAAGTCCTGGTGTGGTCGTCATGGATTTTTGGGTGGATCGTGAGGAAGGGGTATACCCCATGGTTCCGGCCGGGGCACCCATCACAGAGATGCTTCTCGTCTGAAATGGAGATGACCGATGCAGAAACACATCATGTCGTTACTGGTAGAGAATGAGCCGGGGGTCCTTGCCAGGGTGGCGGGCCTGTTCAGTGGCCGCGGGTTCAATATTGAGAGCCTCTGCGTGGCAGAGACTCTGGACCCTTTAGTTTCCCGGATCACGCTGGTGACACGGGGAGATGATGCCGTTGCCGAGCAGATTAAAAAGCAGCTCAACAAGCTCATCAACGTGATCAAGTTGTATGACCTGACGGGAACCGGACATGTGGAGCGGGAAATGGCCCTGATCAAAGTGACGGCCAAGGCTGATTACCGGGCGGAGATCTTGAGGGTCGTGGACATCTTCCGGTGCAAGGTGCTTGACGTGAGTTCCGTTCACTACACGATTGAGGTGACCGGAACGGCGGAAAAACTGGGGGCTATCCTGAGCCTCCTAAAGCCCATGGGAATCAAGGAGATTGCCCGCACCGGGGCCATCGCTTTGCCTCGAGAGAAGAAGTAGCGTTGCGTTTGATGAACAGGTCGAACCGCGAAAGCGAGCGCATTCCCCGCTGCTTGCGGCGGGGTTAGCGAGCGTATCCAAGAAAAGTCAGCGTTCCTTACGGTCGAAGATTCCCTGTAGCTTGCTACAGGGAGCTTCAATTTGCAATACACTGCATAAAGGAGAAGGGGTATGGCTAAGATCAATTTTGGAGGCGTGTGGGAGGACGTAGTCACTTCGGAAGAGTTTCCCCTGGATAAGGCGCGACAAATCCTGGCAGGGGAAATCATTGCCGTGTTGGGCTACGGCGTTCAAGGCCCGGCTCAGGCCCTGAACATGAGGGACAACGGCATTTCAGTGATTGTTGGCCAGCGTAAGGGTGGAAAGAGCTGGGAAAAGGCGGTCCAGGATGGTTTTATCCCCGACGAAACCCTGTTCTCCCTGGAAGAGGCTGCCGACCGGGCCACGGTCGTGCAGTATCTCATATCTGACGCAGGGCAGGTAGCAGCTTGGCCGAGGATTATGCCATGTTTGAGGGAGGGGGATGCCCTTTATTTTTCCCACGGATTTGGCATAGTATATCGAGACCAAACCGCAATCGTCCCGCCGGCAAACATTGATGTGATTCTAGTGGCCCCAAAGGGTTCCGGTAGGAACGTGCGGTTAAATTTCCTGGATGGAAGCGGGATCAACGCGAGCTATGCGGTTTTCCAGGATTTCACGGGCCGAGCCAAAGAGAGGGCCCTGGCCTTGGGGGTGGCCATCGGCTCTGGATACCTTTTTCCAACCACCTTTGAAAAAGAAGTGCACAGCGATCTCACCGGAGAGCGGGGTGTCCTTATGGGCTGTCTGGAAGGTGTATTTGAGGCCCAATACAACGTGTTGCGGAAACATGGACACAGCCCCAGCGAGGCATTTAATGAGACAGTCGAAGAGCTGACTCAGAGTCTCATTCGGCTTGTGGCTGAAAACGGCATGGACTGGATGTACGCAAACTGCAGCACCACAGCCCAGAGGGGGGCACTCGATTGGAGGCATCGGTTCAGGGATGCGGTCACCCCGGTTTTTGAAGAGCTCTACGAACGGGTAGTTTCGGGAGAAGAGACGAGAATTGTGTTGGAAGCCAACAGTGCCTCGGATTACAGCGAAGGGCTTAGAAAAGAGTTGGATGAGATGAAGAACTCGGAGATGTGGCAAGCCGGTGCGGCCGTTCGGGGCTTGAGGCCAGAAAACAGGAAGTGATCGCTTGTCCTCCGGTCACTGAACCGGGCAAGTGATCACATGGCCTGTCCAGATCTATGGGGATTGTGGGGTCAGGGGGCGGATCGACCAGTGGCAAGCTGGGTGACGGCCGGTCCGGGAGGCATAGGAGGCTGTTACGGGATGTGATGAGAAAATAATCGATGATTTTTGAAAAGGCTTGACACGTCGAGCAAGATGTCATAAAATTAAATATAATCCTACCTAAAGGAGCCTAACAGAGCATAAGAAAAGCACCCAAGCGTTTCTGCATTCGATAGATCACAAAGTGTAAAAGACTGCCACTTAGCCTCATTACTTTCAATAAGAGGAACCAATCCTTTTTCACAGAGTGTCCCTATATCATAGCGAGATTCCTTGTGCCTTAACTTGTCTGTTGGAGCCGTTGCCCGTAACGCCGTCTGAACTTTAATATTTTTTTAACTAGTGCCCACCCACAAACGCGGGCCACCCAAGCCAACATAGCTCGGTTGAGCATTACAAGGTGTTCATTCAGAAATGGTAGATTTTGGTCCGAGGCAGGGCCGCACAAGGGTTTTCGCCGCAGTCCCGACTCAGTTGGTCGGGATACGTTGAGGACGGCCTTTTCACAAGCCGCAGGCGCAAACCCACGGAGAACGCCGCATCGGCCCAAAGATGCCTTTTATGGAGGGACACTGACTATCCGGGAGAAGATGGAGCCATGAACTTAGCGGCGCTGAAGGCTAAGAAGGTGAGTGAACTGACTGCAATAGCAAGAAAATTCGATGTTGAGGGTGCCTCAAGCATGCGTAAACAGGAGTTGATCTTTGCGCTCCTCCAGGCACAAACGGAGAAGAACGGGTTGATTTATGGAGAGGGCGTCCTCGAAACCCTTCCAGATGGTTTCGGCTTTCTCCGGGCACCGGACTATAGCTACCTGCCTGGACCTGATGATATTTACGTTTCACCCTCGCAAATACGGCGATTTAACCTTCGAACCGGTGATACCGTATCAGGGCAGATTCGGCCGCCCAAGGATAATGAGCGTTATTTTGCCCTGCTCAAGGTGGAGGCCGTCAACTTTGAGGACCCGGAAAAAGCTCGAGACAAGATACTCTTTGACAATCTGACTCCTTTGTATCCTGACCGAAGGATCATCCTTGAACGAGAATCTGATGAATATAGTTCGCGGATTATGGACCTCTTAACACCCATAGGGTTCGGTCAGCGGGGTCTCATTGTGTCAGCCCCCAGGACCGGCAAGACCATGTTGTTGCAAAACATAGCAAACAGCATGAACGTCAACCATAAGGACATCATTCTCATCGTTCTGCTGATTGACGAGCGGCCGGAAGAGGTGACTGACATGGATCGTTCGGTGAAGGCAGAGGTGGTGAGTTCTACCTTTGATGAACCGCCCCAGAGGCATGTACAGGTGGCTGAGATGGTGCTTGAGAAGGCCAAGCGGCTGGTGGAGAGCAAACGGGATGTCGTCATCCTCCTGGACAGCATTACTCGCCTTGCGCGAGCCTACAACACGGTCGTCCCGCCAAGCGGCAAGATCCTGTCGGGTGGCGTGGATTCGAATGCCTTGCATCGTCCGAAACGCTTTTTTGGTGCTGCCCGTAATGTGGAGGAAGGCGGGAGCCTCACCATCATTGCCACAGCTCTGGTTGATACGGGAAGCCGAATGGATGAGGTCATCTTTGAAGAATTCAAAGGCACGGGTAACCTGGAGTTGCAATTGGACCGCAAGCTGTCTGACAAACGGGTCTTTCCTGCCATCGACATCAACCGGTCGGGGACGCGTAAGGAGGAACTGCTTCTCGAGTCGGGAGTGCTGAACAGGGTTTGGATCCTGCGCAAGCTGCTGTCGTCGTTGAATCCTGTTGACAGCATGGAGTTCTTGCTCGACAAGATAAGAGGGACCGAAGATAACAAGGAGTTCCTAGAATCGATGAATAGCTGAGGCTCTTGTAATACGATTTCATCAATGGGTGATTAAGGGGTCACAATGAACGATAACGATGGGGAGGGTCAAATGAAGAAGGATATACATCCTGATTATTCTCAGACTGCGATTCATTGCGCATGCGGCAATGTGGTGGAGGCAGGCTCTACGAAGAAGGACATCAGGGTCGAGGTCTGCTCCAAATGCCACCCGTTTTTTACTGGCAAGCAGAAATTAATGGACACGGCTGGTCGCATTGAGCGGTTCAGAAGAAAGTATGCCAAGTTTGAGGCCAAGAAAAGGGAGGACGCTCAGCCTCGGCGATGAGGCAAAGACAGATGTTTGAAAAATTGGCAGGTGTAGAGGAACGCTTTGTTACCGTCGAAGAACTTCTGAGTGATCCAGAAGTTATAAGAGACCAGCAGGCCTATCGGCAGTACAGTAGGGAACATGCCGAGCTGAGTAAGATCGTTTCTGTTTTTCGGGAATATGAACGCGTAACGGAGAATATCGAAGAATCAAAGGGTCTCCTGAAGGATGGTGACGAGGAGATCAAGGAACTGGCAAGAGAAGATATCCAGGCTTCCACAGCGCGCCTCGAGCAACTGGCGGAGAAATTAAATTGGCTCCTGGTCCCAAAGGATCCCAATGATGAGAAGAATATCGTGCTCGAAATCCGGGCCGGGACCGGCGGCGAAGAGGCCGGGCTGTTCGCGGCAGACCTTTTTAAGATGTACACCAAGTACGCAGAGAGTGTTGGCTGGAAGGTGGAGGTCTTGAGCAAACATGCCACAGGCGTGGGGGGACTGAAAGAGATTATTGCTTTGATCAAGGGCAAGGGGGCATTCAGTCGTTTCAAGTACGAAAGTGGGACTCACAGGGTCCAGCGGGTACCGGTGACCGAATCACAGGGAAGGATTCACACGTCGGCGGTGACTGTGGCCGTCCTGCCCGAACCCGAAGAGGTGGATGTCCAGGTCGAGCCAGACGAGATCAGAGTGGATGTCTTCCGCTCGACAGGTCCCGGGGGGCAGAGTGTCAACACGACGGACTCGGCCGTACGTATTACCCATCTCCCCACAGGGCTGGTCGTGAGCTGTCAGGATGAGAAGTCACAGCACAAGAACAAGGCCAAGGCCATGAAGGTCCTGCGGGCTCGTCTCTATGAAAAAATGGTATCGGAGCAGAACGAGAGGATATCCGCAGATCGCAAGAGCCAAGTGGGGACGGGAGATCGGAGCCAGCGTATTAGGACTTACAACTTTCCTCAGGGACGGGCGACTGACCACCGGATTGGACTGACCCTCTACAAGCTGGAGCGTATCCTCGAAGGGGACTTGCAAGAAATCATCGATGCACTGGTAACCCACCACCAGGCCCTTGCTATTCAGAATGCCGAGGCAGAGTCTAGGAATGCCGCCTGAGGCATGGAACATTCTTAGACTTCTCAAGTGGACGACCGCCTACTTTGCATCCCACCATGTTGAGCAGCCAAGGGCCGCTGCCGAGATCCTTCTGGCCCACACCCTGGGTGTTGGGCGGGTTGACCTCTACATCCAATATGATCGGCCCGTGGAGCCCAGGGAACTCGCGGTTTTCAAAGAACTGATCCAACGTCGACTTCAGAGGGAACCCGTGGCCTATATTGTGGGCGAAAAGGGGTTCTGGTCACTGGATCTGAAGGTGACGCCTGATGTTCTGATCCCCCGTCCTGAGACAGAGGTCTTGGTAGAGGCCGCCCTTTCGATCATGCCGCCGACAACCACACCGAAGCCTTTTGAGGTGCTGGACCTTGGAACGGGATCAGGGGCCATTGTCGTGGCCCTGGCAAAGGAAAGGCCGGGCCATCGCTTTTACGCAGTTGATAACTCGCCGAAGGCCTTGGCCGTTGCCCAGAACAATGCCCGAAGATATGGGCTTGACACGGCCATCGGCTTTTTGCTGGGGAGCTGGTTTGACGCGGTGGGTGATCGACGCAGGTGTTTTGATCTTATCGTTTCCAATCCCCCCTACATTTCAAGTCCTGATCTGGAGAAACTTCCCCTGGAGATTTCACGATACGAGCCTCGGGGGGCCCTGGATGGCGGCCCGGACGGACTTGACGCCATCCGGCTCATCATTGAAAAAGCGGCAGCGCACATGTCTCCAGGGGGGTGGCTTCTTTTTGAGATTGGCTGTGATCAGCGGGCTTCGGTGGAAACGCTCATGGCGGCCTCGACCTCGTACGCCGGAGTGGCAGTGATCAAAGACCACAGTGGCCTGGACCGAGTGGTTCTGGCAAGATCAAAGGGAGAATCGACTTTTGACAGAGCACAGTCATCTATGTTATTGAAATCTTGGTGCAAGGAGGAGATGAGATGGCTGTAGAGAAAGAAAAAGGGGATTTTCCGGTGATTCCCTCGGATCGAGGAGATGACCTACACAATCTGGAATTTGCCCATTCGGCTGATTTGGTTCTCTTTGTAGCTGGCAACCAATTCATGGTCATGGAAGAACTTCTCCTTGCCTTTCAGACAGAATATCCGGATATCAAGACAATCTTTTATGAAACCCTTCCTCCGGGCCTGGAATTAAAGCAAATTCTGGCGGGTGGTGCGATCTTTCGGGACGAGGTCATAGCCGTGTCTGCTGATGTCTATGCGTGTGTGACCGAAGAGGCCATGGACAGGCTCGAAAAGGGGGGACTCGTTGCACCGGGGGATTACTTTCTGTATCTCCACAATCGGATTGTATTGATGGTGCCTGAAGGCAATCCTGCACAGATCGTGTCTGTGTCTGATCTTGGCGGCGAAGAGGTACGCGTTTCCCAGCCCAACCCCGAGTACGAAGATATCGCCCACCACATTGTGGGGATGTATCGCCAGGCCGGCGGACAAGCCCTTGTGGACCGCATTATGGAACAAAAACGTGCGGAAGGAACAGCGATCCTGACGATTGTGCACCACAGGGAAACGCCGTTACGGATAGCCAAGAGGACCGTTGATGTGGGGCCTGTTTGGGCCACAGAGATCATACATGCACGCCAGACCGGGCTTGCCGTGGATATGGTGGAACCCGGAGAAGATCTGGATCAAAGGGACAGGATCAACTACTATCTTTGCCGCTTGAAAAATGCCTCCCACCCAGGCAACGCCAAGAAATTCCTCGATTTCATAAAATCAGCCCGCGCTCAGGATATCTACAAAGCCTATGGCTTCGTTCCCCATTTCGCAACGTCTGGTTCGTAATCTTTACAAGTTTACGGCATGTTGCTGGAAATGCCTGAGACGATGAGGCATAAAGGAGAAGTGATGGGGAAGGAGGGGAAAGATCAGCTCTTGAAGGAGGTTGACCAGACGCTGCGTTCTATCAATGCAAGACTCAAGAAGGCCTTTTCCAATACGGAAGCGCTTCTCAAGGAGCACTTCAAGGAAAAGCAGGAGACCGAGGAATCCGACGACAAGGAAACCAGCGGCCTTTAGGCTGTGGACGCTGACATGATGACTATCGTTTTTTTGTCCCACCGCGCAGAAGTCTTGTCTCTTGCACGCCGGGAAATCGAACCACGCCGGGTGCTTGTCCTTGAGAAGCCGATGTCGCCTGGTTTTTGACAACGGTATAGACGGTTGACGCGTTTCAGTGCAGTTCTTTGAAAGTCTAAACCCTGACGTTGCTCCTGCAATGGACGACGGGGCAAGGGAATTCTACAGCGAGGAGGAAGATATGTCTGAGAAAGAGAGATTCTTGGATTTTTTCAAGGCATTTGGGGTCAAGGGTTCACCTGTGTCTCCCGAAGATGTTATTCTTGAGATGGAACAGGACGTGACGTGGGCAAGTGCTTTGAGTGTAGGCCAAGTGTGGTTCTTGTTTGGCCAAGACGATGAGTATCTCGGTTTGCTAAACGATGAGACCATGGAGTTTGAGGCCAGGGAGAACTAGCCGCCCAGCACATCATTTTTCTATCTACGCGCGCGAGAGCGTGAGGGTGTCGGCTCTGGCGTTTACTCGCTCGATCTTGACCTCGATGGTGTCCTGTGGTTTGAGGTCGGCACCGCTGTTCAAGGGCAGGGAGCATTCGATCATATAGCTGGGCAAGAGCACCGTGTACCTTTGGCGACGCTTGTCAAGGACCAGGGCTTCCTCTTTGTGTCCTACGAGATCTTCAAGGTATCTCAGAATCCAGTACCGGGTGCGTTCTTGCTGAAGCACTGTGATGTAACTCATGGGCTCCTCCAGGGCCTGGATGATGAATCGGAGCTCTTCTTCCGAATATGACCGCTCCAGTCCAAAGAGGCCCCTCAGTTGCCGCTGTGTCACCAGGTCCAGGTATTTTCGTAAGGGAGAAGTCAAGGTAAGATAGGCATCCAAGCCAAGGCCGGCATGGGTTCGTGGATCAAGGTCCAACACAACACGGCTTAGAAAACGGCGCTGTTTCCAGTTTTCATACAGAGTGCCGCTGCCTTCTTGAATGAGACGCTCACGGGGGGGTGGTTGTGATCTGTAAATTGCGGGCTGTCCGTGATCTCGAAGGAATCGAGCGGCGAGCCAATTGGCCATGATCATGCATTCCGAGACCATCATACGGCTGGGACTTTCGCGATTTATCTGCGTCACTGATATTTCCGCATCATTGTCAACCCAAACATTAATTTCCGGCAGGATGAGTTGAAGTGCACCGTTTTTTAGGCGGGTGTCTCGAAACTTCTGGGCCAGCTCGTAGATCACTCCAAGCTCTGGAACTTCTTGTACCAACAAGTTTGCATGATAGTATGTGAGTTGTTTTTTTACCCGAATGATGCTGGGAACTATTTCATACGCTGCCACGTTTGCCGAGATGTCAAGGTCAGCCATAATGCTTATGGCGAGGCGGTCCTGGCCCTCTTTTAGACTGCACAGATCTTCTGCCAAAGTCGTCGGTAGCATGGGAATGCGATCGTCTGGCATATATATGGAACTGGCACGGCTGAACGCTTCTTGATCCACCAGGCTTCTTTTTTCCACGAAGTGGCTTACATCGGTGATATGAACCCCCAACCGGTAACCGTCTCCTTTGGGCTCAACACTGATTGCATCGTCAAAATCAAGCGTGCCTTGGCCGTCGATAGTAAGCACGGAAAGATGAGTAAGGTCTCTGCGACCCGCATCGAGCTTTGGCTTCGTAGCTTCGCGGATCAGGCGCTCTGAAGCCCTCATGACTGTTGAAGAAAAGCAATGAGATACGCCGAACCGATGGAGGTTCAGGTTTTCGTCCTTGGACCATACGCCTAGCTTAACCAGGAGATGAAACGGTCCTTCCTTTGGATCCAAGCCGGAGCATGCAATGATCTCCTTGCCGATCTTGTAATGGGCGCTGTTTTTCCTGAAGAGATAGAAGGACCTTAATATCTCGACAATTTCTTCCTTATCCGCGCACGCAGGGGCGTTCTCGGTTTCCATGACCTGCCGAACCCAACGGCTTCCTTCGGAAATGATGCGGGTCTTTTTGGCCTCCTGTGCAGCCTGTGCGGCCATCCGCGCCACCTGCTCCGGGCTGTTTGGAAAAAACCGATCTGTATCAAACTTGAAATAGAGGCGGTCTGTGAAGAGCGCCCTGACCACGGCCGAGGTGTGGTCGCTGGAGACCTCGCCACCGAAGCATAATTCCGCCATACTTTTGAGGTCGATCCACGCAGCTTCGGTATGCACAACCTCCCAAAGTTCTTGGATATCTATCTGGTCCTGGATTTTGCTTCTAATCTTCGCCATCGCCTGAAGACGCTCCACCAGCGCGTCTCTTCCCATCCTCAGATCAAGGACTTCGCCGCCGGTGTGGGCTAGGCGGTTCTCTCCATGGCTCACCTCACGATTATGTTCAGTCAGCATACGAAGCCTTTGTTTTTTATCCTCTAAAACAACGGCGCAAACCATCTCTTTTCGGTCAATGTATTCCACGATCGTACCAGGCTCCATGTCAAAGCCTATAACAACGGGCCCGGCAAAAGTCAATATTCGCTGTCCGTGGCTTTGATGGCTGAACAGGAATGGCTTTGACTCTCTTGCTTCTGTTTGTTAGTTTCCATCCATAAATGGCCTTTTTCCCTCTGAGCGGCGTTCTCCGCGGGTTTTCGCCTGTGACGTACGAAAAGTACGCCTCGGCGTAAACCCTTGTGCGGCCTTGCTCGGAGCGAAAAATGCTCATTTCTGAATTGGAAACTGACACCTGTACCCATTGATTGGATAGCGTTTCGTGGATGGGCACTTGTCAGCATGAATAGCTGCTGGGCGTGGGTTCCTTGATGGTCAAGGCCATTGGGAATAGGCAGCGGTAAGGAGACCGAGGTCCATAAAGTCATACCACCTGATCAAACCATACTTCGCAGAAAAAAAGGCTGTTATTCTTCTCGGCCTTTTTTCTCTCTTTGTGGTGGACATCCTTCAACTGTTCATTCCTCGCATTATCAAGTGGGCCGTGGATGACCTGACGATCTGTTGCGCCACGACGGCCACAAGGCTTCTTCGTTATGGCCTCTACATCGTTGGTGTGGCCCTGCTGATCGGCGCATTTCGTTTTGTCTGGCGCAGATGTCTCATAGGAACATCCAGGCGGGTTGAGGAAGGCATACGAAACCAACTCTTCTCCCATATTCAACTCCTCTCCTCGGCCTATTTTGATAGGACAAAAACCGGGGATTTGATGGCCCACGCCACCAATGACGTTCAACACGTCCGGATGGCAGTCGGCATGGGGATGGTGGCCCTCACCGATGCGGTGGTACTGGGCCTGGCTGCCATCGGCTTCATGCTCTACATCAATGTCCGGCTGACCCTGTTTGCCTTGTTGCCCATGCCGATTATTGTCGTCTTGGCCCGGGTCGCGACACGTCGTATGCACCGCCTTTACAGGGGCGTTCAGGCCTCGTTTGCCGATCTGACCGAGGCGGTCCGGGAACGTTTTGCAGGCATTCGGGTGGTCAAGGCTTATGGCCGAGAGGCCATGGAAGCCAAAAGACTGTCAGAGTGCTCCAAAGACTACCTGCGTAAGAATCTTCAACTGGTACGAATTACGGGGGTCTTTTTCCCTGGGATGATGTTTTTTTCCAATCTCAGCGTAGCGGTAGTGCTTTATCTGGGGGGACGACAAACCATCAATTGTACCATCACGCCAGGTGATTTTGTGGCCTTTATCAGCTACTTGGGTCTTCTCACCTGGCCCATGATGGCCATGGGGTGGGTCATGAACTTGATCCAGCGAGGGGCTGCTTCTCTCGACAGGATCAATGTGATCCTTGAAACCCGGCCTCAGATTGTCACTGCGAAACACCCAGTGCCGGTGCGAGGACTTGCAGGGCATATCGTGTTTGAGGACGTGGCTTTCACGTATCCCGGAGGGCAGGCACCAGTCCTTTCAAACATCTCATTTTCCATGGCGCCAGGGCAAACCCTCGGTGTGGTGGGACCCACAGGCTCTGGCAAGACCACCTTGTGCCATCTGATCCCAAGGCTTCTAGAGGCCTCAAAGGGGAGACTGTTATTTGATGGCGCGGATGTCCGCAAGATACCCCTTGCCACCCTGCGAGCCCACATGGCGATCGTGCCCCAGGATGCCTTCCTTTTTTCGGGCAGCATCCGAGAGAATCTCTCTTTTGGCAAGCGGAACGCCTCAGAAGAAGAGATGGTCATGGCGGCTCAAGCAGCTCATTTTTATGACACGATTTTGGGATTTCCCGATCAGTTCGACACGCTCATTGGAGAAAAGGGGATCACACTCTCTGGCGGGCAAAAGCAGCGTCTGGCTCTCGCACGGGCTCTTTTGATCTCAAAACCCATCCTGATCTTGGATGATCCCTTGAGTCAGGTGGATACAGAGACCGCAGCGGCCATACTGGCCAGTGCCCGAGAGCTTTGCACTGGTCGCACTACGGTCATGGTTTCTCACAGAATCAGCCAGGTAAGGCACGCCAATTTCATCATCGTGCTGGAAAGCGGGCATATAAGCGCCGCAGGCACCCATGAAGAACTCATGGCCCGTGAGGGATTTTACCGCCGGATGTATCGGTGGCAGGAAGTTGAAGCAGGATTGGATGCCGTCAATCAAGCTTTATAAGACATCTCGGTTTGGTTGTCCATCAGGGATTCACTGGATGATAGGCGGCTGAGAACCCCGAACGCGATTAACGAAGCCTATGCGAAGCGACTACGGATATTTTGAAGAGGATCAACTGGGCAAACCTTACGATCTGAGGTTGCTCAGAAGACTCTTTCCACACGTTCGCCCATATGGATTCTTGCTCCTGCTCTCCATTGGACTTGTTACGGCCATCACCATCTTGGACCTGGCCCTTCCTTATCTGACAAAGGTCGCCATCGACCGCTACATCGTTCAGGACGTCGTGGATGACAAGCCTACTGTTTCCCGACAGCAGCGGTTCTATACGGCGGACCTTCGGATTCCAAGCGTTAAGCAAATCGTCAATCGGTATGCCTCGTTGTTTCAAGTTGAGTGGCCTGACGCGAAGATTCTTTACGAGGACCTGCCCAGGCTCAGCAAGACGGACCTGGAGACGCTCCGAAGGCGAGACTATGCCGGGGTGGCGCGCGTCGCTCTGATCTTTTTCGGCGTTATCCTTTGCCATTTTGTGTTGAGTTTCGGCAATGTGCTGGTCATGGAATATGCAGGGCAATCCGTCATGCACGACCTCCGGCTAAGACTTTTCAGGCACATCCAGCACCTCTCAGTGGCGTTCTTTACCAAGAATCCGGTTGGACGGCTGGTGACACGTGTGACCAGCGATGTTCAGAACCTGCACGACTTTTTTTCTTCCATCATCACGGTCTTTTTCAAGGACGTGTTTCTTCTGCTTGGCATTA
>Ga0315536_1000041_pt1 | contig 51490 bp, 49 predicted proteins | sample SalMarSW160230MG_FD_203093 | JGI IMG/M metagenome (GOLD analysis project Ga0315536, IMG submission 203093) | Salt marsh sediment microbial communities from the Plum Island Ecosystem LTER, Massachusetts, United States - Salt Marsh Sediment SW1602-30 ...
CGCGCGCCGAATTCCCTCGAGTACCCATTTTGAGAGAGCCATTTCCTGCATCTGGTCGTGACCGTAAGACGTACACCCTTTTCCTTAAGCTGCTCGGCGAACGCCTTGATCTCCTTGTCCACGATCTTCAGCACGACAGGCTCCTCGAGTCGGTTGAAATGAACGATTTTATCGAGCCTGTTTCGAAATTCGGGAGCAAATGTCCGCTCTACCGCGTCGGTTATGGCCTGCTCGGTGATCTCCCCGCCGCCGAATCCGATGACGGGCTTTCCGATATCGCGCGCTCCGGCGTTCGAGGTCATGATGATGATCACGTTCCTGAAATCAGCCTTCCTCCCCGCATTGTCGGTAAGGTTGGCATAATCCATCATCTGGAGGAGCACGTTGTACACATCCTGATGGGCTTTTTCTATTTCATCAAGAAGGAGCACTGCATGTGGTGTTTTTCGGATGGCATCGGTCAAGAGTCCACCCTCCTCATAGCCGACGTACCCGGGAGGAGACCCGATGAGACGGGAGACCGTGTGCTTTTCCTGGTATTCGCTCATGTCGTACCTGTGCATGGAGATGCCCAGTATACGGGCAAGCTGGCGGGCGAGCTCCGTCTTCCCGACACCGGTCGGGCCGACGAAGAGAAACGATGCTACCGGCTTGTTCTCCTCGCGGAAACCCGCGCGGGAGCGCTTCACTGCCTCGACAACCGTATCGACCGCTTCGTCCTGCCCGAAAATCACCTTTTTCAACTCGGCTCCCAGGTGCTTCAGTTTGTCGACTTCAGACCTCGAAACGGTCCGCTCCGGAATGCGCGCGATCTTCGCGACAACCTTTTCTATTTCATCCCCGGTAACCGTTTTTTTCTGAGAATCGTCCCCATTTTCCCTGTAGGACATGATGCGCATATATGCGCCCGCCTCGTCGATTACATCGATGGCCTTGTCCGGAAGAAACCGTTCGGTGATGTATTTTGAAGAGAGATCGACGGCACTCTTCAGTGCATCGTCCGTGTACCGGACATTGTGAAACTCCTCGTAGTGCTTTCGCAATCCGAGGAGAATTTTATGGGTCTCTTCGGGCGTCGATTCCGGAATATCGATCTTCTGGAAACGCCTGGTCAGGGCCCTGTCTTTTTCGAAATACTTTTTATACTCTTCAAAGGTTGTGGACCCGATACAGCGGAGCGTGCCTGCGGCGAGTGCCGGCTTGAGGAGGTTTGAGGCGTCCATGGAGCCTCCGGATACGGCTCCTGCGCCCACAACGGTGTGTATTTCATCGATAAACAGGATTGCCTTTTCGAGTTTTGTCAGTGCCGCAAGCACCTTCTTTATCCGCTCTTCGAAGTCTCCCCGGTAGCGTGTGCCCGCGAGTACGCTCCCCATGTCAAGGGCAAAAATACGAAAACCTTTGAGCAGGCCGGGCACCTCTTCGCTCACGATGCGCTGAGAAAGGCCTTCGGCGATTGCCGTCTTGCCGACACCGGGCTCGCCGACAAATACGGGATTGTTTTTCAACCGCCGGCACAGCACCTGTATTGTGCGCTCCAGAATATCCTCCCTGCCTATAAGGGGGTCGAGTTTGCCCTGCTGCGCGAGCCCGGTAAGCTCGACGGTAAAAAGCTCGAGTGCTTTTTTTTTCGGACGCACCCCCGCTGTCTCGTTTTCAGTGAGCGGCGTATCGGGAGAGCCGGGAGGATCGGTCAGAACACCGCCGTGCGAGATGACGTTGAGGAGGTCGAGCCTGGTAATGCCTGCCTTCTTGAGGTAGTATGCGCCGTGCGACTGTTCGAGCTCGTATAAGGAGATGAGAATGTCACCGATATCAAGCTCGCCCTTCTGCGAGGACTCGGTATGGAAGAGGGCGTGTTCGATTACGTTCTGAAATCCTGACGATTGAACAGGTTCCGAACCGGATACGACCGGGATATTCTCCGCAAAGTATTGCTCGAGATCTTCTTTAATCGTATCAGGATCAGCCCCGCACTCCGCGATGATTTCTCTGGGGGATTCGAAGAAAAGGGAAGCATAGAGAACATGCTCGGCGGTGAGATACTCGTGATTGCGCTCTTTTGCATCCCGGTATGCTGCATTGAGCACGCTCTGAACTTCAGGGCTGATTTCCATTAATCCAACCGCCTGTGGGTAGTTTCAGGATTACATTGTATCGCATGTTTCCTGCATCTTGATATGAGCAGACCAACTCCTAGTATTTTTCCACCGTGCACTTGAGAGGAAACTCCTGCGCCCGCGCCATCTGAAGAACCTGTGTACACTTTGTTGAGGCAATATCATATGGGTAGGCTCCCACCATTCCTTTTCCCTTCTTGTGCACATCCATCATAATTTTGGCAGCTTCGACGACAGGCTTGTGGAACACCCTCACGATGACCTCAACCACAAAATCCATAGTGGTGTAGTGATCGTTGTGGAGAACAACACCGTACATGTCGGGCTCTTTCAGTTCTTCCTCAACCTCTTCGAGGGTCTCGTCTCCGAACATGCTGTGAGAAAAAAACTCATCGCCCATAATTGTTTTTCACCTCAACTAGAAATTTACATAATTTTGGAGAATGGGCAAGAACCTTATGCAGTCTGAATAAATTGAAGGATTTTTTCTTTGATCGAATCCCGCACCTCTCTGACTCGGGTTTTGATTTCTTCCTCAGTTCCGGTGAATGAAGAGGGATCGTCAAAACCCCAGTGTAGCCGCCGGGACTGTCCGGGAAAGATTGGGCAATGCTGGCCGCTCGTCTCGTCGCATACGGTGACGACGATATCGTATGTTCTTCCTTCCTTTAAAAAATCGAATGCGCTGTTCGTTTTTTTTCCCGTGAGGTCAACCCCTTCCTCCTTCATAACCTCTACAACGTATGGGTTGATGGTACCGGGCTCCAACCCCGCGCTATCCACCTCGAACCTGTCACTGGCGTGCCTAGTGAGATAGGCTTCCGCCATCTGGCTTCGTGCGGAGTTATGAACACAGACGAACAGCACTCTTTTTTTTCCCACGAGAAGCATTTCCTAATCGTATTTTGCGCTGCTCCATTCATCCAGTGTGCTTTACATGGATAGTGCCCATTCCAGGTCAATACCTTTAACCTTTTGAATTCTTACGGAATCGTCTTCAATCTCAAATTTAATGGTGTATCCCGGATTGATATGAAGCAACTTTCTTACAGGAGCAGGAATAGTTGTTTGTCCCTTTGATGATACCCTGCTCAGGAGTTTCTTTTTACTGTTCATATTCATTACCTGTAAAGATTGAAAAGTAAAGAGGTAAAACTTCTTTACTATAAGATATCTTCAACGTAAGGGGAATGCAAGAGTTTGGAGAAGGCAGAATGGAAACTCTTCTGATTATTGGTTGATCTGCTCTAAAAGGAGACCTTTAAACCGGTCGAGTGCCACCTGCTGCGATTCAATGCCGAGTTTCATCCAGTCTGAGAATTCGAGAATCTTTTCGGGCGTCTTTTCGCAAATTTCATTGAATGAGCCGATTGCATCAAGCACAATTGCCGAGTCATTCCCAGGAAAGGTTTCATTGGCCATACCGACATCCCATGTACTGAAAATCACCTTCCAGTACTTAACCCAGCCGGGCGTAAGCCAGTATATCTTTCTCCCGTTTCGAATTTCTTCCCTCTCATCCTCGTCCGCAAGCATATCGATGCAGTTTTTGGCGTGAACCCGTGAAATACCGGGTCCGTTTTCTTCGAGGAGCCGGTTGATATCTCTGGATGGGTCATTCGGATCGAGATAGCATCTCTCCCCGTACAGTACGATTATTTTCTCAGAGTATTTTCTTGCGTTTTCAAGCTGCCTAACAAGCTGCTTCTGCAGTTCTTTCTGCTTTTCATGCAGTCCGGGCGCTGTAAACAATACCTTGTCCGCATCCAGAAAACCGGTTTTTTGTAAATGCTCCACCTCATCACGCAATGTCCCGCAGGATACAAAGGCGTACCCCTTAAAAGATGTTTTGCCTTTCATTTTATCCGACTCCCATTATTGACATATATGATGAAATATAGAGGTATATGCAGCCAATTTCAATATTTTCATTTGACTCAATTGATGTCGTGATGATTATATTGCCCGATTTCTTTTCCATTACAATTTAAAAATTCACCTGCCTAGAACTTCCAGAATCCTGAAGATTAGCGTGAAAGTATAATTAGGTGGTTGAGGGGCTGAGAAAATAGATGCCTCAGGCAGGCTGGTAACTGAATCCTTTGTTAACGGGCATCTGCACCTCTGCAAAGTCTACACACTGAGCATGGTCAGTCAAAGAGCGCTCACATCATATCAGGGTGAATCGGGATGTGGATACCCAGTACAACCCCCGGGATTGGCAGACCGTGGCCTCGATGCAGACCTACAGAGGCGGGAGGGCTATTGTACAGGCCTGTGAAAGAGCCAGAGAGCAGTTAAAGGCAAATGCTCTGCCGAAGCCTTTAAATGCCCTGTGGAGGAAGTCGAATACGATGGAGAATGTTATCGGAGAAGTGATCCTTCAAAAAAGATCTCCATAGGAGCTCTAGCACGGGGATATATGTTTGAAAACGGGCTCACCGTTGGTGTGCCGGTTCATACTACTGGAAGTTACAGGGTGCAGGGTGTGACAGAGCCAGACCCGGAATCAGGGATAGGCAATGCAGCGGGCTCATGGACATTCGGCTGTCAGGCAGCTGAAATAAGAATTGAAAAGGCTTCGGGGAAGGTTGAGGTGCTCCATTTTGCCTCCGCTTTTGATCCGGGGAAAGTGGTGAATCCACAAATGTGTCGGGGCCAGGTGACCGGGGGTGTTGTTCAGGGAATGGGAGCGACACTTATGGAAAAGATCGAATTCAAAAAGGATGGCACCATTAAAAATTCTCAATTTGGCCCCTATTCCATTCCGCGTATCAAGGATATGCCCGGGAAGTTTACCGTAAATTCATTGAAAAACCGAACGAAGAAGGGCCCTGGAGTGCCAAACCGATAGCGGAACACCCGCTTGTCGCTGTTGCCCCTACTGTTGTCAATGCAATTACCGATGCGACAGGAGCACGGCTTGCAAACACGCCGATTTTTTTGCCGTGAGCACATGGCGGTGATGCAATCATTGAGGTTTCGCCCTGTATCCGATGTATGTAATAGAGTACATAGATATATGAAATCGGTCTAACTCAGCCAGGCCTTCTGTATACTGCTGAAAAAGCTCTATAGTAAATGTTCCCTGGTCCTCTTCAACCGGCTGGTACGGCAGGGTATCGGTATAGGGAGCATGTATGGTTCCGATCTGCCTGATTTCAAAAAGAGCAGGTTTTTCAGTATGCTGTGCCTCCAGGATTACATCATTTTATTCTTTTCCCCGGTCGCTGGTGGGCCCTTCCCGCTACTGTCCTCGAGTTTTTTCAGAGCGTGTTCGAGGTGCCGATTGGCCGCATCTGTCAATGCATTGATCTCTTCCATCGCATGGGCAATTTCTTCAAAACCGGCCTGCTGAATCATCTTCAGCCATTTCTCGTTTTCCTTCAGGTGCTCTTTATTATGACTCAGCAGGTACAGCAGCAGGGATTTTATTTTCTCGCTATTTAGCGGGGTTTCTTCAGTATCATCCATATACTTTTTCCCTTTGCCTGGTGTATAAAAGTAATTTTATTTGAGCCTCAGATTCACTTTCCGTACATATTTCCTGAACTCTCTGAACCCTGCTCCCTCGCCTATTGTCTGAAACACTTTTTCAGGCTCCGTCACTCTGATTCCCGAGAGGCAGGTTACCGAAGTGTCGGCAAACGCCTCTTTCAGCAATGGGGTGGAAGCTCCCAGTATGGCAACTTCACGGCAGGTTCGGGCAAGTGCCAGCATGCGGTCAATTGTGTTGTTGATAATTGCTGTACCGGTAATAATGGCGACCTGGCTTTCGGACAGAAGCTGTTCAACATCTTCAGGCGGCCCTGTGTGAGGCTTGGGCGCTTCATCAACAGAGAAAACTTTTACCTGCCTCTTCTCCAGAGCGGGAAGAAGCGGCAGAAAGCTTCCCACCATGCACACCTGATCCCCATTCCGGATATCGAGGTTATCCAGAACATCCCCGAAACTCACATCTTCGGGCAGCTTTCGTGATGCGAGCAGGGCGTTTACTGCCGCGAGGGCGAGGGAGGACATAATCAGGTTTTTATCTCCAAGATAGGTGATAATCTCGGCGGCCTTTCTTCCTGCCAGGGGTTTTCGGTCCCGGCGCATCCCGGGTCCGCAGTGCTCTTTCATCGGGAAGGTGTATGCCACACCGGTGGCGTTGTTATCAAGCTGAACTGCGGAATATATGAGACCTGCCTGCACCCGTTTGAGGCTATAGTTGTTTGCAGTTTCAGACATGTGTTCGATAATAGCATTTGATAATCCCATCTACCGTATGATCCTTTCGCATAAGTATGAGGCAGGGTTTGTATCAAATACATGAGGTTCTATTCATACGGATAACCGGTGGATGCAATATCCTTCTGATAGGGTTCCCATTCAGCATCCGAAATAAGCCCCTTTTTTCTATAGTATTCCCGCGCTTCTTTAAGGATTTTTTCTACGTCCTGTTCCTGATGATCAGTCAGCAGAGGATTTACCCTGTGTGTTTCACATATCTCTTCGTATTTTTCCCCGGCGAGCTCAATGCAGTCTTTTTTACCTGTTTTTAACCATTCCGGATGTGTTAATCTGTCGGCTGATTTTGGAATAAACTGCTCTTTTTTCCACCACTTCCTGGTATGTTTTGTATTGAGATAATGCCCCGGGATAGGCCCTACCTCATCGATGACGTCTTTTGCCATGGTCTCGTCATTAACGTCAACACCCTCCAGGAACCTTCCGAGCATACCCGCGATATCATCGTCGATTATTGCCTGCACAGGATGAAAGGCGAGTTCTCCGTACATCGCACCCTGAATCCAAATTGTGTTTGTGCCGGACAGCGCCCCTATCGAAGAAATAATGGCTTTTTCATACCCTGATTGATAATCTATCTTTTTTGAATTGGGGTAGCATACCGCCCCGTCTGTTGGAAGTCCATACCAGTGCCAGATCTGGTTGAATGCTGCCTGGTGCATTGAAATTTCAATTGACCCGAACGCAGGAGCGCCCGTTCTCATGTTCTGCGGAAAGGAAAAATCCTGCACTATTATTCTCGTTCCCGGTTTGACGAGCTGGGCAAATATTACTCCTGCAATGATTTCAGCATTCCCGCTTATTAATGAGCCTGCAATTGTAGCGGGGGCAGTGCCGCCGTATACACATCCGGAAGTCGGCAGGAGGACGAACCCGGCTTTTATGATCCTGTAGGCAGCATCGATCGTCTCATCATAAAAAGTCAGTGGAGGGGAGGCGGCCATCATGGTTCTCAGTTCTGTACCAACAGCTTGAGCCATCTGTATATTAAACACCTCACATCCCATAGAATAACCTGCACATGTAAATTTACTTGATTTCCTCAATCGTGCGGCAAGGCCTTCAGGCATGGCCATAACAGGCGGGATGTTCTCGAAGCCGAACCACGGTGTGTACCATGGAATAATACTCACATTTTCCAAAGCATCGAGAACAGTAATTCCATTATAGTACTCTTTCCTCGTGGGCGTCCGAGGGTTCCATGTATCAAGATCGACAGTCCTTGTGCCGGCCAGGGCCTGAAAATATGTTGTATTCCCACCCCAGACCATGTCATTTTCATGATTTCTTGCCCGTACATGGAACCTGCTCGGGCACCTCCGTAAAGATTCCTCCACCAATGCCTCTGGAAACCGCACCCTGTTGCTGCTGTAGTCAACACTGCACCCGTTTCTTTCAAAAAGCTTTAACGCTCTTTCGCTGTCAAACCGCACACCTGTCTTTTTAAGCACTTCCAATGTGCCGGTGTGAATTTGCTCTATCTGTTCTTCGCTCAGGATTTTTAAAGGGGGAAAATTCCGTGTATATCCTTTTACAGCCATAACCAGAACTCCTTACATATAGACTACCACACACCTATTTTTTCAGCAGTTTTTTTGCAAGTTCAACAGCTCCCGGCGCAGTCGGATCATACCCGTCAGCGCCGATCGTTTCAGCAAACTCATCGGTGACGGCAGCTCCTCCCACCATGACCTTTACCTTATCCCTCAACCCTTCATTCTTTAATTCTGAAACTACCTTTTCCTGTTCCACACATGTGGTGGTCATGAGCGCTGACATAACGAGCAAGTTGGCATTGTACTTGTTAATTGCATCAATAAAGCCTTTTGCATTTACGTTTACTCCAAGGTCCTGCACTTCAAACCCCGCGGCCGTGAGAAGGGTGACAACCATGGTCTTTCCAATGCTATGAATGTCGCCGAATACCGTGCCTGCTACAACTCTTCCCAGAGACTCTCTGTGTGCGCCTCTCTTTTTAATCTCTTTTTCCAGTATTGGCACTGCCGACTGCAGTGCATCGGATGCTCCAACGAGATCGGGAAGCCAGAGCTCACCCCTTCCGAAGGCATCACCTATTTCTCTGATAGCAGTGGTCATCACATCGAGGGCTTTGAGCGGGTCGATTCCTTTTTTAACTGACTGCGCGGCCGATTTAGCAGCAAGATCGTTATTGTACTCAAAAGTAGCCTTTCTCAGATTTTCAAGAATTGTTTTGGTTTCTTCATCCATTATGTTTTCCTCCTGTTCCCCAGATGGGGGCTCCCCCAGACGGGGTCGTTTCCATATTTTTTTATCCAGATTTCTTCATCAGGCATATACTTTTCTATCTCTTCCCGGGAAAAAGTAAAGCGATAATTTTCACAGTAATCTCTTATGGTTTTATACGCCTGCAGAATCAAAGAGGTTTTTTCCCGGCATCGATCGGGATGCCATTTCTTGATCAGATCTCTATAATTTTTCTGAATATGTTTCAGGGTGGTAGACTCGGTCACTCCAAGAACCTCACGAGCGCGGGTGATTTCTTCAAAAAATCCCATGTATCGCACCATTTTATGTCAAATCAAAACGGACGCCCCTCTTCTTTCAGAGTTTTTTTATACTCCTCCCATTCAGCATCTGATATGAGCTCATGCTTTTTATAGTACTGACGCGCCTCTCCGAGTATGCGCTCAACGTCTTCCGTCTCTTTATCGGTCAGGGGAGGGTTCACTTTGTGGGCTTCAAGAATCTCTTTCATTCTCTGTTTCCCGTAATCGACTGCAGTTTTTTTCCCGTTGTTGACCCATTCGGGATAGGAAACCCTGTCTGCACTTTTAGTTATGTACTGTTCTTTTTCCCACCACTTTCTGGTATGTGCCTTGCCCAGGAAATGACCCGGTATGGGGCCAACTTTATTAATAAGATCAACGGCAAGTGAATCATCGCTTACATCAATACCCTCGATAAATCTGCCGATCATGCCCGCAATGTCGTCATCGAGAACAGCCTGGACGGGATGGGAGGTTATCTCGCCGTATACACTGCTGTGGATCTGCACCGCACTCGAACCGGAAAGCGCACCGATAAGGCTCGGAATCGTTTTTTCGTATGCGAGCTGAAATCCTATCATCTTCGAGTTGCTCACGCCGGATGAGGAGGCGACCATTGGCACCCCGTAGTGCCGCCACACCTGGTTGTAGGCTGCGATGTGAAGGCTCACGCCGATATCGCCGAAGGCAGGCGCCCCTGTTTTCATGTTCTGAGGGAGCACCAGGTTGGCAACGGCAACGCGTGAACCGGGTTTTAAAAGCTGCAGGAGAACGATATATGGGATTATCTCCGCATTACTCATGACTACAGCGCCTGCAATGCTCGCCGGTGCGGTGCTTCCGGCTGTTGCGCCATCCCATATCATACTTGGAAAGCCGTGCTCAGCAGCGAGAAAGCATGCGTTCGTCTGGTCTGTGTAGCAGGTGAGGGGGGATGAGGTGTTCGGGTTTGCGAACATCTCGGTTCCCAGAGCTTCCGCTGCCTGAAAAGTAAAGCGGTCATTGTCATTGTTTGCTATCTCCATGGTTACCTTGGTTGAATGAGCAAGCCTGATGGCGGCACCCTCCATCTCCTTCATGGTTTCAGGAATGCCCCGATACCCGAAATAGGGGTAATTGTTGAGAAAATGGACGGTCGGCAGAAAGTCCAGTACGCGAACCAGGTCTATATGCTCCTGCCGTGTTGGAGGTCGTGATTCCCAGGTGTCCAGGTCGACGATGTCTCGTCCCGGAAAGTTGAAAAACACGACATGGTCCTGACTGAGTATAAGATCATATGCGGGATTTCTCGATTTCACACGGAAACTGCTCGGACAATTGCGAAGGCTCTCCTCAACAAGCGCAGGCGGAAACTTGACCAGGTTGTTCTCGAAATCGACTTTGCAGCCTGCTTTCTTGAATACCTTCAATGCATCGTCATGGTATATTTTCACACCCGATTCGGCAAGCACGTCGAGCGTGCCGGCATGAATCTGCTCGACCTGCTCGTCGGTCAGAATTTTAAACGGCGGGAATTTTCTCATGTATCCACGAAGCGCCATGCTGTATCCTCCTTGCATGAGGGGGTATTTTATTGTGATTTGTCCGATTTCTTATCCTCTTCAACCTTTTCGAACTGCATGAGTTTCGGTTTTTCTGTATCAGTAAGCTCCTCGATCAGAATGACCGATTGAAAGGGGATCATAAGGTGATTCGCTTCGCTGAATGTCTTTCGAAAGTCATCCTCTGAGGGGTTTATGATGAGCTTTTTTTCTTCGGGGAAGACGATGTCCTTTATCGAGACGAAATAAGGATGGGTGAGATCGAGGCTCTTTGCGGTGAGCTGCATCTCTTTTTCTTTCCACTTGAAATGTACACGGTACAGGCTCAAAAAACATCCCCCTATTTTAAAGATAATTTTGAAAAAACAGTGTGTCAATAAATGCAGACGTTTAAACGGAGCCATTTGCACAAAACCTTATGCCCTTGCCTTTTCAACCACCCTGATAATGCCACGGATACCGTTAACAAGCCAGTCGGGGTCCTCCATGAAAAGCTCATTTGCCCTCCGTTCGTCGATATCGACAATGGATTCACTCTTCATTGTCCTGATAAGCGCGAAGGATGCGGGGAAAAATCCGATCAATTCCTCCATGTTCCGAGACGTCTCCCACTTTCTGTCCGAAAGCATCCTTCTGTAGTTTACATCTCCTTTGAGCAGGACGATATTAGAACGGGCAAGCTCCTGTGAGATGTCTTCGGGTAGCTGGTCGTAACCGAGGGGGCTGTTCCAGAAGTAGTGATCGTGTAAAAAAAGCCTCCCCCGCTCCTGAAACCCGAAAAGCTCGGCGCCGATTCGTGCAAGTATTCCATTTTTTTCGTTTTGAAACGCACTGATGGTCTCCATGACATCCTTCAGCATGGCATCGGATACGTAGAAAGGATATTTTTTCGCGTGAAGATGGATCTTTTTTTCAGGTGAGATCGCAAGAAGATACCAGGTGAGAAGCAGGTCGCATACGAGCTCCTGCCCCGAGTTGTCAAGTACCATGTCTACTCTTTTTAAATCGATTAAAAGCTCGATGAGCCGCTCACTATGATCGATGAGCAGGTTATGCGACTCATGCTCCGAGGTTTTCTCCCTCGAATCGTCTGCGATAGAAAAGAGACTCAAATCGACCCGGTTCCCCCAGAGCTCGTAATAGAGGATGGATTCAAGCTCCTTTTTCTGCTCCTCGATGGGAAGACCGGTTTCAAAAAGATGCTCTTCGAAAAACCCGACGATTGTTCTCCCCAGCTCGAGCCCACCGTTTTCCGCATAGAGCTCACGTTCTTTAAAGGGACTGTACGGGTCTTTCAGGTGAAAGGACGACGTATTGTCGAAGTACCCGATTACAATGAGTATCCTCATGTAGAAGTAGGCCTCGGCGAAGTAGAATGGGATGTCAAGCCATGAACCTCCCTCGTAGCGGGAGGCCTCCCGCCTCCAGAGAGAAAGAGATTGTTCCTCCATCGTATCGATACGAACTGCGGGGTTGTTGAAGGGGTTTGTGATTTGGCCTGCTTTTATCTCCTCTTTGAGAGCAAGAAGGGCATTTTTCTGGCTTTTATTGAAACTATTCGCCTTTATGACCCTGTCCACTATGGAGGGTTTTCTCATTTGCAGGGTTTTTTCTGCAAAAGAGCCCTTTTCACCTGTGGAAAAGTAGGGGGGTATGCTTTTTTTATTCATGGGTTCCTGCACTCAAGCCCAAATTAAACGCTGTCTTCTGTAACTGTATATCGAAGGTCCATATGGGGGTGTCGGTTAAAACTGCGGAAGCGAGCAGATGAGCATCAATATATCCGATTCCCCTGCCCATAAGATGGTTTTTTTCGATAAAGTATAATACTTCTTCATCACCGGCACATTCGGCCCGGGGGAGTGCCTGGAGAAGTGAAAGAATCTCAGCACGGTTTGCAAGGTTGCCGCAGGCAAGTTCTCCAATGATAAACGGATGACAGATGACATTCCCGTTATTGAGGAGAATCTCAAGATCAGGCTCGCCAATGCGCAGGTGAGATATCCAGACAGATGTGTCAACCAGAACCATATCATTCGCTCGCTGTTCTTCTTCGGGGCACAGGATTCAGCTTTTTTTCACTGCTCCCCAATCGTGCAAGTTTTTTGCTGCTTTCAAGAGCAATCAACGATTCCAAACCACGTTTCACCAGAGACGTTTTTTCCTTTATCCCTGTTAATTTTGAAGCTCTTTCAATCAATGTGTCATCAATATTTATTGTTGTTCTCATCATGGTCTCCTTGAAAACTTTACAACACATAATTATATGCATTAATATGCATGTTTTAAGCATATCGGTCAAGACATTTTGCTTTTTAAAGAGGAGTGGTTTACAATTAGTTGAGTTAGTCGGAAAAAAAGCGTCTTCGTGTTGCCGCCTGCAGGTGATATTATTCGGACGCGGGGGATCCGAATCACTTCTTTGTTGATTAACTGTTCTGTTGCGGGTAGAATGTTATTGAGAAGACCGGTTTTTGTTTCGTGAATATTAAAATTATTTTTGGAAGCCGCAGAAGCGAGAATAAAACGCGATGAAAAAAATAAATAATTTCTTTTACTGTTGCTTTTAGGTTTACCTGTAAGAAAGATGCTCATTACCATGGTTTATACGTTTAAGTATAGTAATTTATGCCGACGACGAAACCAAATATAAACACGATGAGTAACATGATCGCCCGGGAAATGATTGCATGCCAGGATTCCGTGTTTCCCGTTTGAGCGCGCGCATACGCCCTTCCTTTAAGTTTGCCCTCTTATTTTAAAAACACCACTCTTCAGCTTTGAAAAGACGCTTAAAAGAGAAATGAATAGTTCCGAAGGCTCAAACGCACTCGAACTTTTACGTCTGTATTATCGGCTATACGGTTTTCATGAGTTCATGAGTGAACTCAGGAATTCTGAGATGATGGTGCCAATGAGGAGCTTTATACAGTCCTCTTTTCAGTACGTTACGAAACCATTGCACAAATATATGATACAGATGTATACTGAAATTCAGTACCTGCGGCAATTTTAAGTTGAAGACTGATAGATCGTTTTATACAGTAATGCCTTTTGTTTAGCATGGGAATTGGTTTATGAAAACACGCATCGTATCATTGTCTTTTCTTTTCATGATTTCTTTCTTTGGAACTAAGGTTGCAGCCGAAGATAAAGTGAGTGATGAACCGAAGACTGAAGAGGCTGAGAAGTTGAATGTGAAATTTTCAACGGTGCAAGCACAGGTGAGTCCGTCTCTCGATCTTGTCCTTCCAAGCGGCAATGTGAGGCTCACATTCACACAGCCCATCAATAGACTGGATCTCATCTTTTATCTGGGCTACGGCATTATTTCAAGCAATATCAACAGCGAGCTTACATTTGCCTATAATATCAAACGCTTCCGGCCGTATCTAAAATTTTTTCAGAGCACGGACTTCGAGAATCTGGTTGCGCCGGGGATAAGCGGCTCGGACATCGTGCTCGTTCCCACAGACAAATATATAGAGCGCAACAGGGGCTTTGAAGGGGGGATCGGCTATCGTCTGGCTCCAAAGCTGTACCTGGAGCCTGCATTCCTGCTTGACGAGGTGTTCAAGGGGAGCCTGACCGAAACACGGGTCCTCGAGGATGGTTTCGATCTGGTGCCCAAGCTCAGCTTCATATACGACGGTGTGAGGGCGCTCGATCCAGCGAACAAGCTCTACTTCAAAGGCCTCAGTTACCGTACGGTCTTCAAGGCACGGTTTCGGGACAGCTTCGATACACCGGTTGACATGCGTAACGAGAACCAGCTTCTATCCCACTTCAACATCCGGAGCAGCTGGTTTTTCATTCTCAGGGGGACACTCGACTATCCAATCGCAATCTGGGAAAAGAAGCTTGCAGGTTATTACGAGCTCGGCGGCTTCGACTCTATTCGGGGATACGAGAATGGATCGATCAACGCATTCAGCTTCAACCTTTTCACAGTCGATACTGAACATGAGTTGTTCAGAGATAGAGAGCTCAATCTGTTCAAAAACAACCTCAGGATTCATCAGTTCAGGGTGAAACTGTTTACCGATTCGCTTCTCTATCAGGAAAGTATCGGTTTGAAGTCCGATCTGGGCTATCTCGCAAGCCTTGGTGCAGGGTTTTCCTTTGTACTCTCCGGGCAGAAAAAAAGCCATTTCAAAATTGAGTTCTCCGCAGCCCAGGGGCTCCAGAGTAGAAATAAGCCCATCCTCTATTTTCGTACATCCCTCTTCAATCTAGAGAAGTCACTCTGATGAGTATGAGCTTCTGTTATAGGAAAATGTCTTAGAGATACTGTATCTTCGGGCCCGGTGAGGCAAAAGAGGAATTGGAGGGGCATATCCAAAGATCGAAGGAGCTTGGCAGCCGTGTAAAAGGTGTCCAAAGGGCGGACAAGATGACCGACCGTCAGATAGCCGCCAGGGTGCGCACGTTTTTCAAAGTGTGACGGGACACCGTAGCCTCGATTACGACATCATCTTCCAAGACCCGCGATATTGACGCCCCTGCCCTTCAATATAAGTGTTGCCACATCGAAGAGAACCCGTGGGAGGGCAAGACCGCCGGGCAGGACGAGGTACCTGGATTTCCAGACAGGATCAAGCTTCTCTTTGAACTCCCGCAAACCCTGAAAATGATAGAAGTGCTCGCCGTGGCGGAAAATGAAAGTTCCGAATCTGCATGTTAAGCATTTTTTTACGGTATGAAGATCAAAATTTGCCCTGTTTAACTCTTGCTTTTTACAGATCATATGCTTACAATACTGGTACAGAGGTGGACCATCTCACGGGGAGCTCTCACCATGGAAAAAAGAAAAAAGGTAAAACCGGGCGAAGCATTCTACTTTCATAACGGAACCTACGTCGAAAACAAGGCCCAGCTCGTAGCACAGCTTAAAAAGCTCACACCACAAGAGTTTGCAACCTATGTAAACAATGAGAAGAACGACGTGTACAACTGGCTTCTGAACTGCCTTGACCCGGAGGTCGCCAAAAAGGTAGAGAATGTTCGGGACCAGAAAAAAATGATCGCGTTGCTCAAGTAACAACTCTATCATCACACGGACTCTGGTGGGGGAGCTTCGACAAGAACCGGTTTGATATCCCAGATTTCCCGCGCGTACTCTTGAATCGTACGGTCGCTTGAAAACTTACCCATGTGAGCTACGTTTAAGATCGACATCCGTGTCCATTTACTTTTATTTAAGTACGTTTTTACCACTTCTTCCTGGCATCGAAGATAGTCGGCGAAATCCGCCAGCAGGAGATATGGGTCGCCCCCGTTTAACAGTGAATCGACAAGGGGTTTGAAGAGCGACGGTTCGTCGGGTGAAAAGTATCCGTTCGAAATGAGATCAATCACCTCTTTCAAATACGGATTGCCCTCGTAGTACTCCCGGGGATTGTACCCTGAAATTCGTAAGGACCCTATCTTCTCGGTGGTCAATCCGAAGATGAAAAAGTTCTCCTTGCCGACCTCTTGAAGTATCTCGACGTTGGCACCGTCCATGGTCCCGATGGTCAAGGCTCCATTGAGTGCAAACTTCATATTGCTAGTCCCCGAAGCTTCGGTTCCTGCCGTTGAAATCTGCTCGGATAGATCGGCGGCCGGGATGATCCGCTCTGCCAGTGAGACATCGTAATTGGAGAGGAACACGACCTTCATCCTGTCATTCACATCCTTGTCATGATTCACCTTGTCGGCAATGGAATTAATAAGTTTGATGATGAGCTTTGCCGTCCAATACCCGGGGGCCGCCTTGCCGGCAAAAATAAACACCCGGGGCGCGGGCATCGGGTTATTGCCCCTCTTTATACGGTTGAAAAGGTACACGATGTGCAGGGCATTGAGAAGCTGACGCTTGTACTCGTGGAATCTCTTCACCTGGCAGTCGAAGAGTGCGGATGGATTGACCGTTACATGGTTCGGGATAAACTCTGCCAGCTTCTTCTTGTTTTTCAGTTTGACCTCCAGCCACGATTTCTGAAATCCATCATCATCGGCGAGGGGAACCAGCTTTTCCAGCTGGGACAGATCGGTGATCCATCCCTCGCCAATGTGGCTGGTGATTAATTCCGCAAGCTCAGGGTTGCATATCTTCAGCCATCGGCGCTGTGTGATTCCGTTGGTTATATTTTTGAACCGTTCAGGCCAGAGCTCATAAAAATCTCTGAATAGCACACTTTTAAGCAGCCCGGTATGGATCTCCGACACACCGTTCACAGAATGACTGCCCACGATCGCCAGGCTGGCCATCCGCACCCTCTTTTCGGCCCCCTCCTCAATAAGGGAGAGGTTTTGAATCTTGAGGTCGTTGTCGGAGATGAGCAACGATTGTACATGATCGAGAAAACGCCGATTGATCTCGTAGATGATCTGCAGGTGCCGGGGAAGAACGCGCCCAATGAGACTCACCGGCCATTTCTCCAGCGCTTCTCCCATAATCGTGTGATTTGTGTACCCAAAGCTCCTGACTGTTATATCCCATGCCTCGTCCCAGCCCACCTGCTCCTCGTCAACAAGCAAACGTATGAGCTCTGGTATTGCAATGGCCGGATGCGTGTCATTGAGCTGTATTGTGACCTCTTCGGGAAATCGCTGGAACCCTTTTGGATTGGTCTTCCTGAAACGCCTCATGATGTCCTGCAGGGTTGCAGATACGAAGAAGTACTCCTGCTTCAGCCTGAGCTCCTTCCCCTCGAACATGTTGTCGTTGGGGTACAGGACCATGGAGATGGTTTCCGAAAGGGCCTTATCGGCGACAGCCCGTTCGTAGTCTCCGTGGTTGAAGTAGTCGAGATTAAACTCCCGGGTTGATTTGGCGGACCAGAGCCGGAGGTTGTTCACCGTGTTGTTCCGGTATCCGGGCACGGGCGTATCGTAGGCCATGGCCAGGACATCCTGAGTGTCCACCCAGCCACAGTGAAAGTTTCCATGGTCATCGGTGGACTGGTGCACCCTCCCATAGAACTTCACGGGATAGAGGTGCTCGGGACGCTCGATCTCCCAGGGATTTCCGTACCTCAGCCAGTTGTCGGGCGTCTCCACCTGGTACCCGTTTTTTATTCTCTGGAAGAAGATACCATACTCGTAGCGGATCCCGTACCCGTATGCGGGTATGCCGAGTGTGGCCATTGAGTCCATGAAACAGGCGGCAAGGCGTCCCAGGCCGCCGTTACCGAGGCCTGCATCAAACTCGATTTCCTTGAGAGATTCGATATCACAGCCGAGTGCGGTCATGGCTTTTCGCATATTTTCGTATATCCCCAGGTTTATGAGGGCGTCGCTGAGCATCCTCCCGATCAAAAACTCCAGGGACAGGTAGTATACCCTCTTTGCCGCCTTCTGATAGTAGGTCTGCTGAGTTTCGGTCCAGCGCTCGAACAGGAGGTCCCGCACCGTCATGGCAAGGCTCTTGAAGAGGTCGCGTTGTGTAGCGCTGTACTCGTCCTTACCCAGGGAGTACTCGAGGTGATACCTGAAGGAATCCTCAAGGCTTGCCGGGTCTGTTCCTTTAAATGCCGCCACGGATAGAGATGGTCTGGTTTGTTGTTTGGATGTTGTTTTGCTCATTGAGGGATTCCTTTATATTGATTATAATTATAATCCAAATAATTACAAATGGAATATGTTGTGGTATCTGCAATTTTTTTGATTACTTTTTGATGATGATACCGGAATTTTTATCGACCATCCCTCCAGGATGAGCATAATTGAGTAGGTTTTTGTCAATGCTGTGTCGAGAGAGGGTGTTCAGGCAGATACTCGTATGGATTTGCACCTGAACGCATAGTATATTTAACATGCATGGTTAGAAAAAGGTGTCGAAAAATGGACAAATTTCTCCTGCAGGAGTTTGTGGAGCTGGAGGTATTTGAGGGGATGGTTGCATGGTTCAGGATCTTTTACCTGTTCGGGGAGCTGTTTCCCTGCTGGTGGAATCCACAAAGCGGTGTGTACCGGCATGCGATGATCCGAGAGTTCGAGCAGCACAGGCTGATGTCGATGGTCAGAATTGCGTCTGATATCGCCGATATTGTCCGTATCGAATGGTTTTCATGTGAAACAGCCATGAGCAAACGTAGTAATAAATTCGTAGTGATTGATTATATGAACGACCAGTGTGGCGTTTCGTCGCAATCCTTTCGGGCAGCAGGTGTACCTGACGACCTCCTTCTTCTTCTGACGCGCCGTTTAGCTGAGAAGGCATGGCAGTGGGTGCGGGGAAGTGTGCGGCTGCATCATCGGGCTGTCTGGTTTTCACCAGTTCACGAGTGAACGTATGAATCCTTAGATGATGGCGCATGATTTCTATCTGTATTTTAATTGATGCTTTTAGTATACGGTATTTCCGGAGATATAAAAAAAGGATATTCAGAATAATACAGGTGTAGAGGGACTCGTTGTTATTTCCGTACGTCCTTTACAGATTCTTTCAGGTCTTCGAGCTCTTCCTTCTTCTCCTTCTTGCGGGTGCGAACACCGCGTGCAATGTATCCAACGCCAATGCCAAGAACGAAGACAATCATTATCATGATTGCACGGGGTAGATGCATGGTCCATGCAAGGAAGCTTATATCGACAACCTCTACATTCTGCACCATAAATACGATAACGAGAATGCCGATAATGATACCAATGATGAATTTCATGCGTTCCTCCTTTGCAATAAAACGAAACTCTTACACAACGTATGATACAGAAGTATATCGAAACTTGGTATCGATGACAACCTAAATAATGAAGACTGGCGGACCTTTCGAAACTGTAATACCTTTCATACAGAATGCAAATTGGTTTATGAAAACACGCATCTTAGAGATACTGTCGCATCTTCTTCGCCAGGTCCAGATCTCTGTCGATCAGTATGATCTCGATTCGTCTGTTTTTTGACTGTCCCTGTTTGGTCTTGTTTGTTGCGATGGGACGGTACTGGCCGTAGGAGACTGCGCTCAGACGGAGGGGATCGATACTCGACTCATTTTGTAGAAAACGCACCACATTGACCGCCCGTGCTGCTCCAAGCTCCCGGTTAGTGGAATACTGCGTACGCAGTGACTGTCCGATCGGCACATTGTCGGTATGGCCCTCGACCCTGATATTCTTCTCGGGTATCTTTTTTAGGGTTGGCCCGACACGACGCAGCACAGCCTGCCCCTCCGGCTTTATCTCAGCCTTGCCGGATTCGAAGAACAGACGTTCCGCCATCGTCATTTGCAGGCGGCCTTTGACCTGCTTGATCTGGATTTCCCCGCTATCGATCTCTTTCTTCATCTCACTGACAAGATTATCATGGGTCTGTTTCAGTTGCTCGCAATGGTAAATTATATGTATGGTTTTTTCATTAAAAATCTGGTATTTTGTACAAGAATTTACAATAGATTACGGTCTTTTTCTTTTCCATGGCTTTTTTAGCATTGGGAAATTAAGGTAAAAACCATTCGGCAAGTATTGGTTGAACCTTTTACGATTGAAAGTGCACTTGCCTATCTTTTTAGTACGTGCCTGTTTTCCGGAGCAGGGGAGAATAGGGGCAATACAGTACATTTTCGGTGTTTTTATTAATTGTAACGAGGAGCCGCCGAATATGAATGAATCAGAAGACCAGAACAGCTCACCTTCATCGAATAGAAATTTTTCTCTCATCGACGGTGCCACTCCGGACTCGCCTGATATACTCATCGATACGGAAAGGCAGATCCAGATTGCATCCTCTCCTGAGTTCACCGTCGAAGAACGCCTCGAGGCATACGAGGATATATTCGAGTCGCAGGTGGGCGACACAACCATGACCCGCACCCGGAACAGTGAACGGGAGATAGGGCTTCGACAGATCTATATGAAGTTCGAAGGGAGCAACCCGACAGGCACACAGAAGGATCGTATCGCCTTTGCCCAGGGCATGGATGCACTCAGGCGCGGATACGACGCAGTGACCGTTGCTACCTGCGGCAATTATGGTGTGGCTATCGCACTTGCATCGTACATGGCAGGGCTCAAGTGTTTCATATTCATACCTAAAAACTATCAGACAAAACGTATCGATGAGATCAGGAAATTCGGTGCCGAGATCATTAGGACCCCAAGTGACTATGAACAGACAGTACAGCTCTCACAGGAGTACGCAGCGGAAAAAGAGATCTACGACGCAAATCCCGGGGGTGAAAATACCGCTCTACAGCTCAGTGCGTACGGCGAGATTGCCTATGAGATATACGATGAGCTCCGTGACGCCCCGACTGCCGTTGCAGTTCCGGTGTCCAACGGGACCACCCTTGCAGGCCTGTACAAAGGTTTCGTCAGCCTGTACAGACGTGGAAAAACGTCCCATGTTCCAAAACTTATTGCCGGTTCCTCGTACGGGAAAAATCCGATCGTTCAGGCGTATCTGAAAAACCTGCCGTCCTGCGAGGATCTTTCTGCTGAGGACATACGGGAAACAAAGATCAACGAACCGCTCATCAACTGGCACTCCATCGACGGTGACCTTGCACTGGAAGCCATTCGGAGAACCGGTGGGCTTGCCGGGTATGTCTCAGATAGAAGTATGATGTCCTTTTCGCGAATGGTCCGCGAACAGGAGGGGCTCAGTGTACTTCCTGCCTCCACCGCGGGACTGGCCGTTCTCGCGAATGGGTATCGGGAGCGGAGCCTCGAGCCCGGCAGATACGTTGTGATTCTCACGGGGAGGAGATGATGAATCACTGGCCCGATGGCAACGCAATCGTGTACTGCGAGGGGGCCTTCGCGACAACGAACGGCAAAACGGCCCACGGTCTCGTACGCCGAACCCAGCGCTACCGCGTTCTTTCCGTAATCGACAGCCGTTATACGGGAAGGGATGCGGGCGAGGTGCTCGACGGCAGAGCTACGGGTATTCCCGTGTTTGAAGACCTGGCCGCTGCCGTAAAGGCAGCTGAGGAAGCCGGTACGCAGGCCACTCATTTTGTTGTGGGCCTTGCGCCGGACGGTGGGAGGTTGAACGAAAAAGCGCGGGAGGATGTGAAAGGGGCAATCAGTCTCGGGCTCCATGTGGATAGCGGTCTGCACCATTTACTATCCGAAGATCCGGTTTTTGCAGAACTTGCCGCTCGGCACAACGTCAGGTTACGCGATATACGGAAGCTTCCTCCCAGAGAGGAAATGCACTTCTTCAGCGGAAAAATCGAGGAAGTCAAATCACTGAAGATTGCGGTACTCGGAACGGATTCTGCGCTCGGCAAGAGAACAACAGCCTGGATTCTGTACGATGCATTCCGGGAGGCGGGGCTCGGCGTCGAGCTCGTCGGTACGGGTCAGACGGCATGGATGCAGGGGGCGCACTACAGCATCATAATCGACTCCCTTATTGTTGATTTCGTGACCGGCGAGATCGAGAATGCGGTCTGGCAGGCCTGGCACGACAACCACCCAGATGTGATTTTGATTGAAGGGCAGGGAAGCTTCCTGAATCCGGCCTACCCGGGCGGAATGGAGATACTTACAGCAGGACGTCCCGATGTTATCGTGCTTCAGCATGCGCCTTCGCGGAAGGAGTACGACGGGTTTCCCGGATATGCGCTACATCCGCTCGGCCTGCAGATAAAGGCACTGGAAATCGTTTCGGGAAGACCGGTCGGTGCTGTCACCCTGAACCATGAAGGTCTGAAACCGGAAGAAATAAGGCACGTTTGCAGTCGTATTTCAAAAGAGACGGGCCTTCCTGTTGCCGACGTACTCATTTCGGGGGCGGATGAAGTTGCAGCGCATCTCGTTCGATACAAACCCGAGGTGAACAGGAAGTACCGCAAGAAGCAGAAGGAACGAAAATCCTGGGGCGAAGAAACCAGTAGCCTGCGTATCATCGACTCGCTCGTGGTGGGGCCAATTCGTGTAGAGCGGGACCGCGTTATAGCCCCCTATTCGATTCACAGGGGAGGTGCGGTCGACAGCATCGATCTAATATACCGCTTTGAAGAGGAGATGTTTCAGCCTGAAGACACGGCATCAACAAACCTGGCGTCTATGATAGCTGTGCAGATTGCGCTCAACTACGGTCTTTTCTGCCGGAGCATTGTTCTGCACGGTGTATACGATGAGTTCGATCGACGATTTCTCAGTTACATGCTCCGTAATACGGCGAGGGAAATATATGTGAAGAAGTTTCTCGAGCACAATCCGTTTCTTATAGCCGGATTTCATCCCATGAAGATCGAGAAAAGGCCATCCTATGTGCAGGCCGAGCTTTTATTTCCCGATCTACAGCCCGAATCGTTACAGTGCTGGGATACCGATCGAAACCGCTGTGCCGTACTGACCAGCGGGGGAAAGGAGAGCCTCCTGAGTTTCGGGCTTATGGATGAGATCTGTATAGAGGCTCATCCGGTGTTTATCAACGAATCAGGAAGACACTGGTACACGGCACTGAACAGCTACCGTGCATTCAGGTCCGGGATTCAGCGAACCGCCAGGGTGTGGACCAACTCTGACCGTGTTTTTTCCTGGATGCTCGAACATTTTCCCTTTATCAGACAGAATTTTCTTGATATACGGGCTGATGACTATCCGATACGGCTCTGGACTGTAGCCGTGTTTCTATTCGGCGCGCTTCCTGTGCTCAGGAAACGTGGCATTGGGCTTCTGCTTATTGGTGACGAATACGATACAACACGACGCTGCTTCTTGCAAGGAATCCCGCATTACGACGGCCTTTACGATCAGAGTCGATACTTCGACCTTACGCTGAGCAACTACTTCAACGCCAAGGGATACGGTATCGAGCAGTTTTCCATTCTTCGGCCACTTTCCGAGTTGATGGTACAAAAGATACTTGTGGAGCGGTACCCCCAATTGCAGCGCAATCAAGTATCCTGTCATGCTGCTTCGATAGAACAGAATCGTACTCGACCATGCGGGAAGTGTGAAAAGTGTCAACGCATTATAGGGATGTTAAAAGCAGTGGACGCAGATCCGTCCCTCTGCGGCTATACGGAAAAACAGGTGGCAGCGTGTATTGGAGAATTGCCCTGCATGCACCTGCATCAGGAGTCTTCTGTTATGGATCATGTTCTCTACCTGCTCAGTGAGAAGGGGATGCTTTCTGGAGGGGCAACGCCTCATCCTGAGGTGGAGAGCCTTCGTTTCGACGCCGAGCACTCACCTTTTGAAACCATACCTCCCAAAATACGAGGACCACTGTTTCGCATCTATCTCCAGCATGCCCGGGGAGCGCTCAGAAGAGAAAATGTCCAGTGGCGGAGTTTTGATCCACTTTCGGTATGATAAAAAGGAGAATGTCGATGGATGTGAAGAAAGGGAAATCTGGTATCTTGCTTGGGGAACTTACCTGGGTTGAGGCAAAACAGCGCTTCTCCGATATCGATATCGCGCTTCTTCCCGTAGGCTCCACCGAGCAGCACGGCCCTCATCTACCCCTGGACACCGATGCATTCGATGCGGAGTATCTTGCCAGAGCAGTTGCAGAGGCACTGAGCGAACCGAAACCCATCGTGCTCCCGGCGGTCCCCTATGGTGTATCTTACCATCACATGGGGTTCAGTGGTACTATCAGCCTCAGCAATGAGACTCTCACCAGGCTGGTGTATGAGATAGGTATGAGTATAGTGCGTCACGGTGTACGTAAGCTGGTGATCATCAATGGTCACGGGGGTAATGGTCCTGCGTTACAGAATGCGGCCCAGATGATAAACCGTGAAGCCCGCATCTTCGCCTGTGTCGATACCGGTGAGACGAGTGACGTGGATGTGCAGAAAATTATCGAAACCCCAAACGACGCTCATGCCGGAGAAATGGAGACAAGCACTGCTCTGGCAGTAAGACCCGAATTGGTCGATATGAAAAAGGCAAAGAAATCAATCCCCAGATTTTCGAGCAGGTATCTCAACTTCAGTACGAGCAGAAGCGTTGAGTGGTATACGCAGACAGAGAAGATTTCACGGAGTGGAATTCTGGGAGACCCAACGAAAGCAACTCGTGAAAAGGGTGAACGGCTGTGGCATATCATGATTGAACATCTTGTTCGTTTCGTGGATGATTTAAGGCATCTCAACATGGATGAGATACACGAGAAACGGTACTGAAAATGAAGATACGAACAATCGAGGCACATCCACTTTCCTTATCCCTCAAGGAACCCTACTCTATTGCGTATGAACGGGTTGAAACAGCGGTGAACGTGTTTCTACGCGTGGAAACGGATGGGGGTATCGTTGGCTACGGCTGCGCCGCTCCTGACCGGGCGGTTACAGGAGAAACGGCAGATACGGTTATGCAGGATGTGCGTGATACGATCGATTCTGCTCTGCGAGGGCGAGACCCGCTTCGCATAGCTCTGCTGCTTGAGGAACTCAGGCCTCATCTCAAAAGACATCCTTCATCAGAAGCATGTGTCGATATGGCCCTGCACGACATACTGGGGAAAGTATGCGGCCTTCCGCTCTGGAAGCTGCTCGGTGGATACCGGCCGTGCATAAAAACCAGCATCACCGTGGGTATACTCCCGGTTGACAGAACCGTTGAGCGGGTACTCTCATATATGAGAAGCGGGTTTACAGCGGTTAAGCTAAAGGGCGGCCTGAACGTGGAAGAGGATATCGAGCGTATCCTGCGGGTGCGGAAAAAAGCAGGCGATGAACTGGAGCTCCGGTTCGATGCCAACCAGGGTTATTCAAAGGAACAGGCAATGCGGTTCATACGAGAAACAGAATGCACCCGTATCGAACTTTTAGAGCAGCCGACACCCAGAGATGAGCTTCCCCTGCTTGGGGCAGTAACGCATGAGGCGGCTATTCCCATTATGGCGGATGAGAGCATCTTGTCGCTCAGGGATGCATTCCGCCTTGCTCGCGGAGAGCTTGTTGATATGGTGAACATCAAGATAATGAAAGCCGGGGGAATTTATGAAGCACTTATGATAAACGCCGTGGCTCGATCGGCCGGTCTCGAGGTGATGGTTGGCTGTATGGATGAGTGTGAGCTTGCAATAGCCGCCGGCCTCCACTTTGCCCTTGCGCGGTCAAATGTGCTCTATGCGGATCTGGATGGATTCATGGGACTCCAGGGTGACCCGACAAAAGGATCTCTCATTCTGAGAGACGGAGTGCTTTATGCGGGAGACCGGCCGGGTCTGGGATGCGAACCGCAAGAATTTTTGTAATAACAATGAGTTTATCAATATCTGAGGAGAGACTATTATGAAGATTGCATGGTTGTCGAGCTGGCCTCCGCGGCACTGCGGCATAGCAACCTACTCAAAAGAGCTGGTCGACGCGATACAGCGCGAGGGCAATGAGGTCTCTATTATCTGTCATCCGGATGGCGGAGCTCCGGGAGAAAAAAATGTATATCCGGTAATCGATACCGATCATCACGGCTGGGATGAGTCTGTGTACGAGGTAGTTAAGAGCATACGGCCTGATGTCGTGCATATTCAGCATGAGTTCGGACTCTACCGCACCGGCGGGGATAATGCGAGCGGCCTCTTCAGACCATTGTTTCGGTGGAAAGCCGAGGGCAAGCCTCCCGTGGTTGTAACCTACCATTCCGTGTACACAGAGCTGAGCTTCATGATCAGCACATACATGGATACGATGCAAAAGCTTGTAGATGCGGGGATCGTGCATGCAGTCTACCAGTGGGCCTATCTCCACACAAACCTGGGCCGCATCGTGGATAATATGTATGTCATACCTCACGGTGCATCAGTACGAAAATCCATTTCCAGGGGTAAAGCGAAGGATGCGCTCGGTCTGAGGGGCAAGAAAGTGCTCGGTATGCTCGGCTGGTTCACTCCCACAAAGGGATTTCACCGGGTGCTGTCTATGTGGGATGAGGTGTTCGGCCATCTGGACCCTGAAACGGTTCTGGTGCTCGCAGGTGATGCACGGCTTGGAGATCCCCAACAGATCGAGTACAAGAAAAAACTCCTCGACATTGTCGAAAAGAGTGCTGCAAAGAACAGTATCAAGGTGCTGCTGGGAAGTTTTTCACCCGAGGAGTATGAGCGGATTCTCACCTCCTTTGACGCAATGGTTATGCCGTATACCTTTGCCTCACAGAGTGGAAATCTTGCCCACTCCTTTTCTCTCGGCGTTCCTGTTGTAGCTTCCGGAATCGCGGGACTCAAAGCAGAAGTAGAGGCGAGCGGTGCAGGATTAGCGGTGCCGCCTGGTAATGACACAGAATTAAAGCGAGCAATTATCAACATCATGGAAGACGACGATCTTAAGGCTGAGTACAGTAAACGGGCGATCAGGTATGTCCGTGAATCTATCGGATGGAACATTACAGCACAGAAACATATAAAACTGTACAGGAAGGTGATGGTCGATAAAAAAACCGTTCCTATCAGTCTCAGGGATCGGGCCCTCCTGAAAACACAACAAACCTGACATTAGGGAATGAGCGAGGGGGTGAGAGGATGAAAAAAAAGCTGCACCTCGGGATCGGCCACTACGGCATCGGATTCAGAGATGGCGTAAACACGGTGATTGCACGGAATGTACGCGCCCTGAGTGTTATCGATCCCGACATGAGAATTACGCTCTTTGGCAAGCTGGCCCCTGATTATGAGGATTTCATAAAGCCCCTGCCTCCGAACGTGGATTTTCGAAATATTGACGAGTTCAACGCTGAGGAGGCTGCCGGCAGGCTTAGTGGTAAAACGGTTTTCGATCAGCAGGTGCAGGATTACGTATGGATGGGCACCAATCTGGCCGAGGTGCTGGTGGACAAACTTGCCGATATGGATATCATCATGATTGAAAACCTGGGGATCGGTATACAGCCCTATATCACCTATGCATTCTACCTGTATACGCAGTATGCATATACCAGGGGGATGGGCAAGAGGTTTATCTACCGATGTCATGACTTTGTACAGCAGCGCCCTGCATTCTTCAGGAATGTAAAGAAGTTTCATCACCCTAGGTTCGGGGTGGTGCCTGACTGGCACAGCATTCTCTATCCTGCGTACCCAAGTATTACGTACATCGCTATAAACCGCTATGATCGAATGCGGCTTCTTGAGCACGGCATTGAAGAGGAAAACATATACTATGTCCCCAATCCGGTTGACAGGACAATCGTGCCTCCCGATGACCGCAGAAAAGAGCTTCGTGAAAAAATTATCACCAGGGAAGGCCTGAGCCCCGACATTCGATTTCTCCTTTATCCTGTGCGCTGTGTGCGCCGGAAGAATGTGGAAGAGGCGATATTCCTCATCAATTTTTTCAACCGCCTCGTCGATAATACCGGGGTGCGGGACAACTGCAGGTTGAAGGAACCCTCTCACCTGCTCGTGAGCATCAAACCGGGATCGGGTGACGACGCTGTGTATGCAGACCAGCTCGTTGGATTCGTACAGAAACATGGGTTGCCCGTGACTATCGGCCTCGGAGACCTCATCTCACTTGAACGCGAGTATGATCCGGTGGACAGCTCGAAAATAGTCAGTTACAGTATAGGTGATCTTTACAGCGCTTCAGACCTTGTCATCACCACGAGTGTTCTGGAGGGATTCGGATTCTCCTATATAGAACCCTGGCTGCTGGACAGGGCCGTTATCGGCAGAAGCATTCCCTACACAACACCCGACTTTCAGGCTGCGGGCATGAAGCTTGGTCATCTCTACAATGCATTGATTGTTGACGGTAAGGATTACAAGGATATTGGAAATGCCGAAAAAGATCCGGATTTGGGCCTGCAGGAACGACTGAAGAAGGTGCTTAAGCTCAAAAATCCTGGATACGTAAAGGGTTTCATCGACCGCAATGAAACGAGTGTGCTTGCAACCCTGCGGCTCTTCGACCAGGAGCGCCGGGAAGCGCTGGTACAGGTAAACAAGGAGGTGGTAGAACGGGTGTACTCTCAGGAACGTATCGGTGAACAGCTATATCGAGTGATACATCACAGATAAAATCCCGGTGGATCAATTCTAAACCGGCGTCTCTTCTTCCTCATGATTCATGCGTTTCCATGCAACATCATTTCCATTCGTTTCGAACCCCTGTTGAACAACAAGTGTTGATGACAATTGTATGCAAAGCCACGCTCTTTTTTGAAGTTTTCCGTGCGGGTACACTATGTTATATTGGAGCACTGAAAAGAAGATATTCATATTACGTAAAACCCGGATCGAAAGTGTCTCTCCGGTATGGGCACTGTGTTTATGAAGAAACGTGAAAAGTCAAATGTGATCGTAGCCGTGCTCTATATTATCATGGGCAGGAAAAACGTTCAGGTGTTTCGGGAGCTTGACAAGATATCACAGCTCTCACGTCAGGAAAGAAGTATTTTGATGCCATGCTCGAGCTCTTACCCGTATTGAATGCCAAAAACGAACTCGATCTTGTTCTATGTACGACGGAGCGGGAAAGCATGCTTTCCGATATGGCCTAGAAAGCCGAACAGGTGCAGATGCAGGTTTCGAGGGTTGGTAAACGGTTAACAAACATGCTGAAAAGAAAAAAGAAAAAATGAATTGGGTTATTCGAACGAAAAACGTGTTCGTAATGCCGGGGTCGGTGGTATGTACCGGAAATGGAGGAGTAAATGAAGGGGAGATTAATCGCCGTAACCATGGGGGACCCTTCGGGTGTTGGGCCCGAGATCGTGCTCAGGGCATGCACCTCTGAAAGGGTCGTCAGAGTAAAGGGGACAGTTGTTGTGTGTGGCGACATGGCGGTGATGGAAGCGGTGCGGGACCGGCTTGGTATGGATGTAAAAATCAGGCGGGTTGAGAGTGTTGATGAGGCTCTGGATACGGGAGATGCGGTTCCTGTCATCGATACTGGGATTGTAAAGGATGTTTCTTCATTCAGGGTTGGCGAGATATCCAAGCTCGGCGGCAGGGCTGCAGTGGCCTGTGTACGAAAAGCAGCCGATCTTGCCCTGGACGGAAAGGTTGACGGGATTGCGACGGCGCCGATAAACAAGGAGGCACTTCGAAAGGCGGGGTTCTCCTTTAAAGGCCATACCGAGATGCTCTCACACATGGCAGGCTCCTCCAGCAGTGTTACCATGTTCATGGTCGACAATCTCAGGATATTCTTCCATACAAGGCACATCTCCCTCAGAAAGATGATGGAGGAATTGAATATCGCGGGAGTCACAGACAGTATCCTTTTTGCTGATATCTGCCTGCGCTCTCTGGGATACGTAAAAAGAAGGCTCGCCCTTGCGGCATTCAATCCCCATGCTTCTGACGGTGGGCTTTTCGGCAGCGAGGAGGCGGAGATTCTCGTTCCCGCCTGTGCGGAAGCGCGGGAGAGAGGAACGGATGTTAAGGGGCCCCTACCTGCAGACAGTGTTTTTCATCGTGCGCTCGAAGGCGAGTTCGACGCGGTTTTATCCCTCTACCATGACCAGGGGCATATTGCGGCAAAAACGTACGATTTTTACCGTACCGTGAGCGTTACTCTCGGCCTTCCCTTTATCAGAACCTCGGTCGATCACGGCACGGCATTTGACATTGCGTGGAAGGGAACGGCGAATCCGGTGAGCATGGAGGAGGCAATTATCTCCTGTTTCGATCTTGCGCAACAGTACGTGCCCATTATATAATTTTTTTCCAGATTATTGCAGGATACTCGTCTGAAGGGCGGCCTGCAGTGTTTTCAGTAGCTTGAAAAAATGACCCGTTGATACTCAGCTGCTCCAGCAGTGTACCCCACCTCTTAGTAAACGCATTAAAAAAATTACCCTATGATATTCGGTTGTATGGGGCCGATTCTACAGAAAAATAATTACGTATGATACCCACAAAGTTATTTCATAGTTGGAATAATATTATTAAAAACGTTCATATCTAAAAATAAGATTTTTTATAGATCTTTACTACTAAAATTCATTATTGACATAATATAATTAAGTTGTATGGTGAAAATATGCACTGAAATCGTGAACATGTCCTGTTACGCCCGAAGGAGATGTTCTCCTAAAAAACTCCGGTGGCGCATGTTCCTTACTGAATCAGAGGAGCTTTTAAATGGTGGAACGGAAGCGTATGATCACTGTTATGTGGGCCATGTGGTACAATAAAATGATGACATATCACTAAATTTTTTATTAAAAGGGGGGAAAAGATGAAAGGATGCGGTTTTGCTGCTCTTGCAACGGTTTTCTTGGTGAGCATGCTGCTCCTCATCGGCTGCAGCGGAGGGGGAGATAACAGTGGAAGTGTAGGGGGCACGATTACCATTTATGTAAGCAGCAGTACAGGAAACGATTCAAACGATGGAACAATGGAAGGACCACTTGCAACCATACAGGCAGCGCTTCTGATGAAGAGCAGTGAAGAGGCGCATTCTGCCAACATCCACGTTGCAAAGGGGACCTACAATGTCACGACTGAACAGCTCGATTTTGAAAATGACGAGATCTATGGTGGGTATTCTCCTGACTTCAGCAACAGAAGTATCACAACCTATCAAACAACAATCACTGACACCCGCACATCAGGAGAGTGGGTTAACACCATGTCGCTGGTTAACTCGATCATGGACGGTTTTACCATTGAAGGCGCGGATGTTTCGGGAAGCTCGCGCGCGGTAAGTATACATGGCAACGTGAGCTTCAGCAACAACACGGTGTACGGCGGGGATGCTGTTGGAAATCCGGGGGATACTCAGTGCATTAGTATGGATGGTCAGGACAGCACGATTGAGAATTGTACCCTGTACAGCGGTGATACGGCGGTAGGTGCGACCACTGCCCTGTTTATCGATAGTGTAACTGGAGAAACCATGGTGGAAGGAAACGATATTTATACCGGGCAGGGGATTGACTGCGGCGGTATCGGACTGCAGGGCAGCGACTCGATTACCATACGGGACAACTTCATATACGGTGGTTACGGTGACTTCAATGACGGTAACAGTGGTACAACCGGTATAAGAATAAATGGCTCGAAAGGTGTGGTTGAAAACAACACTATATCCGGCGGTGAGAACGGTAATTATGCAACGGGAATATTTATCGGGTTAGCGTCAGATATGTTCATACGGAATAACCTTTTGTACGCAGGAGATCCGACCGGCGGATCCCAGGGAATGGAGGTTAGTAACTCTTCGACCGGATACATCGTGAACAACACGATAGACGGTGGAGTGAGCGACGATGCATACGGTATCACGCTCAGCCTCGGAGCCAAGCCGGATATACGGAACAATATCGTCTTTATCTCAGGCGTCAGTACCCAGTACTGCGTCTACTGCGCGGATACTACAGCGTACCCAAAAGCGTTGTATGCGAACGATCTCTGGAGTTACGGCGGTGCCATCTATCTGCGTTTCAATGGCAGCAACTATCCGTTACTGGAGGGCGGAAGCGGTGTCAATGATCAGAGCTTTGCCGGTGGAAACATCGATTCTGATCCGGTATTTGCAGACCTTGACGGCACTGACAACGATGTTTCAACAATAGATGACAACGACTGGCATCTCACCGCAGGCTCCCCTGCTGAGGTGAAGGGCGGCGGGTCGACCTTCTTCAACGATCAGTTCAACTACGACCGGGACGACAACCCCCGGGACGGAGCCTGGTCAATTGGAGCTTACGAGCAGGATTGAGTTCGGTAAATGCCCCTGGCTTCCTTATTTACGAGTAGTTGAAGTTGTGTGTTTTTTCTATAAACCACGTGCCTGAAATGCTGGATCTATTGATTTAAACGAGCATTCTTGAAACGCGTGCTGAGGAACGGAGGAATATAAAAACCGACATACGCTAGATTCCGTTCACCTCAACATCAGCCGCATAGTCTACTCCCGCCATGCCGAATCCGTGATGGCGCAGGAATTCATCCCTGAATCCCTGTATATCGGAAAGCTCTTCGATGTTCTCGGAATTAACTCTCCGCCAGAGCTCGAGCACCTCATCCTGAACATCCTGCCTGATCTCATAATCGTCCAGGCGTATCCTTCCCTCCATATCGAGTGGCAGCGGCCTGTCGGCATAGAGAAAATCCCTGAAAAGCCGGTACATCTGTTCGATACATCCCTCATGGATTTCTTTTTTTTTCATTACCTGGTATAAAAGGGCGATGTACAGCGGAACTGCGGGTATAACTGCGCTTGCCCGCGTTACGAGCGCCTTGTTCACCGAAACCAAGGCTCTTCCTCCCCCTGCAGAAAGCAACCGGTCGAGATTTTTTGCGGTTTCTTCCAGGTGTTTTTTTGCCAGGCCGATTGTTCCGTTGCGGTAGATGGGGGCCGTTATTTCAGGGCCGATATAGGAGAAGGCGATTGTCGTTGCTGTCTCGGCGAGAAGATCATTATCAAGCATTGTCCTGATCCAGAGATCCCAGTCCTCGCCTCCCATAACCTTGACGGTGGCCCGTATTTCTTCTTTTGTTGCAGGCTCCGAGGTCGTGTGAACGACCGTGCCGTTTTCGAAATCAACCATCTTTGCGGTGAAAGCCCTGCCGACAGGCTTTATGACCGTTGAATAGAGCTCTCCTGTTGCCGGGTCGATGCGCCGCGGTGAGGCGATACTGTAGATAATGAGGTCAACTTTCCCCATTTTTTTCCGCACCAGTGCCAGGGCCTCTTCCTTGATTTCTTGGGTAAAAGCATCACCATTGATACTCCAGGCCGAAAGACCCGCTTCATATGCAGCTTTTTCAAACGCGGTATTGTTGTGCCAGCCTGCTGTGCCGGTTCTTTTTTCTGATCCGGGCTTTTCGTAGGAAACCCCAATTGTAGCCGCACCGCACGCAAAGGCCGCTACTATGCGGGATGCAAGGCCGTACCCGTTTGAAGCACCGATTATAAGCGCAGTACGGGGTCCTGTAAAGGTGCCCGTTTTTTTCACATAGTCAATCTGCTTCTCTACCTGGGCAGCGCACCCGGCCGGGTGTGCGGTGAGGCAGACATTGTTTCGTATTTTCGGTTCGATGATCATTAAACAGTGCACCTCTACACAGTACCGAAAATTTCGGGATTGACAATATGTCTCGGCCGGTGACCGCCCAGCACGCGGATAAGCTCATCCATCCCCTGCTTCATATCTTTCTTGAAGCTCTCCTCCGAATACCAGGCGATATGAGGCGTAATAATCGCGTTATCAAAAGACAGCAGCGGATTGTCTTTGGCGGGCGGCTCCTTTTCGAGCACATCTATGCCTGCACCTGCTATTTTTCCCTGACTGAGCGCATCGCACAGCGCGTCCTGGTCGATAATGGCACCCCGGGCAGTGTTCACAATAACCGCATTCTCCTTCATGAGGCTGAATGCCTGTTCATCGATCATGTGGTGCGTCTCCGCGGTGAGGGGTGCATGGATGGTAATATAATCCGCTTCACGGAGGAGCTCCTCGAGCTCGTACATGCGCTCGACACCGGTCAGCATGAAAATATCGTCATCGACATACGGGTCGTACGCAATAACGCGCATACCGAATCCCTTCGCTTTGGGAACTATGGACCGCCCGATCTTTCCAAGTCCGATGATCGCGAATATTTTATCCCGGTAGTTGAAGATCGGTTTCGTATACCTGTACTCCCAGCTTGCATTCCGTGTATTCGGGATGATCAGCTCTATCTTCCTTACAAGGGACAGCACGAGCGTCATTGCATGGTTGGCAACATCATCCGTGCAGTAAGAGGGCGTATTGCATACAGGAATTTTTTTTCTTGTTGCCGCCGCGAGGTCGACACAGTCATAGCCGACCGAAAGCGTTAGTATGAGCTCGCATTTTTCCATGTTTTCGATGATATCAGGGTTAATGTTTCTCGCAATCAGCACGACGGCTGAAGCATCCTTTACATCTTTTTTAAGGTCATTGTCGTCTTCGCTTTGAACGTACGCGATTTTTAGATCTGCTTCTGAGGCCCGCTTTTCGAAGTATTCGAAGTTTTTAAACTTTAAGAATAGCCGATCTCCGGTAAACACCACCTTCTTCATCAAGTTCCTCCATTACCAGACAGGTTTTCTATAATATAGTACATTAGCCCGCTTGATCAAATCAATGTCTGAGAAGAAAATAAAAACAGCTCGGGCGGGTATTTTCGGAAGCGATGGCAGTATCGCTTACAACCCTTTATATTTTCACCTCTATGGATATGCACGGGCAGAGTGAAACATATAAGAATTAATTATAGTCCTGTATTAATTATAAGTATTTTTTATATTTTTGTTCTGTACCCTCCTTTACCTCCGGTTAAATCTGCGTTACTCTTGTATCAGTAAAATTCGACAGGAGGTTGTTATGAAAAATTCGAAAGGATTGGTAGTTGGCTTCATGGTATGCGCCATGCTTTTATCCGCCGCTTCTGCTATGTTTGCCGCCGGTGAGCGTGAAGAGGTGGAGAAATACCCCTCAAGGAACATCGAGTATATAATACCGTTCAATCCGGGTGGACAGTCGGATATAACGGCGCAGTTTCAAAAGGTAGACCTTCAGAAGAATCTCGGCGTCAATGTAATCATCAAGTATATGCCCGGTGCGGGCGGTGCCGTTGCATGGTCAAGCCTGGTGAAGGACAAACCGGACGGCTACACCATATGCGGAAACAATATTCCCCATATTATCATTCAGCCGCTTGTAAGGGACAATGCTGGGTATGAAACGGATCAGCTTGTGCCCGTGTACATGTTCGAGACGACCCCTATAGGGCTTGCGGTGCTGAAGGACAGCAGGTTCAAAACCCTGGAGCAGTTCATCGATTATGCGAAGGGTCATCCGGGGGAGATTACAATCGGCGGTTCCGGAACCCACAGCGGTCACCATCTCGCACTGCTGCAGCTTCAGAAGCTTGCCGGTGTAGAGTTCACCTACATTCCATCGACAGGCGCCGCTCCGTCCGTTGCCAATTTCCTCGGTGGCCATACCGAGGCCCTGTTTGCGAATTCCGACGATCTTGTCCAGCACAAGGAAAAGATCACCATTCTTGCGATTGGAACAGAGAAGAGGTTTCTGCCGCATCTTCCGGATGTGCCGACCTTTATGGAGCTCGGGTATGATATGACAGCAGGTATAGACCGCGGAGTTTGCGTGCCTCCGGGAACACCGGACGAGGTTATCAAGCGGCTCGAGGACGCATTCGAGGCGGTGTGTAAAAGCCCGACATTCGTGAACAAGATGAAAGAGCTCGGTTTTCTCGTGCAGCAGATGAGGTCAGAGGAGTTCAAGGCGTACATCGAAAAGAAAAAGGTTGTGTACACCGAGATTCTGAAAGGACTCGGCGCTATTTAATACAGGGTGTTATTATCCGGGCGCAGTGCGTCCGGATAGCTGTATGTTGGCATGATATCTTTTCACATGTTCAATGTGAATGTTGTATGATAGAAGGTACGGGAATCAAATATGAACGTAAACGTGATGTCGTCCTTCATCGCTATTTTCTACCCGATGAACCTGCTTTTCATCGTTCTCGGGGTTGGTTCCGGTATTATGGTTGGGGCCCTTCCCGGCCTGACCGCAACGATGGCAATCGCGCTTCTCGTACCCTTTACCTTTGCCATGGCGCCTATTCACGGTCTTGTTCTTCTCGGTGCTATATACTGCGGTGCGATATACGGCGGCTGTTTTTCCGCCATACTCATCAACACACCGGGAACGCCGTCCGCCATCGCTACAACATTCGACGGGTACCCTCTCGCAAAGAAGGGAGAGGCCTACAAGGCGATTGTGACCGCTACCGTTTCGTCGGTTGTCGGTGGGCTTATCGGTGTGCTCTTTCTTATCTTCTTGTCACCGCCGCTCTCCAGAGCGTCACTCAAGTTCGGCCCGCCCGAGTTCTTCTGGCTCACCACCTTCGGGCTTACAATCATTGCCACCCTCGCATCGAAGTCTATACTCAAGGGGCTGATAGGCGGTGCATTCGGGCTGTTGATAAGCACAATCGGTATCGCGATGATAGGGGGGAGCGTCCGTTTTACCTTCGGAACAGTAAGCCTGCAGGAAGGCATTGGCCTTATTCCGGCGCTGATCGGATTTTTCTGTATTCCGGAAGTATTAGGCATGATCGAGAAGAAGGAAAGACACTATCACGTCATTACCTACAGAAAACAGAAAAATGTCGTATTGAACGTAATGCGCAAGCTCCTTAAAAAGCCTGTGCTTGTCATCAGGTCCGCAGTTATAGGCACTATTGTCGGGATCATCCCCGGGGCAGGCGGAAATATCGCGGGTCTGGTATCGTACAACGAGGCGGTCCGCGCATCTAAATATCCACAGAAGTTCGGCCGGGGTATAGTCGACGGTGTTATTGCATCCGAAACGTCGAATAACGCAGAAGTTTCAGGCTCACTCATACCGCTTTTGACTCTCGGCATACCAGGTGCGCCGCCTGCTGCCGTACTCCTCGGCGCGCTTTTGCTGCAGGGCATGCGGCCTGGCGCGGACCTGTTTACCGTGCATGCGGGTGTCATCTACACCTTCATATTTTCACTGATACTTGCGAATCTGCTGATATTGCCCATGGGAATATACAGCGGCAAACTGGTATCGAAGCTCATTACCAATATACCGGTCACGTTCCTCGCCCCCTTTGTCGTTTTCCTGAGCATAATAGGGTCGTACTCCATTCATAATAATATCTTCGATGTGTATGTGATGGTCTTCTTCGGTATTATCGGATACGTGGGGAAAAAGGTCGGGTTCGGACCGGGGCCTATTGTGCTCGGGCTGATACTTGGGAAAATCTGTGAGCAGGGATTGGTTCAGTCGATACTGATGGGCAGGGCCGCGGGTTCGATTGTTTCGATTTTTTTTACCCGCCCTATTTCGATCATTCTGATTTTTCTCACCGTGGTTTCTGCATGCTGGCCGATTTTAAGAAAGTTTCTGGGTGGGGCAAAGAAGAAATGAAAAACGCGGACAGAATATCATCGATTGTCATTCTCGGCCTCTGCGCATATTTCTGGTACGAGTCGACCCGGTTTACGAAGTTCGGTTCGCTGTTCCCGCAGGCAGTGGTGATTGCACTCAGTCTTCTTGCGCTCATGCTTTTGATTGTGAGTTTTTTCAGAAGGCGGGAAAAGGTAAAGGCCTTCGAACAAACCGGCGTGAAGTATATCAATATCGTAATTGCCGGGCTTCTGATAATTGCCTGGACCTTTTTCATCAAACTGCTCGGGTTCGTGGTAACGAGCGCCGTCTTCTTTTCGGTCATTACGATCATTTTCGACAGCAAGAAAAAAACAGCCCTGTACCTCCTGAAAAAGATCGGGGTCGTGGTTGCGACAGTCGTGTTTTTCTACCTCTTTTTTTCGAAGCTGCTCCTCGTTCCATTTCCGAAAGGCGTGCTTTTCTGATAGATATACCGCATAAAGTAAAATCGTCATGAGCTGGAAGGTATATCCTCGCCTTTCAGGTGCGCCTGATTTTTACAAACCGCTCTGTCTGCTCCTTAATAGCGCGCTCCACCGGAAGACGTTCCATGGAGCTTGCCCCGTAAAAACCGTCTATGCCCGGGCAGGTTTTAATGATGTACTCGGCATCCTCGGGTTCGGCAATCGGCCCTCCGTGGCAGAGGAAGATGATGTTATCGCGCACGGTTTTTGCTGCGTCAATGATACGGTTGATGAGATCGACCGAATCGTCGAGCGATTTCACGGTTTTTGCCCCGATCGAACCTGAAACGGTTGTGCCCATATGGGCAACAATGATATCGGCTCCTGCCCCGGCCATCTGCTTCGCATCCTCTGTGCCGAAAACATAGGGTGTGGTAAGCAGATCGATATCGCGGGCCATTCGTATCATTTCAACCTCTTTGTAGTACCCGAATCCCGTTTCCTCCAGGTTGATCCGCCAGTGTCCATCCATAAGACCGACGGTGGGGAAATTTTGCACACCTGAAAAACCGGCCCTCTTGATCTCTTCAAGAAATTTCGGCATAATCCTCATCGGGTCCGTTCCGCATACCCCCGCAAGAACAGGTGTACGCTGTACTATTGGAAGCACTTCACGAGCCATTTCCATCACTATTGCGTTTGCGTCCCCGAAGGGGAGCAGTCCGGCCATCGATCCATGGCCGGCCATTCGGAATCGGCCGGAATTGTAAATGATGATAAGATCGATACCGCCCGCCTCTTCGAATTTGGCGCTGATTCCCGTGCCGGCTCCGCCACCGATAATGGGCCTGGTCTGTTCGATTTTTTTCCTGAACTTTTGAAGTATTTCAGCTCTTGTTTCGTCCATTTATGCCTCCGTCCTCGCCCGAGTCTTCTCCCATCAGTCTGAAAAGTGCTTCGGCACAGGCCGAGGAGAAGGCCGGATCGTTTATGTTGCAGTTTATTACAATTAAAGGTATATCATTTCTGAGATTCGCCTTCAGTGCGCTGAACAATGCGGCATCCGCCTCGGGCCACCAGAAGGGACCTCCCGGCTTGTCGATCATGCTCAATCCCTTCAGCGGGATGTAGACATTTATCTTTTGAGTGCCCGCGTCGCTCATATTCAGTTTCCTCGCAATGATTTCGCCAAGCATCCTGTTCTCCTCGATATTCGTCCTCATGAGGGTGATATTTTGATTGTGCCGGTAGAATTTTCTATCCCTGTACTGAACGGGTATGGTTTCCGGTTCCCAGAAGTTAACCATATCGAGACAGCCCGGTACCACCACCTGCGGAATGCCGTTTTTCGATGCAGCCTCGAGACGATTCGGCCCTGCCGAGAGCACACCTCCTGCAATTTCATCAGCCAACTCCGTAGTAGTTATATCGAGAACACCTGCAATCCGGTCCGAACAGATGAGGTCTTCCATTACCTTGCCGCTCGTCCCGGAGCAGGGAAAAATAGCGACCTCGTGCTCCGTGCTCTCAAGAATTTTCCGTGCATTCGTAATTGCAGGCGTTGTGTTGCCGAACATGGTTGCTGCTATGAGTTTTTTGTCTTTCTGATCCCGGCCGGTTTCTTCAGCCATTGCGCACACGGCTGCCGCTGCCTTTCTAAAAACATCCCTGCTTATAGAGTTGATGCCCGATATGTCGACAATGCTCGGCATCATGACAATGTCCTTTATACCGACATATCCCGACACATCCCTGCCTGCGAGGGTCGACACCATAACCTTCGGAATACCGAAAGGAAGGGCTCTCATGCCGCTGCACGCAATGGACGTACCGCCGCCGCCGCCCATGGCGATGACACCGTCTACGTGTCCTTTACTGTACAGGTTTGAAAGGAAGATTTCGACTCCTCTGCTCATGGTCTTAACAGCCCTGCCCCTGTCTCCTTCCTCGACGAGCTTCCCGATGCTGCTCCCGCCCAGGCGGGCAATTTTCGTACGGGGGACATCGGGCTGGAAGAAGGGTGTATCGAGAATACCCGCATCGATAACGAGGGTTTTGCACCCTTTTTCTTCTATACATCGTTTTATGTATTCGTACTCTACTCCCTTTGTGTCGAGTGTTCCGATGAGAACGATAGTTTTCACTGCCGGTTTCCTTGATAAACGAATACAAAACATGAGATGCCTTATCCGGGACACAGTGTATCATTTTTGTGTTTATAAGAAAAGAGGAAAAAACAGCCGACTGGTCGCACCAAACGCGGGCAAGTGCGAGATAATTTCTCGCATTTGTTAATTCAAGAAAAGGTGATGAATTCGATAAACTTCCTAATATATAGATTTAGTAAATGGATGCTTATTTGGCACATATTTTGCTCTTATATAGGTATCAAAACTAACTTGCTCGAAGTTACTTAGAAGTGGTCTGCGTCCTTTACAGGATGTATCCCTGGGGGACCGATCCTTGGCAGGACGGGGTATCGTAAAGCAACTTCGTGAGAAGTAACTTGGAAAGGGGTACATATGTCTAAATTGGAAGATGTAATGAACAGGAAGACCGTGCGAAACCTTTTCAATCACTACACCACATCGGGGCAAATGAGAATCGACGAGCTTTTCGGCGCGGCGAAGAAACGTTCCCTGAAGGCGGCAATCGGCCGAATACCGGTAAAGACGGCGTTGAACATCGGGTTGAAAAAAATCGGAGTCACCCGGGATATGAAAGACATTTTTTTTACTCGCCCATTCAACAAACAGATGGTCCTTAACGTCATGGCTACAATTGGAAAATATGGATTGAAGCAGCCGTTTCGATTCGATGCACCGCTTGTTGTTGTCTGGAACTTCACCAATGTTTGCAACCTCAGATGCCGGTACTGCTACCAGAGCGCAGGAAAACCTGTCCCTGATGAGCTTAGTTTCGAGGAGAAGATCGATCTTGTCAACCAGATGGTTGATGCCCATGTTGCATTTGTTGCCTTTTCAGGGGGCGAGCCCGTACTGGGAACGCGGTTCTGGGACGTGCTGAAGTATGCGAGCAGGTTCCTGCACACGAGCATTGCAAGCAACGGTACCCTTTTAGGAAACAGAGACGTAACCCGTATTGCGGACTGCGGTGTGCAAAACGTTTTTGTGAGCCTTGACGGCGCAACAGCCCAGTCTCATGATTTTATCAGAGGAGATGGAAATTTCAAAAAGACAATCGCCGGAATAAAAAATATTGCAGCGAATGAGCACCTGCACGTTGGAATAAACATGGTGGTGACGAAGAGAAACTTCGATGAAGTGCCGAAGGTGCTCGAGCTTGCAGTGAATCTCGGGGTCAACTCGTTCAGCCATTACAACTTTATTCCAACAGGCAGGGGCAAGAAGGATTATGATCAGGACCTTACTTCTGAGCAGAGGGAAGGTTTGATGAACCTCCTCTATGAATGGCACTCAAATCGCAGGAGCACAGGGTTAAATATTGTCAGCACATCTCCGACCTTTGCACGGGTAATCTATGAGCGGTCACAAGGTAAAACAGCAGGGTTGTTTCACTACACCTCAGATAAGGCCGATCAGATTGCGGGGATTATCGAATACGCCGGAGGATGCGGTGCCGGCAGGGTGTATGCCGCCATGCAGCCGAATGGGCTCATGAGCCCCTGCGTATTCATGCCTGATGTGATAATCGGAGATATCAGGAAGCAGAGATTTGTTGACATCTGGAGAAACTCGAAAATAAGCAAACAGATGTGTGACCGCGACAGTTTCGCGTTCAGCTGTCCGTACAAGACAATCTGCGGCGGCTGCAGGGCACGGGCGCATGCATACGGAAATATACTCGGTCCTGATCCGGGATGTATCGTTTACAAGGAGCTGAATGAGAAAACAGTACCAGAAATAGGGAAGGACGAGGTAGAAGAAGGGCTTGTTGAAAGCATTGCCTGATAGGAATTTTCTTTAAAACTATTTACCCCGGCCGTCGTAAAAGAAATGTTGATCGTATGCAGGGGATCAACTATCTGCTAACAAAACTCTCCTGTAATTTCCCTCGCGTCTCAAAACATAGATGGTAGTATGTAAGAAGCGCCTTCAGGTCAAATACTTTTACAAGAATTTAAGGCTCAACCGGCCATGGTATGGTATAATTGATTATTATTAGTTTGGGAGTGCCCACATGAATCTCTGGGATCCGAAAGCAATTCAAAATGATCACGAGTACCGCTGGAAAATCGGACTGCTCAATCTCTGGATAAAACCGATAAAGATAGAGTGGCTTGTCGGGTATGAGTACACCGCTGATAACAGTGACATGGCTGTCATCGGGGAGCCGTCTCAAAAACCCGAGTCTGTACAGTGGAACAGGTTTATTTTTTCAGGTGCGACGAATTACGCTCGATTATGTCCGGTAATGCCCGACAGGGTGGTTGTTGTGAGTGCGGAATTGCCGGTCAAGATACTGCCGAAAAGCAGTGCGCAGTTTTTTATCCGCATTCCAGTCTGGGTCAGGGTATATGCGGGAAAAAAAACAGATACACTTCTTTGTGATATTCCGAGCACGAAGCTTCCAAACAGCTGGTTTGGTGATGTGATAAGCGGAGAGCTTGGTTACAGTATTGATACCCATGCACGGCGCGCAATCGATCCGGCTCTGAAGTATTCCGGATATGCTGTGTGCCCTGTCCTGATTCATAACAATTCAGCGGGGCAGATCGATTTTCAAAAGATCTGCGTCCATGTGGAGCATTTGAGGATATTCGCCGGTCCTGAAAAACTCTGGACAAATGAGGTCACTATCCGTTTTTTCGGCATCGAACAGCCGAGTCAGGTGACTTTTTCTGATGAGAAACCCTTATGGGAAAAGGGATGCAGGCTTATTTCAGATGAACGTGTACCGGTGACAAAAAGCCTCTTTAAAAAAAGCCTTGACGTATTGAAACATATTACGACATTCGAATAGGAGGTGTCGTGATGGCGAATATTTTTTCCTTTAACATGGATACACTGCTGAGTGGTGAAACACTTATGACCGGTTTACGCGTTGTCGTAATCGTCATTGCCGGTTTTATTCTTTTAAAAATCATAACCTTCACGACGGGAAAGACGGTTAAAAAACGGTTGTCCCCGCATTCCGCGATGCTTGTAAAGAAGGCTATATTTTATACAGGGGCACTCATTATTTTCGTGACGGTTCTGCGGCAGCTTGGCTTCAAGCTCACAGCACTGTTAGGGGCGGCCGGTATCGTGGGCATCGCGCTCGGGTTTGCATCACAGACCAGTGTTTCCAACATTATCAGCGGTATTTTTCTCATTTCTGAAAAACCGTTTGCAGTGGACGACATAATTAAGGTGGGTGACACGACGGGAATCATTTTATCAATCGATCTTTTATCCATCAAAATAAGGACTTTCGACAATATGTTTATTCGGATACCGAATGAAACGTTGATCAAAACTGAGGTCACCAATGTCACCAGATTTCCAATCAGGCGGCTCAATATCGATGTCAGTATTGCCTATAAAGAGGACCTCGGCAGAGTGAAAGAGATACTTCTGGAGATTGCCAAAGACAATCCGTACTGTCTTGACAATCCCGAGCCGCTTTTTGTGATCAAGGAGTTCGGCACCAGCGGTGTAGGACTGCTTCTCGGGCTGTGGTTCGTAAAAACCGATTACCTGCTGCTGAAAAACTCGGTCATGCAGTCGATAAAAGAACGGTTCGATAAAGAGGGTATTGAGATACCATTTCCGCATATGAGCATCTACTCGGGAACAGTAACCAACCCGTTTCCAGTTCAGATCGTCGAAGATGTGTGTGATGATGCTGTTAAAGGTATGAAAGAAAAAAAGTGAAAATTACTACTGTTAAGGAGAACAGAAATGGGAGGTTTGAAGGATAGGTTTTTCGGAAAAAAAACGAAAAATGTCGGAAGCCCTCCCGGGTCGTTTGTGTATACCGGTGAGAAGAGGACAGAAGAGGTACGGATTACGGTTTTCGACTACAACCGGAGCAATTTTGTAGAGGAGGAATACTCAACGGCTGAAAAGTGCGGCACGTTCAAAGACAAAGAAACCGTTACCTGGATAAATATTGCAGGACTGCACGATCTTGAGATTGTTAAAACGATAGGCCTTCAGTACGATATTCATCCGCTCATGCTCGAAGATATACTCGATGTCGATCAGCGTCCAAAAATGGAAGATCTCGAAGAACGAATCTATGTTGTGATGAAGATGCTGTCGTACGACGAAAACAGTGAACGGATCGACAATGAACAGGTCAGTATAATCCTTGGTAAAAATTTCGTGCTCTCATTTCAGGAGAAACCAGGTGATGTGTTTGACAGAATAAGAGACAGAATACGAACAAGCAGGGGGAGAGTGAGGAAGATGGGTGCGGATTATCTCGCATATATTTTGATTGATGCGATGATCGACAATTATTTTATCATCATGGAAAAAATAGGGGATAGAGTAGAACTTCTTGAAGAGGAAATATTGAACAATCCTGCTTCCGTGACTGCATCCGCTTCAATACACGCATTAAAACGAGAGTTGATTTTTCTCCGCAGGTCTGTATGGCCCCTTCGCGAGCTGATTGCCGGACTTGAGCGGAGTGAATCAAAACTGATTACGAAACCGATACTGCCCTATCTACGGGATGTGTATGAACATACGATTCAGATAATCGATTCCGTTGAATCTTTCAGGGACATGATATCAGGAATGCTCGATGTTTATCTTTCCAGTTTGAGTAATCGAATGAATGAAGTAATGAAAGTCCTGACTGTGATCGCAACGATTTTCATCCCGCTTACATTTCTAACAGGTGTATACGGAATGAATTTTACGCATATGCCGGAATTAGGCTGGCGGTGGTCATATCCAGTTGTGTGGGGTGTTATGGCTGGTCTCGGGATTATTATGTTTATACTGTTCAAAAGAAAAAGGTGGATATAGTTCCATCAGAAATTAATGTCTCTCTTCGTTGTGTGCCCATTGCAACATGAAAATTGAAATTTGTTTTTATCTTTGTTATTTTTAGTTTGTAGTCTTCTCTACAATCCTATTCTTCTACAGGGGGAGGAAAAAACACATGGATACTGATAAGAAGATTGAAGAGTTAGAGAGAAAAATGAAAAGCTATGAAAAGAAACTCTCAGAAATGGAACGAAGAATTAAAAAGGTCGAATCGCGTTTAAAAAAAGAGATATAAAGCAATAAGGTTTACCGGTTCAGGTTAATGTGCTGAATATAAGGATAGTTTTATGTCAGAATTTCACGGCGGGTGGCATGCGGTAAAGAAGGTCGCCCGCAGGAACCCATGACACTCAACTACATTCATGTACAGACGATAATAATTCTCCTCAATCTTACCCTGGGATACATCGTCTGGACGTACAACTCGAAGAGCAACCTGAACAGAATACTCACCCTGATAATTCTGTGCATTCTGCTTATCGATGTAAGCCTTTTATTCAACCTGAAGACCGGAGAGCAGAGGTATCTCAAGGCAACCATCGTGTTAGGATCGCTTGGCCTGTCCTTTTTTCCTCCGCTTCTCTATACTCTCTCTCTCTTCTATCCGATAGAAAAATCTTTTCGAAAATACTATCTTTTTTCTCTGTACAGCGTCTCACTGTTATTTTCTATTCTCATTACCTTTACCTTCCCGAAAGCCTACATAGGTGAAAAGATCGTCATACCGTCGGACATACAGAACATTTCATTAAAAAATCTTCCGTTTGCATTTGTATCTCTGTACTTCCTTCTGTCATCCTACTCGGTTGTTCTGCTTGTTCTTACAACAAAAAATCTGGCGCGCTCATTCAGAGAAGATATAATTTCTTACGAAAAACTCACGGTGAAACTGCTCATTGTAATCGGCCTGCCCCTCGCATACCTGCTTTCGCTCGTCAGTGTTATCAATTACTTCTTTTATATCCCCTTTCCCTGGATCGGGATTCTGCTTGCAGTTTTTACTTTTTTTCTGGTGCTGCTCATATTCAGGTTTCATCTCGTCGATGTCAAGAGATTGGTAAACGGCATAATATTCTTTCCCGCCCTTATTGCCATTCTGGTATTTATCTATATCTTTTTTATTCTCAAAAACCAGCAGAAGATCGCCAATGCTTTCATCCTTCCGGTAAGTGTCACCCTCGTTATTGAAGTATTCGTCATTTACATGATGGTTTCAACCTTCAGGCGTCTACTGGATATTCCTTTTCTACGAAGGAGCTTTGCCAGGGTGTCGGGATTACGTACGGTTGATACGGAAACCCTCGCGTATCTTTCCTACGCACGAACGTTAAAGGGGCTTTCACGACGGCTCAAAACTGTTTTTCGCCGGTACAATAAATCGGAGGATGTGCATCTTTTTCTTCTGGATAACGATCGGAGTGAATACCGGTGCGTTGAAGACAGTGGTATGCCGGTGGTTAAAAAATCGAGTGATGTAATAAAGGTGGTGAAACGGATTGATCGAGGTATTACCCTCGAAGAGCTGCTTTTCTTTATGAACAAACGTCGTGAAATCAGGCTTTTTCACGAGGCTGGTGTGGACCTCATCATTCCGGTCAACAGGGGAGATGATGTTATCGCGCTTATTCTGCTACCTAAAAAAGGAATATTTCAGAGGTGGAGTTGTGAGGATATCGCTTCCCTGGATTATATCAGGGTCATGCTCCCATCTCTCATCGATCGCTGTGTCATGTATGAGAGCGAACGGGAGATCGAGAAGCACCAGTACAGGATGGAGCAGCTCATGGTGATGGGACAGATGTCCTCAGGACTTGCCCATGAAATACGAAACCCTCTCTCAATCATATCGACCTCTGTCGAGACCATGATGCGGGAGGATATTAATGAGGAAGATAAAAAAAAGATGCTGCGCTACATACAGGAGGAAACGGACCGGATTAATGTGCTCGCAACCAGGATGCTGAGTATCGATTTTCAAAAAAAACCGGAACTCGAGAGAATAGACATTGTGGTTTTTTTTCATAAGCTTAAAGATTTCCTCCGTTTTAAATTAAAGGAGAGCAGTATTTCTTTTGAAATAGTGAACGAGAGACCCTATTTTGTTGTCTCCGAATCTACGATTCTATTTCAAATACTGCTCAATCTCGTATTAAATTCTATAGAAGCGGTTGGAGAGGGGGGTGCCATACAGCTGGATTATACATATGACGAAAGTTCTGTTTCAATAATTATAAGCGATAACGGCCCGGGCATCCCTCCGCATGCAAGAGACAAGATATTCGATCCTCTCTTCACGACCAAGAAACAGGGGACCGGGCTCGGCCTGGCCGTAACAAAAAAACTTATTGAAAACCTGTTCGGAAGTATCACCCTGCTGCCGTCTAAAGAGGGTGCCCGTTTCAAGTGCACAATCCCGCAATCGCCGACTCGGGATCAAGACAATGAAAAATAAAATGAAACCGGTGATATACATCGTTGAAGATGAGGAAAAAATGCGGGATATACTCAGAATTAATCTCTCCAGCCGGTATGTATTACACCTTTTCAAAGACGCCGAGGGTGCATTCAGCAACCTTAAAGAGCATCGCCCGGATATTATTGTGACCGATGTTCGCCTGCCGGGTATGGACGGTATCGAGTTCATGGATAGTGTGAAGGTGATAAATCACGATATACCATTTATCGTATTCACCGGGTACGGAAGTATAAACCATGCTGTTGACACTATCAAAAGAGGCGCGTTTGATTATCTTGCGAAACCGATAAAAATAGAAGACCTGATAAGATCAATAGAACGTTCGCTTTCATACATTGAGGTTTCCAGAAGCGATGTCAGGGTTGACGACCGGTATAAAGTCTTTATTGACGAGAATGAGACGGAATTCATTACACGGGACCCGGCAACGATTCAAATGCTCCAGCTTGCGCAGAAGGCGGCGACATTTGATTCACCGATTGTTATATACGGAGAAACCGGTACGGGGAAAGAGATTATTGCCCGGTATATTCACGAAAAGTCTGGAAGAACAGGTCCCTACGTGCAGCTCAACTGTGCCTCGATTCCGAAGGACCTGCTTGAAGGAGAGTTGTTCGGGTACAAAAAAGGCGCATTCACCGGCGCGGTCCGTGATTATACGGGCAAGATTGCCTATTCCGACGGAGGCACCCTTTTTCTCGATGAAATCGGAGAACTTCCGCTCGAGCTGCAGGCGAAGCTGCTCAGAGTTCTGGAAATTCCCGAATATTATCCGATCGGAAGCAATGAAAAAAGGCGCATCGATCTGTCTCTTGTTGCAGCCACGAATAAAAACCTGAGAAAGATGGTTGATGAAGGCTCTTTCAGAAATGACCTGTACTACAGAATAGCGGTCGTTCCGATCGCCATTGCCCCGCTCAATGATAGAAAATGTGATATTATACCGCTTGTTGAATATTTTTTAAAACAGAAGAATGCGGAGCTTATCCTCTCTCCCGAAGCAAAGCTGCAACTTTTCAACTACAACTGGCCCGGTAATGTTCGGGAACTGAAAAATACAATGGAGCGTTCGGTGCTTATGGCTGAAAACGGCCGCGTGATAAAAAGGGTCCTGATAGATGTTGATTTGCACGAGTCGAAGGAAGTAATTCCGGAATACAGCGATGAAGATATTCCCGGCACATGGGAGGAATTTAAAAAATACAAATCCGGGGTTCTCAAAGAGAGGAAAAAACAGCTCGAGAAACTATTTATCGAAAAGCTTCTTATTAAAAACGGGGGGAATGTAAGTGTAAGCGCGAAGAGCGCCGGACTTGACAGGAGGCAGTTTCAGGACATGATAAAAACGCTCAATATCGATATTTCGATTTTCAAATCTTTTTGACGCGCCGGATGACCTCCCGCACTTCTTCAGCCGAGCTGCACCGGAGTGCCGTTTTTGCCAGATGTTTTGCATCCACGGCCGCGATTTTCCTGATTTCTGATTTTATACGGGGAATGGATGATGGGTTCATGCTGAGTGTATCGATACCGAGTCCGAGAAGCACGGCAACCGCATCCGGGTCGGCCGCGATCTCCCCGCATACACTCACCGATATACCCGCTTTTTGTCCTGCGGACACGGTGCATTTAATCATGTAGAGCAGTGCCGGGTGCAGTGCATCGTTTAATGGCGATACATCGGGACTTGTCCTGTCCGCCGCCAGTGTGTACTGGCAGAGGTCGTTCGTTCCGATACTGAAGAAGTCGGATTCACGGGCGAGGGATGCAGAAATAAGCGCGGCTGCAGGTACTTCAATCATTATCCCAAGCGATGCTGACGGATCGAACCGCCTGCCTTCCACTTTGAGCCCTTCTTTTGCTCTGGCAAATATATTCTTTGCAGTGCGCATCTCATAAACCGATGTAACCATGGGAAGCATAATTTTCATTGAGTATCCGGCAGACGCTTTCAAAATTGCTCGAAACTGGGTTTTCAAAATATCTGGATGGTCAAGAATAAGACGTATACCCCTTTTACCGAGGGCAGGATTGTCCCCGGCTTGAGCAGAGAGAAAGTGAAGCGGCTTGTCACCCCCTGCGTCGAGTGTTCTGACGGTAACAGGCAGTTTGTCGAAGGCATCGGCGATAGCGGTGTATGCCTCGACCTGCTCGTCTTCTGTCGGCGGGTATTCACGCTGAAGGAAGAGAAACTCCGTTCTGAGCACACCGATACCATCTGCGCCTTTTTCACGAGCAGGAATGGCCTCGTCAATAGACCCGATGTTGGCGAGCACAGGGACTTTTTTCCCATCAGTCGAGACTGCCGCATTACCGGCTTCTTTTTTTTCCAGTGCAATAGAAACCTGCCAGTTTTTTTGTGCTTGTATGTACCGTTTGGTTTGTTTGGGATTTACAATGAGCATGCCCGTGCCGGCGTTGAGTACGAGCGGTGTTTCATCGGGGATACTCATGATTTCTATTCCTGCAGCGGTGAGTGTCGGTATATCGAGTGAACGGAGAAGTATCATCGTGTGCGAGTTTGTTGCTCCGTATGCTGTGCAGATGCCGAGCACTTTTTTTCGATCGAGGCCTGCTATATCTGAAGGAACAATGCGGGCAGCAAGAACGATACAGGGATGCGGCAATCCCAGATGAGGTCGCCCTGCCTTTGAAAGGATTCGAAGGACCTGTATTGAAATACCCTCGAGATCCGATTCCCGGGCGCGGATATAGGAGGAATCGTCGGCACGGTAGGACGCAAGGAGACTGTCTACCACAGATTTCCATGCTTCCTCTGCGGTGCATGATGTGCTGAATATCGTTCTTTTTGCAGGTTCCAGCAGGGTGGGGTCTCTGAGAGTCAAAATATGAGCGTCGAAGATGGACGCTTCATATTTTCCAGCCTCTGCCGCCATGCGTCTTTGTGAACGGGCAATCTGTTTACGGACGATCTGCAGTGCGGCCTGCAGCCTGGCCCATTCGGTTTGCGGATCTTCAGGCATTCTTTTAACAACCAGCTTAAAGACGGGCTGGTAACGCATGGCAGGACCGATTGCGATGCCCGGTGAGGCGGGAATACCACGAATCTGCACACCCTTTTGAATACCGGCGGGTGCGGTTTTATCCCTTTCTTTCTTTTCCTTCAGAGCAGCCGCCTCCCTTGAGCCGTCTCCCTCTTTTTTTTGCCTATATCCCGGTTTTTTCGTTGCTACCTGGCCGGAGGACGTTCTCTCCTCCCCGAAGCCAGCTTCGACCAGGCTTTTCAAAGCAGTGAGCGCCGCATCTGCATCGGGTCCATTCGCAGATATGCAGATTTCATGACTTCCGCGCACCCCGAGGGTCATTAGTGCGTTGATACTCCGCGCATCGACGGGCTCGGTTTTGCGGGTGATGTTTTGTACGGTGATGTTCGCTCTGAATCCTGAAGCGGTGAGTACAAATTTCGATGCAGGGCGCGCGTGAAAACCGAGCCTGTTTGGAACGGTCAGAATGATGCTTCTACCCCCGCCGCCCGCAGGAGGATACGCAGCGGCTTCTCTCACAGCGCCCTGTGTTTTTTGTTTGGCGCCCTGACGAAATTCGTCCGTGTCTCCGTGGCCTGGCCCTGGGGATTCAACGGATGTTCCGGCAAGCTGTGTTTGTTTTATAGAAAGTGCGTTTCGAGCTTCCCGGGCGACCTCAGCAAGTGTCCCTCCGCCTTTGGAGCGCACCGCTGCGGCAACAGTCCCTTCGACAAGCGGCGCCTCACAGAGCAAAACCTTATTTCGTTTTTCTTCTGGTAAAAACTCCAGGGCAAGTCCTGCACTGAGAAGACTGCTTCCCATGTCCATCAGCACGAGCGCGCCGTCGTCGCTGCACACGGATTCGATTGCTGCTGATATACGGGTTGCATTCGTGCCAAATGGATGGTCTTCATCGTCTATACCGCCTGCAAGTCCAATGGGGACACTGCCGCCGGCCATCTGTCCGGCAAGTTCTTTTATGCCCTGTGCCAGTGCTGCACTATGGGTGACGAGTACGATACCGACCACTGCTTTTTCCTGTGTCCGCAACTTACCGATAGTTCCCTGTCAAATGCTGATAGGACAGTTACGCGGTATGTGGTCCCTGAACCGGGAGTTATCCAAATGTACGGACTATTCCAGAATAATACCATTCGTTTCCACACTGTTCAGGAAGCCGCTTCATACAGGGCTTTCAGCAGGAGGTATGCCGAGGATGCTCCCGGGTCCTGATGGCCGACACTCCTTTCACCAAGATAGCTCGCCCGTCCCTTTCGTGCCGTCATTTCGATTGTTTTTTCCATCCCCTGCTGCGTCGCCTGCGCTGCTTTATTCAATGCGTTGTGTACCGATTCTCCG
>Ga0315536_1000042_pt1 | contig 51361 bp, 42 predicted proteins | sample SalMarSW160230MG_FD_203093 | JGI IMG/M metagenome (GOLD analysis project Ga0315536, IMG submission 203093) | Salt marsh sediment microbial communities from the Plum Island Ecosystem LTER, Massachusetts, United States - Salt Marsh Sediment SW1602-30 ...
CGGTTTTGCTCCCGTGCTGTAACTGCCAAAGAAAACAGGAGCAGCCGAAGTGCCTGATGATGGGATTGTTAGTGTCTCCCTCCAAAGATCGCCACATTTGAAAAAGACAGAGTCTCCGGGTGAAAAGGAGGTCCTGTTGACTTTTGAAATAGTTTGCCATGGGCTGTTCACCGAACGACCATTTGCCCTGTCTTTTCCTTCGGAGTTGCTAACATAATATTTTGAAGCATTGGCTATTAAGCTGACAAAAATAAAATGTGTTATAAGAATACTCTTTAATACATCCATTTTAACTCTCTCTAATTGTTTCTAAATAAATAAAACAAAATCAACCGGGTTTTGTTTACCAGAAGTCTCTGTAAAACAGGAAATGATAAGGGTCCTGATCATTAATTTCTAAAGGACCCAATAACAGGATTACCGGCAGAAGACCACAAAATGTTATAGATTTTCAGTTTTTTCAAAAATTTAATAATGCTGTTCCTGAAAGTTGGATTAACAGGTATTCTGGCTGCAATGGGGGAAAAGTCTTTTATTATGAGATTATATAATTTGTTGTTATGTCTGTCCCTGTATTTTCTGGGAGTAGAAAGCAAGGTTATTAACAGTTTATGAGAACAGAAAGGGGAATATACGATTTTCCCTAAAGCACTCATTTCAGTTTTTGCTTTTGCTGCCCAGACACCCATTCTTTCTTCCCAGTAGGACATATCTAATGCATGATAACCCATTTCTGAGAATAACGGTACGTTTTTCTTTAACCATTTATCATACTGTTCACAAACAAATTCGTTGTTATTGTACCCATACTGAAATTCCAGGTCCTCAGGTTTTACATTGTTATTATAACCAAAACAATTTCGTGCAATCTCGCTTAAATTTCCATTTAGAATTATTTGGTTATCAAAATAGTGACCGAGTTTTTGACTTGGTCGGGGAAAATCAATGCTGGCATTCAGAATCTGGGTCGCTTGTTCATCAATATCCTCTCTTTCAGTTATTACAGTTAACTCTCTGTTATGAGCTTTTGTGAGTCTTTTTGGTATGAAAATATCATGATGCTTATCACTTAAATGGGGTAGTTTTGAGACATAATATTTGCAATTTAAATCCAGGCTGGCAAGGAATAATACACGGCTGTCATAGCCCCCTGTTACACCCATGGTTATGTTGTACCTTAAAGATGCTGCTTTAAGATAGCCTTTAAGCATTTTGCGGGCCTGAAATGATGCTTCCTCAATAGAGATTTGCTTTATCGGATTTAAAGGGAAGAATCGGCTTACGGCTTTATGTTTAAGGTCAATATAATTATTTGGTGTAAGATGTTTAATATTCCCTGCATGTATGGTTTCATAGATGTACTCTTTTCTCATTAAGAATTCTTGAGAGGAATAAAATTTAGAAGCCATTGGTTCTGTGTGAGGTAAAACCGGGATGACTTTGCTTAATAATTTTGGCTGAGATCCAACAGCAGAAAATGATGTATCATAATATACTTCATTCTGGGCAACAGCATCATTCAAAAGAAGTAATTTATCCTTTGATTTGTAGATTATAACAAAATGGCCTGAATATTTAAACAGGTGTTCCAGGAAGTCTGTGAACGATTTTTCAGCAGATAAGGATTCTAAAATCTGCAAATTTGAATATTCGGGATTCTCATAATCAAATAAAAATCCTAACAGGTACAACTCGGTTTCATCTTTTATTACATGCTCGAATTCCAGTTCGGGGTGGTAAAAAAGATTATAGTCAAGAATTTTTCTTTTTTCCCACGGTAAATCAAAATTATCGTGCAACGTTAGCAGGAATTGGCGTCTGAAAATTTCTAATCCTTCCATTATTCACATCTTTTTAATTTCCACTAAATCATAAGGAAATTATAAACAATCAAACAGATAAAAACAATATTTTTTCAGTTAATTTCTGCAATTAACAAAAAAAAAGTCAGGTTATTCGATCTCATTTTGAGTATTTGACTAAAGGTCATGTTATACCTGCTAATAAGGTATTTTTGTTCTTCAATGTGTCTTTTCATTAGGTGATTGACATATTGTAATATGAATATTACATGCTCATTATGATGTCCTCTGATGTGTTGTGGACTGCAGAAAAAGAAAATTAGCATATATTTGAGAGCAGTATTTTGAAGAATTGTAATTATAGTTATTTATCAAGAAAAAAATATGGATATGAAAAACAAATTTTTAGCCATTATATCAATATTCTTATTGAATATATTCTCAGCGCGCGGGGAGATTAAAATGGTTTTCCGTTATGATGATTATCTTTTAATGCCGTCGAAGCTTAATGATTCCATTTTATATATATTTCAAAAAAACAATATTCCATTGTGTATTGGTATAATCCCTTTTGATAATGCTAATTCAGTCATTAACAGTTTTAATCAGGATCAGATTAATGATCTTATATCAAGAATTCAGAGAAAAGAGATTGAAGTGGCATTACATGGTTATAACCATAATAATAACGCAAATGTTTTATTTTTTACCAAATTCGCTTCAAGTGAATTTGCTACTCTGAGCTATGCGAATCAGATTGAAAAATTAGAAAAAGGGAAAAGATATCTGGATAGTTTGCTGCATATAGATATGAAAGTATTTATTCCTCCTTTTAACACATATGATAGAACCACTCTGAAGTCCCTGGAAAATCTTCATTTTGATATTATTTCAGCAAATACCAAGGGGCCTGATGGCAATGGTAAAATTCAATATATTCCCGGTACATTTGTTGATTTTGTAAATTTACCCAAAATTATAGAAGCCAATAAGAACAGCGACGTAGCTATTATAGTCTATTTTCATCCATTTTCTTTTCCCGGAGGCTCAGCAAATTACCCCAATGATTTTACAAAGCAAATAACGATGAATCAATTGGACAACTTACTGCAATGGCTTAGACATGATGGTATAAGTTTTTATACTTTTTCAGATATTGCAAAAAAAGCAGATTTTAGCAAAAAGATTTATCGGGAAAATACCGCTCAGTTCAATATCCTGAAGAAAATATTATTTAAAGTAAAGAATTATAATTACGGAGTATATTCTATTAGTAAGAATGCCAGACAAAAATTAGAATTTTTTGTGGCTAACATATTACTGCATCTTTTTAGTTTCGTGCTTGTTTATTTCTTTGTGGTTTATTTCTGCAGGATTTTTCATCCAAATTTTACCATAATTAAGGCAGGGCTGGCTGTTATATCAATATCGGGCCTGATATTTTTCTATTATCACAGGATGGATTTTAGTTTCTGGATTCTTCTTATACTATTTCTTGTCATTTATATTGCCACGATTATGGGAGTAATCCGGGTATACAGACCATTGATCCATGCATCTAAGAAGCCAGTCTGATTGCCTTATTATTTAAATTATTTTAATATCTGATTATACTAAGTATCAATTTATTATTCCTTCAGATAATAATTTTTATAGCCCGAATATGGGCTTTTTTCTATATCCAGATCGTTTAGAATAACTTCATAGTTATCAATTTTATTTGATTCAAGGGAAACAAGGGCACTTGCAAGTATATCTTTCTGTGTAGAGTTGACCCTCGAAACAACAAGTACCATTGTAGCATATTTCATCAATTGGATAGAATCAGACACAATACCTATTGGTGAGGTATCAATAATAATATAATCATATTTGGATTCCAGGAAAAGGAAAAGATCATCAAGTACTCCAAGATCGATTAACTCTGAAGGATTTGGCAGGACAGGTCCGGCAGGAAGGAATGAGAGGCTATCAATAGAAGTAGTTTCCATAACAATTTTATTATAGTCATCTTTCTTCTTTTCCTTTTTGTTCATAACATTGGAAACTCCTGACGAGTTGTCATTATCAAATTTCAAATGAAGAATAGGACGTCGAAGATCGAGGTCGACGATTATAGTTTTGTACCCAACAGAAGCTATTGATGCCGCAAGGTTAAAGGATATAAAACTTTTTCCGTCACCTGGCTGAGAGGAGGTGACCAGTATAACTTTTGATTTATCAGATTTCAGCTTAAGGAAAATTGAACTTCTAACGACTCTGAAAGATTCTGAAATTGCAGATTTGGGTGATTCAACAACCACTGCCTCTCCATCTTTGGTATTCCTGTAAATAATACCAAAAACAGTACGATCAAGCAGGTGTTCAATATCGAAGATGCTGCTGATTTTATTATTTAATAAATCATTGATTACTAAATATGCTGAAGGTATAAGTACTCCAAGGAAAAGAAATAATAAATAATTTGTAATCACCTTGGGCTTAATGATTTTTGAAGTTATTTCACGAGCCGGTTCCAGAAGTTCATAATCAGGATAGTTAGAAGCCAGGGCTATTGCAGCTTCTTGCCCTTTTTGCAGCAGGAAAGTATAAATTGCGTCGTTGAGGTTATATTTACGCTGTATCCCAACCATATTCAATTCAGTCTTGGGAAGATTTGAGATCTGTTTTGATAACTTGTCAGAACGGTAGTTCAATTCATTAAGAGAAAGATTTAAAGTATTCAGGTTATTTGTCACATTTTCTGTAATAACCTGCTTCTGGGCTTTTATTTTACTTTCTATCTCTGCCAGAAACAGGTTCTTTTCATTTTTATTCTTTGAAATAATACTGGCCCTTTCAGCATTTAATGCGATAAGATCAGTAATAAGCTTGTTCATTATAGGGTCTGTTATGTTTGCTGAATTGGGAGGAACAACACCCGATATATCCTGATTTGTTGCAAAAAGTTTAATAACGTAATTATAATAACGGATTTGAATCTCCAGGTTATTTCTATCAGTTTCAATTTGAGCCATCTGATCATAAATAGCTTTACCCTGAAAACTAAGGTCCATTACCTGGTTAGTGCTTCTGTAATTCCTCAACTTGGATTCTGACTTTACCAGCGAATCTGATATTTCAGAAATCTGAGAATCAATGAAGCTTACTGTGCTTTTTGCTATCATATTTTTCTTATCAAGATTATCCTCAAGAAAAGTATTTATATATGAGTTTAAAAAGCCTATTGATTTATCAAGATTTTTACCGGTTAACTGCAGATTTATGATTGATGCAAGAATCGATACTGGCTCAATCTTCAGCCTTCCAAGGTACACCTTAGCCAGTTCTTCAGGATGGAAAAGACTGAAAAAGTAAGAATATTTTGTGTTTATATCCCCAGGAGACAATTTCTTATTGTTTGATATAGAAAATTTAAAATCTTTTCCGGAAATTGTCTTATTGAAATGAGCTATTGTATCAACATTCAGAGGGACATCCCTGTTGGTTATTATGTTATCAATATAATTAAACAGAAATGCTTTCTTGTTTTCTGCAACTAGCCTGAAGGTAGAATCATTTAGAAACGTTACATAGAATTTAGTGTTAATCGCCTGTATGTGGGATTTATCAATATTTACCTGGAACGGAGAGCTCAAATATAGATCTGTTGCTCGTTTGAAAAGACCTCTTTTCTCGGAAAAATATCCAATCTCGAGGTTCATGTCCTTAATGGTTGCTAAACTGAGGGAAAAGGAATTCAGGCTATTTATAGCATCTTCGATGTTCTTACCTGAATTGTCCGATCCAAGTCCATTGAACATTTTATTGGAAGCCAGTACCGCTGATCTGCTCTCCTGAACAGGACCAACGGTGGCGTTTATCTGGTAAACCTTTTGTGAACATTTATTTATCAGGAAAGCAATACTGATAAAAAATATAAATGACCCTATATAGAAATATCTTAACCCATAAACCTTGTAAATGTATTGCTTAAGGAGAGCACCTAATGAATCGGGTTCATTTTTTTTTTTCATATATGACTGAATTTAAAGAATCGATATAACTATTAAAATTGACAAGATTGTTGAAACTGAGCTAAGTATAAGTGAATAAGTATTATTCGAGTAATTTGTTGATAAGTTTTTAAGAGGTTCAACAATTATAATATCGTTAGATACTATATAATAATAATCTTTCGCAGCAATCCTGGAATCTGAGAGATCCAGCTTATAATGCATTATCTTGTCACCCTCCTGACGTACCAGTATTACATTTTTCCGGTTGCCAAATTGAGAAATTCCACCTCCAAGAGCAAGTGCTTCATATATAGTCAATTTATCCTTGGTAAAAGGATATGTCCCTTGATTTTGAACCTGTCCCATTACAGTGACATTATTATCAATGAATCTCACCACCACGGATGCATTGGAAACATACTCGCTTAAGGCCTCACTTACCTTTTGATTGGCTTGACTTATTGAGAGACCTCCAACATTTATTTTGCCGACAAAAGGATAGTTGATATTACCTGATTCATCTACCAGAAAACCCAGTGTGCTGGTGCTTGAAGTGCTGCTACCGGCATTATCATTCGAGTTGAAAAGCAGGTTGGTTTTTTCATCGATACTATATACCTTGATATATAATCTGTCGAATGGCATGATAAGCTTCTGTACCTTCGGATTAACAATGGGCTCCTGCATTTCATTAATATCGTTAAAATACGATAATTTACTTATTGGGACACACGAAATAGCTGATACTATTAATATTATCAGGCATAGAATATTAATAATCCAGTTTACTCTTTTTTGCATTGCTGTAATTGTTAATTATAAATTTGAATGATATAAAATATCCTGTTATTTGGAACAAAAATACGAAAACAAAACTATGCACACAACTTGATATTTTTATTAAGGCTATGTTATTTCCATTTTCATCAAGGAAATATTACTGTTGGCATCCAGTAATTATTTGTTAAAAGTTCAAATATTGGAGTTAGTCATCTCAAATTGAGTATTAATCAAAATTTACCATTATTTTTGAGATGACATAAAAAATTCAAAATTATGGTTCGGCATAGGATCATTTTAATCAGTGCTTTTATTCTAATTAGCGGCATTGTTTCAGCTACTAATTATTATGTAAGCAATGTTGGCGGAAATGATAATTCCGATGGCCGATCAGTTAATAGCCCATGGAAGACTATTTCAAAAGTCAACAGGACCTCCTTTTCACCCGGAGACTCTGTCTTTTTCAAATGTGGCGACCTTTGGAGGGAGACACTAACAATCCCATCATCAGGCACTTCGGCTGCTCCTGTTTTCTTTGGCAGTTACAGCACGGGAGCAAAACCGAAAATATACGGTTCAAATACCACCACCTGGACTAATTACAGTGGCAATATCTGGGTATCTGCAAGTACATTTACCGATCCTTATGCCGGAACCTACCAGGGAGGAGTGTATTTTGAAAAGTCAGGTGAAACCACCTGGGGACATGTAAAGAAAGCTGCAATTGTGAACCTTTCGGCTGAATATGACTGGACATGGGGTTCAGGGCATATTTATGTTTATGCTGCCTCTGACCCTACAACAAGGTATGATGCTGTCGAAATAAATCAGAGAGATAATTGTATTGAATTGAATAACAAAAACTACCTGGTAATAGACAATCTAGACATTCGTTATTCGAAAATTGCCGGCATTAAGGAAGCATGGCCGTTTGATGGAGAGATTGGTCTCGAAGTAAAATATTGTCATGTCAGTCATATAGGCGTAAAGAACAGTAATGTAGGATATGGTATCGAGTGTTATCATTCAAATACTAACATCAACCATAACAATGTAAGTGAATGCGGCAGAAGAGGCATATCTTCCCATGTTCAGGATGCTGCTGTTGGTGCACGTTTGCACGACATAATTTTTGAATATAATACTGTTTATAATTGCTACCATGCAGGTATCAGTACTGTGTCTGATATAGATGGCGCTACTCTTGAAAACGTTTATGTAAGATATAATCTGGTATATGACGACCTGACCCAGCAGACAGTTGCACCCGAAGGTTATCCGTCGCTGCATTACGGCATTACAGGTAAGGATAATTCAGTAAATACTACACTTATAAACATAAACTATTACTGCAATATCTCTTTGAACTCCACATTCAGCTCTGTTGAGATCAACAGTGCAGAAAACACCAATGTATATAACAATGTGTTTTATGGTGTGAATCCGAATTCAGATGCTTTTTCGGGCCAGATATATCTGAGTGGTTCAATGAAGAATTGTTCGATAAAAAACAATATATTTTACAATAACAATGTTTTTACCCATAACAATTACTGGCCATGCATTTATTCAACATTTGAGCCTGACAAGGCAACAATAGATATTGATTATAATATCTATTACAATGTGGATAATACAAATATGTATTTTAACTTACAGGGAAGCGGGGGGCCTTTTTATCTTAATGAACTGAATGATTACAAAACAGTTACAGGATGGGATAAACATAGTATTCTGTCATCAGATCCTCTGGTTATGTCGCCCTCGGACATGCATTTACAGACAGTTTCGCCTGGGATTGGAGCCGGGATTACGGTTTCCCAGGTAATAACAGATATTGAAGGTAATGATTTCTCAAATCCACCAAATATAGGTTGCTATGCAACTCCAACGTTGTCAGATGCACCGGTATATTTAAGTGCAGTTATTGAAAATGCCACCCCCGCATTACTTACAATGACCTACAGTATAAGTCTGGCTGATATTGTACCTGATCCTTCAGCGTTTAAAGTTACGGTGAATAATATTGCACGATCTGTTTCGTCAGTCTCTGTTTCAGGGGCAAAGGTTATCTTAACTCTTTCAAGTCCTGTAATTTTCGGAGATGTTGTCTTAGTTTCTTATACAAGGGCAACCGTTGATCCTTTGCAAAGTGTATCTGGCGTTCAGGCGGCAAACATTATGGATCGGCAGGTAAACAATAATGTCGTTTCAGATAATAATACTCCTCCAGTTTCGGTAGTAGATTTTAGTCCAAATATTTATGCGGGATTTATTGGTGAATTAGATGCTGCAAAAAGTTATGATGCAGACAACGATCAACTTTCTTTTTTATGGTCGCCTCCTGATAATATACCAGTTTCTTCAACAGACAGTCCAAATATTCAATTTCTGGCACCTCTGGTTCAGGAAGCAAATACTGTTGACTTTAATTTAAGTCTTTCAGACGGAAAGTCTAATCAGAGCGAGGCTGTACCCATTACTATTATCCCATATAAACCTGGACTGTCTGTGGCAAAAGTAAAGAATGTTGAAGCAAGCGATTATGATGGCATTAATTATCCTGCAAATATTATTGATAATAACCCTGAAACCTATTGGTCATCCAGTGGCATTGGCAGATGGTTAATCTTAAAATTGTCCGAACCTTTCAGACTTGATCATTTTGGAATAACTTTTCCACAAGGGCAGATGCGTAGCTCATATTTTGACATCGATGCTTCAAAAGATACTATATTGTGGGACCCGGTTTTAAACAGTGCAACTTCATGCAGCTTTTCCGGCAATTTTCAGGTATTTGTTGCACCTGAATCAACAACTAAAGAAGAATACTCCTATGTCAGACTGGTTGGGCATGGCAACTCCGTAGATTCACGGAATGAATATTCCGAATTCAAAATTTTTGGCAGACCTCATAGCGACGTCATAAACATAAATATTTATCCCAATCCGGCAAATGAAAATATTAATATTTCAATAGACTATCCTGCTTCCTATTCAATTGAAGACATAGAGAACTTGTCGTCCAGTATCAGGATTTTGGATATAACCGGGAGGATAATTAAAGAAAAATTGTTGGATACAGGAACTACTTTTGTACAAGTTCCAATAAATCTTAATTCAGGGATGTATATTGTTCAGATGATCTCTAATGATAAAGCTGTTGCTGTAAATAAACTGATAATTATTAATTAAAGCTAAAAAGCCTAGCACGGGGAACTCGTTTTACTATAAACCGGTTCTTTGAAAAACTGTTTTTATAGTCTTAAGAAGGATTAAAAAATCGAGACGAAGAGACCAGTTATCTATGTATGCTAAATCCATTTCCATCCATTTTTCGAATTTAATATTATTTCTGTCGGGTTTAATCTGCCAGAAACATGACAGTCCGGGTTTAACAGATAAGCGTCTTAACTGCCAGCGTTCGTATTGTTCTGTTTCACTTGGAATCGGAGGACGTGGTCCAATCAGCGACATTTCTCCTTTCAGAATATTAAAAAGCTGCGGAAGTTCATCTAATCCAGTTCTCCTTAGATATTTACCGATTTTGGTTACACGAGGATCATCTCTAATTTTAAAGACAGGGCCATCCATCTCATTTACCGACTTTAAATCTTTTTTGAGACTTTCTGCGTCTGCTACCATTGTCCTGAATTTATACAGGTTGAACATTCGTCCTCTTAACCCAACCCTTTTCTGTTTGAATATTATGGGTCCGGGGGATGAAAATTTAATTACCAGTGATATGGCAAGAAGAAAGGGTGACAGCAATATTATCGCAAAAAGAGAAACATTCAGATCCATTATTTTCTTAATTGCAAGTGCATATGAATTATATGGTATATTTATGAAGTTTAAAAATTTATCATCTCCGATTTTTGTCTTTATTGCATTGGTAAGGTTTATTTTTTTTTCGTCGTATTTAAGTCTGAAGATAACACCAAGTTCTTCGCATGAACTGATTACATTTCTTACTTCACCCGGGACTACTTTTTTCTTAACGTAAAGCACCTCATCAATAATGTCAACTTCCATGAGATCATTAATAACCTCCATGTATTCTTCAGGAAGCAGGATTATAGTCTTTTCATACTTTTCCTTGATAAGGGCTGATTCAGTGAATATTGCAATTATTCTATATCCCCATTCTTTGTTATTTCTCAGATTTTCAATAAAAGGAAATGACGAATCATCACCTATCAATACAATATTTACATAATTGTGACCTTTAGCCCTGTATCTTCTGAAGACTTTATACTCGATGTACCTTATAAAAAATAAGAATATGAATCCGAGGAAGGTGAGTTCAATTAAAAAGAGACGTGAGATCCACGCCATTTTAAAAATGAAATAGACGACAAGAAGGACAACAGCAATAATCAGAGCCGATTGGAAATATTCAAAGAAGAGAACTCTGATGCGCTTGGTACGAGGAATCTCTGTAATCTGGATGAGATAAAGAGTTACCAGCCAGAATGGTAAAACACCAAGAAAAAGAAAGATCATTCTTTTTTGTGAAAAAAAGAATATCCCCATCTTAAAATAATAGTAGTTAGTTGAATATGCACATTGAAAAGCCAATGCTATTGCAAGTATGTCGAACAAGCCAATAACATAAGCTAACAGGTTCCATCTTTTAAAAAAAGTGACTGTCTTAGGATTAACCAGGTTATCAACTAAATCCATTCTCCTTGTGCTTCATTTTTGTTTCAATACGGTCATTTCTTCTAAAGTATAATATCTTTTGTGTCTTGCTTAGCAATTATGGTTACTAATTTTCCTTTCCAGTAGACTCCAAAAGTAATAACTTATCGTCGACTTAACTTTAAATAATTTCAGCTTTATTTTTCTGAGCACAGAAATACGTAATTCCATTTAAGTCTGTAAAATCCAGACTTTCAAATCCACTGTCATTCAGTAACAATCTCACACTTTCCTTCGTTAGAAATTTATTGATTTTTGAATCCATAACACTAATCAACATGTTTAATAATGGATACTTCGATACAATACCGTTTTCAATATCTTCATTCCGCCTCTTTTTAAGATGCTCCGATAAATTCTTTCTTAATTTATAGCTGTTTACTTTTTTGTTGTCAACAAAACAGCCAATTAAATAGGTGTTGGATTGAAGTATGGTGCTTAGCGAATGAAGGAAGCTGCTGATATCCTTTGTCTGATTAAGTTCTTTGATATTAACAACTGTCTTAACATTAACCATCTCTTCAGCATCATAAAAATAATGATGCTGAGAAGTAAGAACAACTATATTAGGATCTTCAGCGAGACCCAGCCACTCAATATAACTTACAAACCAATCTGAATTTTCAGCAAATAATAATCCCAAAACAGGGTTGGTCTTTGTAATTTCAACTGACTTTCCCTTGTAAGTAGCAAAAGGCTTAACCTTCTGAATATTAATAAGATCAGGTGTGTTAATGGCTATGCTTTTGCCCATACTTTTAATATCAAAATTATAAATTCAAATTAGGTATTATTTGAACTTGAGTCAATAGATTGAACATGTAATTGTCAAATTACTGTGTTTAAAAATTTAATCTAATCAATGAAATTTGCTCAATAGCCACCGAAAAATAACCGTTTACATTAATATTTCATTCGTTGGTCAAAATAGATTAATATTTATAATCAATTTTCTGTTCTTTCTGAAAAACATTAGATGTATCTTTAGTAATGAACATTATTACAGATCAATACAATTGTGGAGAATATAATAAATATAAATTTCTCTTTATAAACAGATTTTGACCAATGCTGGATTTTTAAGGGTAAAAATTATTCTTGCCTAGCATACTTAAATCATGACCTTTTTAAATTTTTTCTTTTAGCAATTTACTATTAATCTTAATGCAGAAAGGATGGAATCTGTGATTCTTTTCTTTTAAATCAATATATTAATATGTTATCTTTGCAGGCTGAAATTTGTAAATAAAAGATGGAGATTGTTTTAAAAGAGAAAATAACAGAGGCTGTCAGAGCTCTTTATAATTGCGAAGTTGAAGAGAACCTGATCCAGATACAGGAGACAAGAAAAGATTTCAAAGGCGACTTTACGATTGTTGTTTTTCCTCTTCTGAGATACTCTAAAAACACTCCGGAGAAAACTGGTGAAACTATTGGAAGATACCTTGTTGAGAGATCTTCTGAAATAAGTGGATTTAACGTAATAAAGGGATTCCTGAACCTGGAAATATCAGATACCTGGTGGTTAGATTATTTTGCTGGGCTGTCAGTTGAGGAGAATCATCTCCTTGATTGCCGGAAATCTTCACCTGAGACCATTCTCGTAGAATACTCTTCTCCTAATACCAATAAGCCATTGCACCTCGGACATATTCGGAATAACCTGCTTGGTTATTCTCTTTACAGAATACTCTCGGCTACAGGGAACAGGGTTATCAAGACGAATATAGTAAATGATCGCGGTATCCATATATGCAAATCGATGATAGCCTGGCATAAGTTTGGAAAGGGTGAAACACCCCAGTCTTCCGGGATAAAAGGTGACCATCTTGTTGGAAAGTATTATGTGTTGTTTGAAAAGGAATATAAAGCCCAGGTTGAGGGACTTCTTTCTCAGGGAACAGATGAAAATGAGGCAAAAAATTCAGCCCCTCTTATGAGAGAGGCCAGGGAGATGCTCCTCAAATGGGAGGCAGGGGATAAAGAGGTCGTTGATCTCTGGAAAATGATGAATTTATGGGTTTATGAAGGTTTTGATGAGACATATAAAAAACTTGGTGTTGATTTTGATAAAATTTATTATGAATCTGATACCTATAAAATAGGGAAAGATATTGTCATTGATGCTCTGAAAAAAAATATTCTTTATCAAAATAAAGACAATTCAATATGGGCTGATCTTACTCATGACGGTTTGGATCAGAAACTTCTGCTCCGTTCAGACGGCACAGCAGTATATATGACCCAGGACCTTGGAACTGCTGTCAACAGATATAATGAATATGGATTTGATAAAAACATATATGTTGTTGGAAATGAACAAAATTACCATTTTCAGGTATTAAGGGCAATTCTTAAGAAGATGGGCTATAAATGGGCAGACGGTCTTATACATTTTTCATATGGTATGGTAGAACTCCCTGAAGGCAGAATGAAATCCCGCGAAGGAACAATTGTTGATGCAGATGATCTTATCAAAGAAATGCATGAGACTGCTAGAGAAGTTTCTCTGGAACTCGGTAAACTTTCCGAATTTTCCGACGATGAAAAAGAGGAGATATTCCGGAAAATAGGGCTTGGCGCACTTAAATATTATATCCTTAAAGTTGATCCTAAAAAGAATATGACATTTAATCCTGCTGAATCAATTGATTTTAACGGAAATACCGGTCCATTCATTCAATATACATATGCAAGGATCAAATCGGTGTTCAGGAAGGCCGAACAGATGGATATTAATCCTGAGATCGATAAACTTAAAGAAACTAAAGCCGGAAATAAAGAGATTGAACTGATTAAACTATTACGCAAATTTTCTGAAACGGTATCAGCCGCAGCTGAAAATTACAGTCCTGCACTTATAGCCAATTATTGCTACGACCTTGCAAGGGAATATAACCAGTTTTATCACGATTTTACTATTCTTGGAGAAAATGATAAATCTGTAAGAAATTTAAGATTGATATTGTCAAAAATCACCAGTGAAATTATCTTTGAAGGCATGTCACTTTTAGGTATTGAGATGCCGGAGAGAATGTAGAGGAGGCAGAAGGCGAAAGGCGGAAGGTAGTAGGTAGTAGGCAGTAGGCAGTAGGCAGTAGGCAGTAGGCAGTAGGCAGTAGGCAGTAGGAAGGAGGAAGGAGGCAGAAGCAAGAAAGATATTTCTTCGGACAATAAGATAAAATATAACAAAATAAAAAGAAGTCTACCATATGTTTGAAAATCTGAGTGAAAGGCTGGAGAAATCCTTTAAACTATTAAAAGGGCAGGGCAGGATATCTGAAATTAATATTGCTGAGACACTTAAGGAGGTACGCAGGGCACTTCTCGACGCTGATGTCAACTTTAAAATTGCAAAACAATTTACGGATACAGTAAAACAGAAAGCTCTTGGGCTGGAGGTTTTGAAATCGGTTAATCCGTCACAAATGATGGTCAAAATAGTCCATGATGAACTGGTTGATCTTATGGGCGGAGACAAAACCGATATCAATATTAAGGTCAATCCGTCTGTTATTTTGATTGCCGGTTTACAGGGTTCAGGAAAAACCACTTTCAGCGGAAAACTAGTTAAATGGGCAAAGAGTAAAAAAGGGAAAAATCCGTTGCTGGTTGCCTGCGACGTTTACAGACCTGCAGCTATTGAGCAGCTTAAAGTAATAGGAACGCAGATTGAAGTTCCTGTATATACCGAAGATGGTAATCTTAATCCTGTCACTATTGCCCGGAATGCTGTAAAGGAAGCTAAAAAAACCGGTTACGATCTGGTTGTAATCGATACCGCTGGTCGACTGGCTATTGATGAAGAGATGATGAAAGAGATAGCTTCTGTCAAAGATGCTATCAATCCTCACGAGATACTTTTTGTGGTTGATTCAATGACGGGTCAGGATGCCGTGAATACTGCAAAAGAATTTAATGAAAGGCTTGATTTTGACGGAGTTGTACTTACGAAACTCGATGGTGATACCAGGGGTGGAGCAGCTCTTTCAATTAAAACTGTCGTTAATAAACCAATTAAGTTTGTAAGTTCAGGGGAGAAAATGGATGCTATTGATATTTTCTATCCTGAAAGGATGGCAGACAGGATCCTTGGTATGGGAGACATAGTATCCCTGGTGGAAAAAGCACAGGAACAATATGATGCTGAAGAAGCCAGGAAACTGCAGAAAAGAATTGCAAAGGACCAGTTCGATTTCAACGATTTCATTTCGCAGATCCATCAAATAAAGAAAATGGGTAATGTTAAAGATCTTATGGCAATGATACCTGGGGTTGGCAAGGCTGTGAAGGACCTTGATATTGACGATAATGCTTTCAAAGGTATCGAAGCAATAATTAAAAGTATGACACCTGAGGAGAGAACAAACCCTGTGGTGCTTAACGGCAGCAGGCGTAAAAGAATTGCACTGGGAAGCGGAACAAGTGTACAGGAAGTAAATAAGCTGCTGAAGCAATTCGATGAGACACGCCGTATGATGAAAATGATGACAAAAGGTGGTAACGTAGCCAGGCTGATGAGCAAAAGATAATTATTATGATGTACAAGATCATTGACGGTAAGAAAATCGCATCCGAAATAAAGCTCGAGATTGCAGAAGAAGTCAGAAAGCTTAGGGAAAACCGGGAGAAAATACCTCACCTTGCTGCCATACTTGTGGGAAATAACGGCTCAAGTGAAACATATGTTGCCAATAAAGTAAAAGATTGTGAAGAGGTTGGCTTTAAGTCTACACTTATAAGGTTAGAGGATGATATAAGCGAAAAATTCTTACTTGAAAAGATTGATCAACTCAATAACGATGATGATGTTGACGGATTCATTGTCCAGTTGCCATTACCTTCCCATATTTCGGAAAATAAGGTAATTGAATCGATTAATCCGGAAAAGGATGCAGACGGATTTCACCCTGTGAATATCGGGAAAATGGTTATCGGGCTTCCCGGATATCTTCCTGCAACTCCCTTCGGAATAGTTGAACTTATAAAAAGAAATAATATTGAAACCACGGGTAAAAATTGTGTGGTCATAGGACGCAGCAATATTGTGGGAAGACCGGTAAGTATTCTTTTATCCCAGAAGGGAATGGATGCAACAGTTACTGTAATCCATAGCAGAACAAGAGATATACAAAGTATAGTAAGTCAGGCTGATATAATAATAGCAGCAATTGGATCTCCTGCATTTGTTAAAGCTGATATGGTAAAAATCGGAGCTGTTGTCATTGACGTTGGTACCACCCGCGTTAAAAGTACAGTTACAAAATCAGGTTTTAAACTTGTCGGTGATGTTGATTTTGAAAATGTTGCCCCGAAATGTTCATATATAACCCCTGTGCCCGGTGGAGTAGGACCCATGACAAGAGTATCCTTATTGCGCAATACACTAATGGCAGCAAAAAGAAAAGATAAAAAGTAACTGAAACATGGATTAATTCGCCGGAAATTCAATACCTGTAAAATAGAGATCATAGCCTCCTTTGCCACCAGGCCTGTCTGATGAAAACATCAGGAAGAGGTTCGAAAAATCAGGATAATATCCAATAACAGGCCTGTATTCGTTTGATGATGTATTAATACCGGGACCAAGATTAACAGGGAAATTCCATTTGCCGTTTCGGAAAATGGAATAATAAAGATCGAAGCCACCCATTCCTCCAGGTCTGTCGGAAGCAAAAACCATAATCTTTCTGAATATCAACGGGCACTTATCATCACTGTCGCTGTTCAGACTGTCAACCCTGGCTGAATTTGCAAAACCCTGGCTAAACCATGTGGAAAGAGCCATATCTGCTGGTACACTTTGCACGAAAATATCGAAATTCCCGTCTCTGTTTGATGTGAAATAGGCCGAATCCTGTTTGGAATTAAAGCAGATATATGCATCATCCGAATCCGTATTTAACAGACTGACAGGATATGGTCCATCTATAGCCGGCAGGTTTGCATTATATACAGGTTGGTTCTTAAGATAATATAAATCAAGATTTCCTTCTTCATTAACCGATGATAATATAAGATATTCATATCCATCTACCGTACTGAAAAGACGGTAGGGACCAAAATCATTTCCAGGGGTTTTGGCTTTATTGATCAGTTTATCAAGGAATGCATCATTTGTTATCAGGGCATTCATTTCAAAACTTCCGTTTGTCTGATCAAAAGTAAAAGAAATATTTGCCTGCTCCAGATCAAATTGTCCGCCTTCACTTTCCCTGTTACTGGAGAAAATAATTGGGGCATCACCATTAAGCTGGTATAGTGCTATGTTATAATCATCGTATTGTGAATTAACAGACCCAAGGTTAATAACAGTATCAGGGAATGTTCCTTTTGGATATTTTATGGGATTTTCAGTCTTTTTACAATCGGTGAGAATAGCAAAAATTAATAATATGCTAAAAAGAAATGGTATATAATTACTGTGAAGTATTTTTTTCATACAGGTGAATTTTAAGTATTGTATACTCACAAATATAATCAATATAAAATGAAAAACCGGGTTGTGGCCCGGCTCTTCGAAGGTAGAATTTAGGTTAATTCTAGGGTAAATAGGGTATATCGTTAATGAAAAATCTTATTTACACATAATAGATGCTTATTTTGTTCATGTGGTTGCGTGTAAGTGATATTTTTTTTAAAATTAAATAAAATATATCTATACAAACTTGGATATCAGGTGTTTATAAATATGTTAAAATGTTAATAATTGGGCACAGGTGTAAACTCCCTTTATAAAAATAGTGTTATTTTTGTAAGCATATTTTTGTATGACATGGAAGAAGACAAATACGGGTTTTCCTACGAGGAAGAGGTAAAACATGCAGTGCAGAAGTTTGAGAGAATGAAAAAAAATAATGAAAATTATTTTTTTGATGTTATTGAATTTGAGACAATCATAGATTATTACATTGAAAGTAATAACTCATCAAAGGCTTTTGAAGCTGCAAACCTGGCTACCCAGCAGCATCCTAATTCTTTATCGATACAGTTAAGGAAAGCTAAAGTTCTTCTGGATAAAGGAAGAGCTGTTGAAGCACTCAGGTTATTAAAACAAATGGAGAACATCGAACCGGGAAATTATGAACTATATATAGCAAAAGGAACAGCGTTAGGAATGTTGGGTGATATTCAGGGGGCAAAGAAAATGTTTGATTACTCCCTCACCCTGGATTCAGAGGATATAGAAAACATACTATTCGCCATAACTTCAGTTTTGCAGAATCTTAATTATTATGAGCACATGATACCCTATATGCTAAGACTCGTTGAGATGGAGCCTGAGTTTAAGGCTCATCTGTACGATCTTGCATATGCATACGAGAAGACAGAAGATTTTGAAAACAGCATCAGATATTACCTTCTATATCTTGAGGAGGAACCATTTTCAGACAGTGCCTGGTATAATCTTGGAATTATTTATAACAAGCTTGAACTGTTTGATAAAGCAATGGAAGCATATGATTATGCCCTTGCAATTAATTCTCAGAATACATTTGCTCTTTTTAATAAAGGTAATATTCTAAGCAATATAGAAAGGTACTCAGAAGCCATTCCTGTTTATCATGAATACCTTGAAAATGAGCCAGATAGCTTTGAGGCAATGACTTATCTCGCTGAATGTTATGAAAAAACAGGTGAGATTACCCTGGCACAAAAATATTATCAGGAAGCCATTGAACTGGCTCCTGATTTTGCAGATCCGTGGTTTGGACTTGGTATAATTGCTTTAAATACAGGAAATACTGAAGACAGCCTGATCTTTTTCAGAAAAGCAGTCCGTCTTGATGATGAAAATCCTGAAATATGGTATCTTCTTGGAAAGGCCCACTATTCAGCAGGAGAGACAAAAGCTGCTTTGAGATGCTTCAGGGAAGCACTGAAGTTAGATGCCTATTATGACGAAGTCTGGGCCGAACTTGGCAGTATAATTCAAGAGAACAGACTGACTGTCAAAGCCCTGCCATATCTCGAGCATGCATATAAAATTACGGGAGATGTACCTGGAATAAACTACCTTTTGTCTTCTGTCTACTTACATTCCGGAAATACCGAAAAAGCCTTCAGGCATCTGGCCTTAGCTTTAGAACTCGATAAGGATCTGTTCACTGAATTTGAAAATATTTTTCCTGAATCGCTTATTCCCAGGAAGATCCGAAAGTTACTCGGAGACAATGGTATAACCATATAAATTAATTATTTATATAATGAAAATGATACTTCCATTCATACCTGAAAGACCAGCTAAACCAAGGAATTCAGGCCTGACGATGGTAATGGATAAAGGCCTCAGCCTTAGAGAAGCTGAAGACTTTATGTCTGTCGGAAGCGAATATACCGATTATGTTAAACTTGGTTTTGGGACGTCATTAGTAACACCTGATTTTGATAAGAAGGTGACCATATATAAAAAAGCAGGTGCTATACCTTACTTTGGTGGTACTTTATTTGAAGCATTCGTAGTAAGAGACATGTTCGAAGAATATATTGAATTTCTTGACAAACATGAAATTGACCTGGTTGAAGTATCTGACGGGTCTTATGATATGGAACATAAAAGAAAACTCGATTACATCAGCCGGCTGGCAGAGCGAGGTACTGTGATTTCGGAAGTAGGTTCCAAGAAGAAGAATGTGGTTTATACGCCTGATGAATGGGTTTCAATGATGAAGACTGAACTCAAAGCAGGATCTGTAAAAGTAATTGCGGAGGCTCGTGAGTCGGGTACTACGGGTATCTATAATGAAGATGGTTCTATAAATAATAAAATTATATGTGGGATTGCTGACCATGTGAAGCTCGAAAATGTGATATGGGAAGCACCTTTAAAATCTCAGCAGGCCTGGTTTATCAGACATTTTGGAGCAAATGTCAACCTCGGCAACATTGCGCCAACAGAGATTATTCCGTTAGAGTCTTTAAGACTTGGACTCAGGGGAGATACTTTTTTTCAGTTCCTTCCCGAAAAACTGCAGCAATAGTAATTATGCCTGAATTGACTTTTCTATAAAATTCAACTTAAAAAATGAGAAAATTCGGCCTCATTGGATATCCCTTAGGGCATTCTTTCTCTAAAAAGTACTTTACCGATAAGTTTCTTATGGATCATATTCAGGATTGCTTTTATGAAAACTTTCCGCTTACAAATATTGATCAGTTGGGAAAACTGATTACTGAAGAACCTGATCTTTGTGGATTTAATGTTACAATACCTTATAAATCAGACATTATCAGGTTTCTTGATTCTATTTCACCTGAAGCAGGAGAGATAGGAGCGGTAAATGTGGTAAAAATTAAAAGGGAGGATAGCCTGGTTAAATTGCATGGTTTTAACAGTGATGTAACTGGTATACGAGATTCTCTCATACCTTTTTTAACCGGTGACATCAGCAGAGCAATAGTTCTGGGTACCGGTGGCAGCTCAAGAGCTGTATGTTTTGTTCTTAAAAATCTGGGCTTAAAAACAACTGTTGTGTCGAGAAGCAGGAAGCCGGGTACAATAAAATACACGGAACTTACTGCGGAATTGCTCAGTGATGCCGGTCTTATAATAAATACCACTCCACTGGGAATGTATCCGGATGTAACCAGCAAACCCGATATCAATTATAGTATCCTTACTAAGAACCAGATCCTCTTTGATCTTGTTTATAATCCTGAAATGACGCTATTCTTAAAAATGGGGGCTGAGCAGGGATGCTCGGTAATCAGCGGCAAAAAAATGCTCCATTCGCAGGCGGAAAAAGCCTGGAAAATATGGAATGATGATAGTCTTTAGTCCTTGAAGATCGGGGTTACCTAATCAGATGTGGTCTTCTTAACAGCTCTTCTTCTGATCCAGTACCTGGGATCACACTCTGTACATTCCTGTCTCCAGTATCCGGGAGTTACGAATGCTCCTTCCCTGTTTTTTAGTTGACGTTCATATAATGCGAATACAGGGTTAAACAGAAGATCAGTGACCCCAATCGTATATTTTGGTTCTTCATTTTCAGCTCCGGGCGCCTCCGGCATCTCTTTTACTTCCAGATTATTGAACCTTAAAAGATCTGTTAGGAAAGCAACACGCTCAAGAGTTGCACCGGTTTCAACTATTGTACAGCGAATACCGTCTATTTCACCTACAATGTGTTTTGCATTACTGATAGCCATATCCTTTAATTTTTGTCTAAATATCTAATTGTCTTGCGGTCATGCGGTCTTGCGGTCATGCGGTCATGCGGTCTTGCGGTCATGCGGTCATGCGGTCTTGCGGTCTTGCGGTCATGCAGTCTAGTGTCCAGCGTTCAGCATCCAGCGACTAGTGTCTAGCGTCTAGCGTCTTCTTCCCTCCCTATATTCCAAAACTTAAATTCCTTATCACCTCAAAGATTACACTGGCAAATCCTGTAGCCACAATACCTGCAACACAGATTCCCAGAGCAAATCGTGTCGGGAAATCACTTATGAATTTTTCAATGGGAGATTCCCCTTTGTTAATAAACATTGCCCTTACCACAAGTAAATAATAGTACAATGAGATGATTGTATTCAAAACTGCTATCAGGACAAGAAGGTAAAAACCTTTCTGTGCAGCGGCTGTAAATAAAAAGAACTTCCCGAAAAACCCTGCAACAGGAGGAATTCCTGCAAGTGAAAACAATGCTAGAGTCATTATAAGGCTCAGTTTGGGGTTAGTGTGATATAAACCGTTATAATCATCAATGTTTTCCTTTCCGGTTGCATTTGAAATAGCTGTTACAACTCCAAAAGCTCCCAGGTTAGAGAATATGTATACCAGAATATAATATATCACTGCAGCCATTCCAAGCTGATTTCCGCCAATAAAACCAAGAAGGATATACCCAGCCTGTGAAATAGAAGAAAATGCCAGAAATCGCTTAAGATTGTTCTGTCGTATGGCAAAAAGGTTACCAATAGTCATGGTAAGTACTGCGGTGACATAGATAGTTTTCTGCCATGTTGCCATTATTACAGGAAATACAGTGAATAGCATTAATATGAAAATAAAAATAGCTGCTCCTTTTGAAATAACAGAAAGATATGATGTAATATTTACAGGCGAACCTTCATATACATCTGCAGTCCAGAGATGAAAAGGAACTATTGATATTTTGAATGCCATTCCGGCAAAAAAGAAGATAAATCCAAGTATCTGAAGGTTACTGTTACTGAAATGTGTTGCTATCTGATTGAAATAAAAGGTTCCCGTGGTTCCGTATATCATCGAAAGACCATATAAGAGTATTCCGGATGACAATGCCGACGACAGAATAAGTTTAATACCTGCTTCAGCTGATTTATTTCTGTACCTGTCGAATGCTGCAAGAGCTGCAATGGGTATTGTAGCCAGTTCAATTCCGATATAAAACATCAGAAAGTGTCCTGCAGAAATCATAAAGTTCATTCCGATAAGTGTTGAAATTAGCAGAATAAAATACTCGCTGACCTTTCCTGAGTTCTCGTCCTTCCTGAGCCAGGTAACTGACTGAACAAATACCAGCAGGGCTCCTATATTCAGGATATTTTTCATTAGTAATCTTGTACCTGATGAAATATACATTCCTCCGAACAGTTCTCCTGTTGGAGACGGTAAAAATCCTGTTATTGTAATAACTCCGAACAGAATAACCGAAAAGAGGCTGATACCGCTCTTTTTGTGCGTATCTGTGAATATCTCAGCCATCAGTACCAGGAGAGCTGCAGCTATCAGCAGCAATTCATGCCGCATTATCAAAAAGGTTCCTAAGCTCATATTATAATATTATCCAAAACATTTATAACTTCAAGAATCAGAATGGGTTAAGTGCAAATATTCTGTCTATAACAGGTTGAAGGCTTGTACCTATCATTGTTGAAAGCCAGAAAGGTGCAAGACCAATTGCTGCTACAGAACCGACAAGCGTAACAACCGATATCTTTTCGAACCATTTTGCATCAGTGAGGTGCTCATAATGCTCATTGGTAGTCGGACCAAGCAGGAGTATACCAATAACCCTCAAAATATATACAGCAGTAATTACTATCGAAGAAACAGCCACGATCGTCACTATTCGGTAGAATGTTTCATGATGCTGGAAAGCACCGACAAAGATTGTCATTTCAGCAACAAAACCGCTTAATCCGGGAAGTCCAAGTGAAGCCAGTCCTGCTATTACATAAGCAACAGAAAGGAAAGGAATTACTTTCATCAGGCCACCCATCTGGTTTATCATCCTGGTATGGGTACGTCCGTAGAGCATACCAATCAGGGCGAAGAAGAGGGCTGTCATCAGGCCATGTGAGATCATCTGAAGTATCGCTCCGTTCATCGCTGTCTTATTCATCATAAGAACGGCAAACAATACCAGGCCGCAATGGCTGACAGATGAATATGCATTAATGTATTTAAGATCCTTCTGTGCTACTGCTCCAAAGGCTCCGTAAACTACACTTATTGAGGTAAGAATAATGAATATCCATGATAATTCCTGAGCTGCCTCAGGCATTAGAAAGATTGCTACCCTGAAAGCACCGTATCCGCCAAGCTTCATAAGAACACCTGCATGGAGCATTGATACAGCAGTGGGAGCAGAGGCATGTCCGTCAGGTGACCATGTATGGAATGGAAACAAGGCTCCGAGTACACCAAATCCTACAAAAGTGAGTGGGAAAAAGATCCTCTGGGCAGGCATTGGTATCATGACTTTTGAAATTTCCAGGATGTTGAAAGTAGGATAACCTCCCGAAGGAGCAGAATTAAAATATATTCCCAGAATCCCCACCAGTAGTAGTGCTGAACCTCCCATGAGCATTAGCGTAAGCTTCATTGCTGAGTACTCTTTTGGTCCGCTTCCCCATATTCCTATCAGCAGGTACATTGGAATAACTGCAAGTTCGTAAAACAGAAACATGGTAAACAGATCTATTGAGATAAAAAAACCGAAAACCCCTGTTGCAAGAAGAATAAGGGAAATAAAGAATTCCTTCCTCAGAAACTCTACTTCCCACGACGCAAATATTCCCGCAAAAACGACCAGAGAGGTTAGTCCGATCATTGCTACTGAAATGCCATCCACTCCGATAGCATAATGAATATTAAGGCTTTTGAACCATAAATAGTCTTTTACGAAAAGCATCTCATCTGTGTTTCCTGCATGACGCGCCGAGAGATAAAGAAAAACAAGAATTCCAGCTGTAAGAAGTTGAAGACCCATTCCGAATGCAGATACCAGGCGAACCTGGCGGGTATCTTTCAGAAAAAGGATTGCTGTAATAGTCAGCACCGGAATTAATACAAACAGAGTCAGAATATCCATAGTTAAAAGTCTTTTTCTTGATAATCGATTATTTCCATAAATAAATAAATAGTATAGCCAGCATTATAGCACCGGTAACAAATACGAATCCGTATTTCTGCAACTGTCCTGACTGAAATTCTCTTATCCTGAAAGAAACGTTTTGAGTAAGGTTAGCAATTGCATTCATGGTGCCATCAACAATATGGCGGTCAAACCATGCAACAGGTTCGGAAATATATCTGAATATGATCTTCTTGGTGACAAAAAGATAAACTTCATCTATATAAAATTTATTATATGCCCACTTATAGCTGTATTTGAAAGTTGCAGCCAGTTTATCGGGTATTGCACTTTCCTTCCTGTACATCACATAAGCAATTCCTATTCCAAGTAAACCAATTAAAACGGAAGGAATGGCTACTGCCAGGTTAATCTCTGTTTCAAAAGCGCGGCCATCGGATGTAACAAGCCGGTTAAAAGGAAGGAATCCTGATACTGCAGCTCCGATTGCGAGAATAATTAACGGTATTGTCATAATTGCCGGCGCTTCATGCGGAGTATGATGATATTGTGTTTCTTTCCCCCAGAAAATACTGAAATAGATCCTGAACATATAAAACGCTGTGATTCCTGCTACTGCCCACTCCACGAAAAATAAGAATTTATTGTGATCGAGTGCAGCGGCAAGTATCTCATCTTTGCTGAAAAATCCTGAAAAAGGAGGGATCCCTGAGATTGTAAGACATGCAACAAGGAATGTCATATGAGTAATTGGAAGGTATTTACGAAGTCCACCCATATCGGTCATGTAATTGCTGTGAACAGCATGAATTATTGCGCCTGATGCCAAAAAGAGGAGTGACTTGAACAAGGCATGCGTAAAGAGGTGAAACATTGATGCCATATAGCCCAGTCCTTCATGTCCTCCATATCCTGATACACCTAATGCCAGCATCATATAGCCAATCTGCGACATGGTGGAATAGGCGAGAACTCTCTTAATATCAGTCTGGGTACAAGCTATAATTGCTGCAAATAGGGATGAAAACCCTCCTACATATGCAACAACATTCAGGGCAACAGGTGCAGAGAAATAGTAAATCGGGAACATTCTTGCAACAAGATATACTCCTGCTACTACCATTGTTGCGGCATGTATAAGAGCCGAGACAGGAGTAGGGCCTTCCATTGCATCAGGCAGCCAGATATGAAAAGGAAACATGGCTGATTTGCCTACACCTCCCATAAAAACTAATATCATCGACCAGGTCATTACCGAAAGACCCAGAAACGCAATTTTGCCGCCCTGGATGATTGAAGCACCTGCAGGATTCGTAAGGGAAATGAAATCAAATGTTTTGGTATTGAATGATAGTATAAGTATACCAATAAGAAAACCCAGGTCGGCGAACCTTGTGACGATGAAAGCTTTTTTTGAAGCCCTTACAGCCGATGGTTTCTGGTAATAAAATCCTATTAGCAGAAAGGAGGAAACTCCAACCAGTTCCCAGAAGATATACATCTGGAAGATATTTGTTGCAAGTACCAGTCCAAGCATGGAAAAGCTGAACAGAGATAGGAATGAAAAGAAACGTTCATATCCTCTTTCTCCTTTCATATATCCAATGCTGTAAATATGAACCATCAACGAAACCGTGGTAACTACAATCAGCATCATCACTGATATGGGATCAAGAAGGATACCAATATCAATATGAAGTTTATCGGTGAATTGCAGCCACACTGTATTAAAAGCAGTAATCTTCTGATATGCATTATCTATCTTTTCACTCGTAAAAAAATACTTATACGCAGTAATGTACGACAGTACTGTTATCACTCCCAGACCTACGGTTCCTAACAGACCCGAAAGTTTTGGTTTTAGCTTATGTCCTGCCAGTCCCAGAAGGAGGAACATAAGAAATGGTAACAGAAGGATCCAAATAGTATAACTGAAATTTATCATTTTAATACTTCCTATATTTGTAATAATCAGAATTTCATTTCGTCAACATCTTCAACATTGATGGTGGTAAACCGCCTGTAAATATTAATTATAATTGCTATGGCAACAGCCGCTTCCGACGCAGCAACAGCTATCACGAAAAGGCTGAAAAACATACCTTCAAGTTGGTGGGGGTACAGGTACCTGTTAAAAGCCAGGAAATTAATATTCACGGAGTTTAGTATTAATTCTACAGACATTAAAATGGTTATCAGGTTCCGCCTCGTAAGGAAGCCATAAACACCCGCGAAGAACATTATTGTGGCCAGTACCAGAAAGTATTGTATAGGTATTCCGTAATTCATCTTATTCCTGTTTAATAGTTGGTAATTCACTTTTATTCGGACCGGCTTTCTTTGCTACGACAATAGCTGCAATCATTGCTGCAAGAAGCAAAACCGAAATCACTTCAAAGGGAAGAACATATCCGTCATGCTCAACAGATAAAAGACTTCTGCCTATAAGCTTCATGTCAATTGCCTTTGCAGCTTCAGCGGTTGCGGAAAACTGGTAGTCCAGTATAGTTATAATTGACAAAATAGCTCCGGCAAATGCAGCTAAAGCTGAGAAGATGACTTTTTTAATACCCGGAGATTCAAACTTCTGGCTGATATGACTTGTTAACAGAATAGAGAAAATGATAAGCACAACTATACCACCGGCATAAAGCGTAAGCTGAACGGCAGCGAGGAACTGATAATTAAGCATGAAATAAAGTCCTGATGTTGAAACCAGAACAAAAAGAAGAAACACAGCAGCTCGAAGTATCCTGCGCGTGGTAACTGTCAGAATGGAAAAGACAATTATCATAGCTGAAAAGAGGATAAACATAATCTGATTTAAGGCCATTACTCAACTCCTTTCATTAATTGGGAACCAGGTTTATTTAACTGTTTTATCAGGAGAGCCCTGTTAAATACGGCATGTTCGAACTCCTGTGAAAAAGCAAGTGCATTGGATGGACATGTCTTTACACATAAAGCACAGAAGGTGCACATTCCCAGTCTGTAGATGTGCTTATCAATTATCCTTTTTTTCTTGCCATCCTTTGTTATGATGGTTTTTGAAATAACCTCAATTGTTCCGTTCGGGCAATTCATTTCACAAATCCCGCAGCCGGTACATTTGTGTTCGTTATTTTCGTTGTGCGGCATTATGACCTCACCTTTGAACCTGTCGAACATAACAAGGTCCTTCCGGTTATTCGGATATTTTTGAGTCACAATGGTAGAAGGCCTGAAAAAGTATGAACCTGTAACTTTCATCCCTTTCAGAAGTGACCAGATCCCCAATACTACATCCTTCAGATATTTAATGATACTTCTCATTCAGAGATATATATTTATAATTGTTAATTTCTAATTACTTATTGTTAATTGTTAAAAATGCCAGCCCATAAGTACTATAAAGGCCATTATCAATACATTAACAAGGTTAATAGGTAACAAATATTTCCACTCAAGAGTAAGAAGCTGATCGATCCTTAACCTGGGGAAAGTCCACTTGAACCACATCATCATGAAAATTACGAAAGCTGTTTTACCTATGTACCAGATAAATGGAGGAATGAAATCCATAACATTATTAAATCCTGTCCAGCCTCCAACGTGAAATGGCATCCAGCCGCCCAGGAATACCGTTGCAGCTATAGATGCCACAATGAACATGTTAATGTATTCCGCCAGGAAGAAGAATGCAAATTTTATCCCCGAGTATTCCGTATGATATCCTGCTGTAAGTTCAGATTCAGCTTCCGCCAGGTCAAATGGTCCGCGGTTTGTCTCGGCAGTACTTGAAGTTAGAAATATTATAAATGCAATGAATGCAGGAACATGACCCTTAAATATGAACCAACCATCCCTTTGAGCTTCAACTATGGTAGAAAATTGCATTGATCCGGCCAGAATAACAATTGTAATTATCGCCAGACCAACAGACAACTCATAACTCACAATCTGGGCGCCGCTTCGCATAGCACCGATCAGCGAATATTTATTATTACTTGACCAGCCTGCAAGAAGTACACCTATTACTCCCATTGATGATACAGCTATCACATACAGGACCCCTATGTTAAGGTCTATTGCCTGTAGTCCTTTTGCAAATGGTATGGCCGCAATAGCCATAAATGAAGCTATAATAACAATAAAAGGAGCGAGGTTAAACAAAAACTTATCGGCATTCTTGATTCGTATCAGCTCGACAAATAGCAATTTAATAAGGTCGGCTATGGTCTGGAATAAACCAAAAGGCCCTACTCTGTTCGGACCCAGCCTGTTCTGCATAAATGCACATACTTTCCTTTCTGCATAGACCAGGAACAGACCAACAATAGCATAAAATAACAGGATAAGCACCCCGATAATCAGCAGCTCGGTAATAGTTGTCCAGAATGGAGACATTGCATTGTGAAGGCCTGTATCAATCCATTTTGTTAACGACGTGAAATCATAAATGTCAAACGGCATACTTTATCTTTTAATTCTTGTTACTCGTTTAGTGTTACTCGTTTTTCGTTGCTCGTTGCTCGTTGCTCGTTGCTCGTTGCTCGTTGCTCGTTGCTCGTTGCTCGTTGCTTGGTACTTGTTTGTTATTCTCTGGTACCCAGCACCCAGCACCCAGCACCCAGCACCCAGCACCCAGCACCCAGCACCCAGCACCCAGCACCCAGCACCCAGCATCCAGCATCCAGCACCCAGCACCCAGCACCCAGCACCCATTTTCACCTGTCAATATCCGGTATCACCAGATCAAGTGATCCTCCTATGGCAACCAGGTCAGCAATCTTGAATCCCCTGGATATTTCATTTAGCACCGATAGGTTTACAAAGTTTGGTGATCTGAATTTAACCCGGTAAGGATTTTTATTCCCGTCGCTAATGATGAATACTCCAAGCTCCCCCCTTGCAGTCTCAACTCTCTGGTAGTATTCACCTTCGGGTAGTTTGATAACTGGTTTCATCTTAACAGCATAAGGTCCCTCGGGAATATTATCAATAAGTTGTTCGATAATATTCATCGATTCCCACATTTCAGATATCCTGGCTAAATACCTGTGATAGGTATCGCCATCGTTATAAAGTATTTCTTTGAATTCAATCCTGTCGTATGCGCTGTAGGGTTCTTGTTTACGCACATCGCAGGAAAAACCCGATGCCCTGCCGGACGGACCTGTAACGCCGTATGCTATGGCATCTTTTAGCGATAATCTGCCTATTCCTTTACTTCGTTCATGAAAAATAACATTACCTGTGAGCAACTGATCATACTCCGGTAATATTTTTCTGAAATATTTAATAAATTCCTTAACTCTTTTCTGAAAATTAGGGTGTATATCGTGCATAAGTCCTCCGGGACAATTATAACTGACTATCATACGTCCGCCGCAGGTCTCTTCGAATATATCCATTATTTTCTCTCTGTCGCGCAAACCATAAAAGAAGCATGTCAATCCCCCCAGGTCCATTCCAAAAGAAGCCCACCACAGCTGATGTGACTGAATTCGGGTCAGCTCTGCCATTATAGTGCGTATTACTTTGATCCTGTCGGGAATATCAATCTCCAGGGCCTTTTCAACATTAAGGCATACGGCTTCATTATTAATATGGGCGGAAAGATAGTCCATCCTGTCAGTCAGATGAATGATCTGGGGATAGGTGATGCTTTCGCACATCTTTTCAATTCCCCTGTGAATATAACCGATATGTGGCTGAACACTCTTAACAGTTTCTCCCTTAAGCGAAACAACAAGTCTGAGCACACCATGCGTGGAAGGATGCTGGGGCCCCATGTTAATAACATATTCCTGCTGCTCGTCGGCAGTAATATTTTTTACCTCTTCTTCCATAAATTATTTGGTAACAATATTAATATCATCGACATAATCCTTCCTTAAGGGATAACCCCATGAGCTGTCAAGAAAGAGTCTCCTCAGATCAGGATGATTTGCAAATCTTATTCCAAGCAGATCAAACGCTTCTCTTTCATGGAAATCAGCAGTTATCCATATGTCTGAAACCGAATCGAACTGTGGATTTTCCCTGTCACTGGTCCTGACCTTCAAAACTATTGCATGACCCAGAATAGTTGAACGCAGGTGATAAATTACACCCATATCATGGCCATAATCCACTCCGGTCAGACAAAACAGGTAATCAAACTTTGTTTCATCTCTTTCCCTGAGCTGAGCGGCAACAGAGTGCAACTTTGTTGCAGGAAGTGTTACTTCAACGTATTGTTTACCCTCTTTAACTTCAAGGTTCTTGTCGATCGATTTAATGAATTCTCCTAATTGTATATTGTCCATTTTTATCAGATTTCTGAGTATTATACTACTTTATTTGGAGTCGTGTGAGATGTTTCTCTTCTTCCTCGACTTAATGGTTTCTGTTTCTATCTTCCTTTGAAGCTGCAGCATACCATACAACAATGCCTCAGGCCGGGGAGGGCATCCAGGTACATATACATCAACCGGAATAACATGCTCAACTCCTTTAACCACACAATACGAATTAAGAAAGAAAGGACCTCCTGATATTGCACAGGCACCCATGGCAACGACATATTTTGGTTCCGACATCTGATCGTATAAACGCTTCAGTACCGGGGCCATTTTGTTAACAATAGTTCCGGCAACAACAATAACATCTGCCTGACGCGGACTGGCTCTGTAAACTTCCATCCCGAATCTTGCAAAATCGTGTCGTGGTGCTCCGGTTGCCATCATTTCAATACCACAGCAACTGGTAGCGAATGTAAGAGGCCAGAGTGAGTTCTTCCTTCCCCAGTTGATAACATCATCAATAGTAGTTAAAAGTACATTGGATCCTGACTCATTCAGAAGTTCAAGGCTTTCATTATCCTTGAATTCTTCTTTTTTCATTCCTTTTATTCCCATATAAGTGCATGTTTTTTCCAGGCATAAAGTAATCCCAGGCCCAGAATGAAAAAGAATATTAATATTTCAATAAAAGCAGCGATTCCCACCTCTTTCATCACAACTGCCCATGGAAAAACCAGGACTGTCTCAACGTCAAAGACAAGAAAGAGAATGGCAAACAGATAATATCCGACATTAAACTGAAGCCAGGTTACACCTTCTGTAGGTATGCCACATTCATAGGGATCGAATTTCTGGGGATTTGTTGACCTTGGCGCTACAATATCTGAGAATACCAGGACTAATCCTACAAAAGTAGCTCCAACGAGAAAAAACAAAAGTAACAATTCATTGTTCATAGAACCTATTATTTGGATTAGTTAAAGACGGACAAAAATATTATATAATTTGAGAATTGTGAAATAATTAACAGCCTATAAAAGTGATAATTATCATAAACTTTCTAACAATTTGTTTATAACCTGATTTAACCTGCATTATTCATGCAGAAGATAAAAGACAAAAGTAAAAAGATAAAAGTCAGGCATTTGCTAACTGTATCCACTATTTTTTTGTCCAAGAGATTTTAATGATTGTTTTTCATAATGTTTTGAGCCCTTTGTCTTTAAACTTTTGTCTTTTGTCTTTTTTGAAGTTTATGAATTAATCAGGTTAAAACAAATAATAATCTGCATGTCAGATAAATATTTCATCAGGATATTCAATATCTGTAAGGAAAAGTCCCTTTGCCGGAGCAGATTTTCCTGCTTTGCATCGTTCCTTTGCCAGAATAATCTCATTTAATTTATTGGGGTCTGTTTTCCCGAAACCAATCTCAACCATAGTTCCGACTATCGCTCTTACCATATTCCTCAGGAACCTGTCAGCTTTTATTGTAAATATCATTTGATTATCAACTTCTTCCCAGTAAGCCTTGTAGATTCTGCAAATATTTGTTTTTGTACCTGAATGAAGCCGGCTGAAACTGGTAAAATCTGAATAAATATGCAATATCTCACATGCCCTGTTCATCGCTGTTAAGTCGATATCGCCATAAAGATACCAGCTTGAATGATCGAGGAACGGATCTTTGATCCTTGATATATAATATTTGTAAGTTCTTGAAATGGCACTGTATCTGGCATTGGCATCTGGTACAACTTTTCTTACTGAACCGACTGAAATATCGTCTGGCAGATAGCTGTTTAACCTGTGAATAAGGTTTTTTATTGAAGAAAGGCTTGAAGAAATACTATCAAAATGGGCACAGAATATTTTAGCATGCACTCCGGTATCGGTTCTGCCGGCTCCCATGGTTGAAATCTTTTCGTTTAAAACAATACTCAGAGCTTCATCCAGTATCTTCTGCACCGTAACTGAATTAGGCTGGATCTGCCAACCATGATAGTAAGTGCCTTTATATGAGATAAATATAAAATATCTTGTTTTCAAGAATCACTTTTTGTAAATATAACCCTTTGTTTTAAAAATATATTTGAATAGCTATTTGAAAATCGATCTTAAAATGTACTTTTACTATCGTCGATTTAAAACGATAATACCTGATCGTAACCAAATACGTAAAATGAATCAAAAATTAAAACCCTTAAACTATGAAAGTTGATTTAGGCTGGATAGATTATATGATTATGATAATCTATTTTTTATTTGTACTTGGCATCGGCTGGTTCCTGCGAAAATTCATGAAAAATGCAAATGCATTTCTTGAAGCGGGCAGGTCAATGCCGGCATGGGTTGCAGGATTAGCATTTATTTCTACGAACCTGGGTGCCCTTGAGGTGATGGGTATGACTGGTTCGGGTATGAAATACGGGATGCTGACAACTCATTTTTATTGGATAGGAGCAATCCCGGCCATGATCTTTCTGGCGCTTTTTATGATGCCGTTCTACTATGGTTCAAAAGCCCGGTCGGTGCCAGAATTTCTAAAGCTCAGGTATGATGAAAAGACTAGGGGATTGAATGCTATTCTGTTTGCTGTAATGACAGTCCTGGCTTCAGGAATTTCTATGTACGCACTGGCTATTCTGATGGAAAATGTATTGGGATGGGATTTTAATCTGAGTCTTTGGATATCTGCTTTGATAGTTCTTGGCTATACCTATCTGGGAGGCCTTTCATCTGCAATTTATAATGAGGTTCTTCAGTTCTTCATTATCGTTATTGGCCTGTTGCCGCTGGTGTTTCTGAGCCTTAAAGATATTGGCGGCTGGGTGGGATTAAAGGCTCATCTGGCTCCCATAGCACTTTCAAAAGGATTTGCTGCTGATACATTTACCACAACCTGGAAGTATTCGGGTCAGGCAACAAGCAATCCACTGGGAGTAGAATGGTTCGGAATACTATTTGGTCTTGGATTTGTGCTTTCATTTGGTTACTGGTGTACAAACTTCCTTATTGTTCAGAGGGCATTTGCTGCCGAATCCAAAGAAGCAGCGAGAAAGGTTCCTCTTATAGGAGCTTTGCCAAAAATGTTTATCCCTTTTCTGATAATTGTCCCTGGAATTATAGCCCTGGCTCTGTTCAACGATCCAAGCAAAGGTTTCACCTTACCCCTGGATGTGGCAGGGAAACCAATATATGACTATACAATTATTATGTTGTTAAAGCAGTACCTTCCAACAGGAGTACTGGGTCTGGGCATAACAGCTCTGCTGGCCTCATTCATGTCGGGGATGGCAGGTAATGTATCAGCTTTCAATACTGTCTGGACCTATGATATTTATCAGAGTTATATACGTCCGGGAACTGGGGATGAAGAGGCTGACGGAAAACATTATCTTAAAGTTGGACGTATCGCAACTGTGGCAGGTATCCTTTTAAGTATAGCGTCGGCGTATATAGCGAGTAAATTCGGGAATATCATGGATTTTCTGCAGACAATATTCTCAATGATCAACGCTCCATTGTTTGCTGTCATTTTCCTTGGGATGTTCTGGAAGCGTACAACAGGTCACGCGGCATTTACAGGTCTGTTACTTGGATTTCTGATGGCGCTTCTTCATCACGGGCTTACTATTCCGGCAGGAGCAACAACGCTTTTCAAAGGTGGATGGATAGCTGTCCTTCATACATATCCTGTGGAAATGGCCCAGAATTTCTGGACAGCAATTATTGCGTTCACCGTGAGTACTGTTTTTACTGTGGGTCTGTCGCTGGTTACCAGGAAAATAAAATCAGACGCAGAACTTAAGGGTCTGGTTTATTCTCTGACACCCCACGAATTAGATGCTAAAGGCCTTGCCTGGTATGAGCGTCCTGTTGGACTTGCAATACTTGTTTCGGTAGTTGCTGTAATATTAACTGTAATGTTTTGGTAGGAGGAAATTAAAATGGTAGATATAAGAATACCTATTGGTCTGATGTTTACGGTCGTAGGAATAATAATTTCAGTTTTCGGTTTTTTTACAATGTCAAATACCGAAATGTATCATAAATCGCTTGGCGTCAATGTGAACATCATAATGGGATTATTGATGCTCATATTCGGTCTGGTGATGCTCTATTTTGCCTGGAGAAAGAAAAAATAGGTGATCGTAGGGACGTTGCATGCAACGTCCCTACACCAATTAATAATGTTAAATGAGAACAGAAGCAATTAAACGGGGATTCGCCAGCGATAATAATGCCGGTATTCATCCGGATATCCTGAAAGAGCTGATTTCGGCTAATTCAGGACATGTAATTGGATATGGTTCTGATGTTTATACTGAGCAGGCAATCAGGCTTTTTAAAGAGAAGCTTGGCAGTTCCACAGAGACATTTTTCGTATTTACGGGTACGGCTGCCAATGTTTTGAGTATTACAGCTGTGACACGGTCATGGAATTCAGTAATTACCGCATCATCGGCTCATCTTGAGCAGGATGAATGCGGAGCTCCTGAAAAATTCACAGGCGGTAAGGTCCTAACAGTTGACACAAATGATGGAAAAATTGGCCCCATACTTATTGATAAACACATGCATGGTTTTGATTTTGAACATCATTCCCAGCCTAAGGTTATATCAATTACTCAGTCAACGGAGATGGGAACTGTATATACTGCTGAAGAGATAAAAGAGATTGCTGATTTTGCTCATTCAAATGGTATGTTACTGCACATGGATGGAGCCAGGATAGCAAATGCTGCAGTCTACCTTGATCTTCCTTTTAAAGCATTCACAACAGATGCAGGCGTTGATATTCTGTCGTTCGGCGGAACAAAGAATGGCATGATGTTCGGAGAAGCAATTTGCTTCCTACGATCAGGCCTTTCAGTCGATTTTAAATATATTCGCAAGCAGGGAATGCAGCTGGCATCGAAGATGAGATTTATTTCAGCCCAGTTTATTGCTTATTTTCGAAATGACCTGTGGAAAAAGTGTGCTGCTCATTCCAACTATATGGCAAAGATATTCGCTGATAAACTTGAAAATGTCAGTGGTGTTAAAATTACACAACCTGTACAGTCTAATGGATTGTTTGTGATTATGTCGTCAGAAGTGGCAGAGAAGATGCAGAGTCATTATTTCTTTTATCCCTGGAATGAAAAGATATCTGAATATCGTTTAATGACAAGTTGGGACACCAGCGAGGAGGATATTGATGGGTTTGTAAATATGCTTTCACATGAGCTTATGAAGTAAGAAAAACGAACTAACGAATGAAGAAGTCAGAAGTAAATTAACTTCTTCATTCGCTGTTCAAATGTTCTTCATTCCTACTTCTTCCTGATAAAATAAAAAAAGGCTGAATCATCCGATTCAGCCTTTTTCCTATAAAAAGTAAACTAGGATTCTATTTGAGCGTAAAAGTGATTGGCACCATGTACCATACCGGAACGGGTTTTCCACCCTGTTTACCAGGTTTGAAAGGAGGTAACGTGGTTACAACTCTCATTGCTTCCTTATCAAGTTCAGGGTCAACGCCTTTCAGGACGCTTACCTGGCTTACACCTCCTTTTGCTGTAACACAGAACCTTACAATAACTCTACCCTGTATGTTGTTTTCTTTAGCAACTTCGGGATAATTTGTATGTTCTCCAATATACTTCAGGAGGGCAGCATCGCCACCCGGGAAAGAAGGCATTTCCTCTACAACAACGAAAGGCACTTCTTCAGGTTCTGCTTCCTGAACTTCTTCCTTAACATTCTGCTGAACTTCAACAACCTCTGTGTTTTTAATCTCTGTCTGAGCTTCGTCAGCTGTCATAAGTTGCTTTACATCCTCTGGTTTGACCGAATCGACTACCACAGGCGGTATATATTTCTGCTGTTGTACAACGTCTGCAGGAGGTGGAGGCGGAGGCGGGGGTGGAGGAGCGGCTTCAGCCGGCTGATCAAGGTTCTCCATTTTAATCTCCACCTGTCGTTCTGCCCGTTTCTGTTTGTTTTCCAAAGCTTTTGCATTAATGTATGGAGTAATAACTGCAGTGGCTAATATTATTATTCCAATAAAAAGTGAAAAAACAACAGTACGATTATACCTCTTACGTAGTTTATAAGCTCCGTATTCCTTATTCCTTTCCTTAAAAACTATATCATCAAAGGCAGGAACCATTTTATCTTCTTTTGCCATTATCTTAAAGGTTTACGGTTTATTTTTTGGATGCATCGGGAGCAGGAGTAATTCCTGCAGCTGCTTCCACCATTTTATTTTCGTACCATGTAATATCAACCAACATATAATGAGCGACTCCACAGATATTCATTTCATCGAGAATGTCAACGAAATTACCGTAATTAGAATCTTTATATGCCTTAATAAGAACTATAGGACCAGTATCATCATCCTTTTTCAGTTTTCGTATTCCTGACTGAACAGAATCCGGATTGAGAACAATTTTACCTTGCAGCACTTCGTTCTTGAATTCTTCAATTTTTCTGGAAAGAGCTATATTCCTTTCAAGTAATAACTGACGTATACCTTTTGCACTGAAATCTGTTTCAGTTAGCGGAGGCAGATTATTATAATCCTCTGGTTTTACTGTTCCCGGGTACCAATATATTTTGTTATCGGGACCAAGAATGATATTCAGAGTACGGCTTGCTGAAATTTTTGGAGGCTCAGCATTTGGGTCTTTTAGCTTTTCAGGAAGGGTAATTTCCATAACCTTTGCCTTTGCCATAGCTGATGTAAGCATAAAAAATATAATAAGCAGACACATCAGGTCAACCATGGGTGTCATATCAATATGCGGTGGGTGTTTTTTACCCCTGTGTTTCCCGCCTTTTCCTTTTTCTTCTTGAATTATCTCTGCCATATCATTTTTGTATTTCTTCCAGATTAATTTTTGCAGCTTCCAGACTTGTGATCAGGTTGAATTTATTCATATTCTTCTCCTGCATAATATCCAGAACTTTCTTAACTATCGGAAAATCTGTCTTTGTGTCCCCTTTAATACATGCCTGAATGTTAGGGTTTACCTGGCGTGCAAACAACACCCAGAGTGCCAGCTGGTTATCAGTTGAATCAACAGGGATCCCTGTCTGGAAAACTGCTCTGTCTTTTGAACTCTTTGTATTCAGAAAATCCTTCATTTTAAGAATTGGGACACCTATACCCGATGGGTATTTTTCAAACTCCCTTAGTTCCTTGTCTGTAAACTGAATATTATATCTTTCGCCCATTGCAGCAAGGATCTTTGGACGAAATTTAAGTAAAGTATCGGGTCCGTTATCGAAATTCAGGAAAATTTTGTCATCTTTTCCGATGAGAACAGTCAGCACATTAAAATCAGGGGTTGGTTTTTCGGATATAGAAAAAGGCGTATCGATCTGCTCCGGCTCCGGTTGTCTCATAGTAGTTGTCAGCATAAGAAAAATCAAAATAACTGAGAACAGGTCAACCATCGGCGTCATGTCGATTTTAGGAGATTTCGTTGGTAATTTAATCTTTGGCATTGTAGTTTTTTTAATTTAATGATTTCGACCAAAAGATAAATTTAAAATTAGGTGGATTTCAGTGAGGCAGCAAAGTTCTGTGTCAGACTGAAACCTGCTTCGTCAATTTTAAATGTATAACCGTCTATGGTTGTAGAAAAATAGTTGAATGCAATAATTGATAAGGTTGAGCCTATAATACCAAATGCAGTATTGACAAGAGCCTCAGAAATACCTGTTGCAAGCTGTAATGCATCGGGAGCACCTGACTGGGCAAGAGCGGCGAAAGCACGGATCATCCCAAGAACAGTACCGATAAGACCGATCAACACTGAAATTGATGCCAGGGTAGAGAAGATAACCATGTTCTTTGAAAGCATCGGAAGCTCAAGAGCTGTAGCTTCTTCGAAAGATTTCTGAATTGACAGGATTTTCTGGTCCTTTTCAAGCACTTTATCTCTTTGAAGGTCGCGGTAACGCACAAGACCCGCTTTCATAACATTTGCAAGAGAACCTCTCTGCTTATCGCAGGCTTCAAGAGCTTCTTCAATCTTATCTTCGGCCAGAAGACCCTGAAGGTTGCTTACAAAAGCATTTAACCTGCCTTTTCCTTTAGCTCTTGATAATGTGATAGCCCTTTCAAAAATGAAAATAATAAGGACCAAAATACATGTCATGAGAATCGGAACAATGTAACCACCTTTATAGATAATTCCGAGATAGTTACCTTCCAGCGGTTGCCCCTTGGGGTTTCCACCTTCAAAATTCACAGGGTTACCCATTATGTTTACGAACAAAATATAGGCAACGATAAAAGCTATTAAAATAGCACTTGTTGCAAAAACATTCTGCAACACATCTTTGAACGAACTTCCTTGTTTACTCATTTTCTATCGATTTGTTTAGGTTTAAATTTATTACGATTTGCAAATATATATTATGAATTGTTTTTTTCCAAAATAGCAATGAATAATATTAATTTTTTAATCCAGTTTAGAATAATTCTCTTTATTTAAGACCCTTAAGTTAATATAATACCCTATTTCTGAAATTGTTTTCAACATAATTATATTATTAATTTAACTTTTATTGTTCCAGGGTGACATTATAAACCCTTGATTTTGTTATCGGGATCTCAACAGATTTGTAGCCTCTCGCACTGATGATCAGGACTTCAGAACCTCCAGGTATCTCAAACTTATATTCACCCTTACCATTTGTAAGGTTTTCAGCAGCAGTGTCTTTTACTCTGATAGAAGCATATGCAATAGGTTGTCCGGCAGAATTTTTTACAACACCTTTAATTTCATTCGGATTTATACCTTTCTTAATCTGTGCTTCGAATTCCTTAATATAGTTCAACTGACTTTTTGCAGATGAATTCGTCGGATCAATTGCAAGGATTTTATTATAAGCATCTGCTGCTCTTGCAAGGTAGGGAAGTCTTCCTTCATTTGTTTTTTCAGTGGAAGTGGACCTGAGTTCAATCGATCCGATTCCAGCATAACCTTTTATCTTATTCTCGTTGTTACCCGGATCAATATTGATCATTCTGGTATAATAATCCTTTGCTTCGCTAAAATTCTGGTTCATCATGTAGTAATAGCCCAGGTACTGGCATGCCTCCATCATTTCAGGATCATATTTAAGAGAATCTGACATGGCAACCTTGATAACCTTTTCAAATTTGGGTTTTGCAAGCCCTAATTTTGTGTCAGGGTCCATTTTTGAATATGTTCTTGCAATCCACAGATAAGCAGGAATGTAATCAGGTGATTTTTTGGTAATTGAAGTGAATACTGAATCTGCAGTTTTAAATTCGTTTGCAATGTAATAAGTCTTTCCGATACGCATCAGATCTTCAGTATTATCTTTTGCCGGGTCAAGCATTTTTGTCCATGTTTTTGCTGCTCCGTCATATCTCCTGTAATTATAATAATTAGTGGCAATTTCATTAAGGAGATTATGGTCGTCAGGTTTGAAACTCAGAACCTTAGAGTATTCGACAAATGCCCTGTCAATCTCAGCATCAGCTTTTGTAACTACTTGCTGAAGACTATCGATCTGAGTGTTCAATCCGGTTATATTTGTCTTGATTTTAGCCTTCTCAGCAGCGGAAGCCACTGAATATTTTGATTGCAGTTTAGTAAGTTGCTGTTTGAGATTGTTAAGATCGTCCACCTGTTTTGGATAATCCTGGTTCTTTTTAAGAAGTATCCTGGCCATGTAATGATAATCCTTGGGAATTATTCTTTCGGAAGCGACAGTTTTAAAGAGCGTCTCCATATACGACAGGGCTTTATCATAATCGGGTGGATCTTTTTCATAATATGAATACCCTGCAATCCTGTTCAAATATGTTCTGGATTTATCAACAGCAAAAATATCCTGTACATTCTTTATAACTCCGTCATAATCTTTTGCATAGAACAATGCGTTTACGTACCTTATTTTTGCCGGAATATTACCTGCTGTAAGTTCCAGATATTTTTTGAAATAATCTCTCGCCTGATCGAACCTCTGGGCAAGCAGGTATAATTGACCGAGTTCGCGGTAGGCAGGGGCGTAGTTTGCATTTAGTTCGATAGCCTGTTCAAAATAGGGTATTGCTGCCTGAAGTGCACGTCCCTTTACATATATGGATCCGATCTTCATATTAGTTGTAGGTGATTGAGGATCAGCAAACTGAGCCTGGTTGTAATAATAAATTGCTTTAGATCCCTCATTTACAAGTATATAAATATCCCCGGCTATAAGATTTACATCCCTGTTACTACTGTTAATTTTTATTGCTTCTCTAATATACGGCAATGCAAGCGATGTATCCACCTTGTCATCTTTGATATATGACTCAGCTATTTTTGCGAGGATTAAGGCATATCTTGGCGCAGGAGGATTAATTTTCTTAATATTCCTGTAAGGCAACAGGAAACTTTTTGCTTTGGTGCGCATCTCGTCTGCTGTTTTATCGTCGTCTGTCAGGAAAGCAACTTTAGCCAGACCAATATAGTTAAGCGGGTCATTGGGACTTGCCTCAACTCCTTTCTGGTATATAGCCTTAGCTTCTTTGGCAGTAACTGTCAGTGAGTTGGAGATGGTGTCAGAATAATAATCCGCCAGGTAATTCTCTCCAAGATAGAAGTAATTATCACCATTTGACGGATCTTTCTGTATCAACTCCTTGAACATAGCATTTGCTTTGTCGTACTGTTCACTCCTTGTCAGAAGCGTGGCTTCATTCTGATCCTGAGCTTTAAGTTTAAATGCAAAAACTGTCAATAAAACTGCCAGCATGACAACTGGTCCAAAAGCTAAACGTTTCATAGTTATCCTTATTTGATGTAATTTAAAGTTTAAATTCCTCTCCCCAAATATCTTTATTCTAAATCCAAATTCCAAATTTCTGATTTCTGATCACTAATATAAAATTATTATTTCCTAATTCCTAATTCCTGATTCCTGATTCCTAATTCCTGATCTGCACCAGCCTGATTGGCATTGTAGCCGGAACAAGACCCGACTTAAGAACGATCCTCTGTCCCTGTTCTCCACAGGCCCAGTTAATAAAACCAGATCCAAGTCCGACAAATGTTTCTCTTGATATAAGATATACCTCCCTTACAAAAGGGTATGATTTATTATATATAAATCCCTGCTGCGGACGATAGTAGGATCCATCATTCATAAATTGCTGTGAAACAGCAACAACATTTATCTTTCTGCTAAAGTTCCTAGTTAGGGAATCATGCTTGTCACTAATCCAGTTTACACTTATAATGCCAATGGCATCAGGGTTCCTGGAGACAAAATTGATAACATCGGCATTATTGTTTACAGCATAGAAATTTGCACCTAATGAATCATTAATTCCGAACAACTCTTTAAAATATCTGATATTTCCCGATTTAGTATTGTCAAAAATAACCCGGATATCACCAAGCTTTGATTTTGGGTTAATCTCTTTCCATTTTTTTATTTTCCCAAGAAAAATATCCTTAACTGAATTATATTTCATGAGTGAATCCTTGTTCTCCCTGTTTGTGACAAGTGCCAGAGCATCATATGCAAAAGTTGTTGTACGGGCAATAACCAGGGTATCACGAAGATACTGTATCTGGGCATCAGAAAGTTTCTTGCTGGTGACGATAACTTTAACAGAATCATTCATGAAATCGTTTATAACATCAAATTCCGGTTTATACTCTGCTTTAATTTTTGCATTTGTATATAAATGGGTAAACGTATAAACTTCTGTCTCAATTAAAGGTTGAAAAGATTCATCAGCAATAATTTTAATATTGCCCCTGGTTGCTGTTTCAGTTAATGCAGACTTTCCGCCTCCATTACATGATACCATAAAAAGCAGCAATCCCATCAAAGGATACAGAAGAATTGTAAAAAGTCTATTTCCGCGAGTTTTGTTCACTGGATTAAAGATTATAAAATTCTTATTCCGGCCCGCAATAATAATAAATTTTTGAATAACTGATACTCCGTTCATATTTATAAAATTTTATCAAGGTTTAATTATTCTTTATAAATATTCACTGCAAAGTGCGTGCCAAGGCTGATTTGATTAATGAATAATATTTTCTGAACAGTCATACGAAAAGAAGTGATTCACTCTTTATTATTATTCTTGATTATTATTATTCCTGGTGAAGAAAACCTCTACAATATTAACATATGTTCTGTACGCCCGGTATAAACCGTAAAAGATAAATGATATCCCAGCAATGACGCGAACAGGCTTGTCCAGATAACTCCTGTCCGAATAAAATACAAAAAAAATCCCGGCGCCAAGATACAATACCACTAAAAATATTGAGAAAATCGCTGTGACCTGCCGCATTATCCTGTTTTCGTTCATAAGAAAAAGTTTTGGTTCCAAATAAACAAAAAATCAATTTATTATCAAAATTAAACTAAAAATCTCGTTATATGTATGTAAGTTAATAAAAAGTTAGTTATTCCCTTAATAAAAGTGAACTGTCTCCATAACTTAAAAATCTGAAATCATTTTCCATTGCATATTCATAAACCTTTTTCCATGTTTTTCCGATAAAGGCTGATACGAGCAGGAGCAGTGTACTTCCGGGCTGATGGAAATTTGTTATCAGTCCATCAATGATCCTGAATCTGTATCCCGGTATTATAATCATACTCGTAGCCGCCGGCAAATAATCAAGGTTTTTCTTTTTAAGAAAGTCAAGCAACGCCAATAATGATTCCTTCACTGATATTGAACCATTTAATTCATATGCTTCCCACTGTCCGAGAAACAATGAGGTTTCGTTTCCGATCTTATTGCTCAGCAGCTTAACTCCCAGCCAGAAGAGACTTTCAAGGGTCCTTACAGATGTTGTACCCACCGCTACGATTTTCCCCTGGTTCTCCAGCAACAGTATAATTGTCTTCACAGGAACAAAAAAATGTTCACAATGCATCTCATGACCTGAAATATATTTTGATTTCACTGGTTGAAAGGTACCTGCTCCGACATGAAGTGTTACCTCTGCAGATTTAATTCCCTTTTTATCAAGAGTGCCAAGTACATTCTCCGTGAAATGCAGTCCGGCAGTTGGCGCTGCTACTGATCCTTTGATTCTGGAATAAACTGTCTGGTATCTTTTACCGTCTTCTGCTTCATCTTCTCTGTTGATATAAGGAGGTAGCGGTACGTGACCAATAGCTTCTATGACTTCGCTAAAACTTATCGAGTCGCAATCCCATCTGAACCTTACCCTCCATGCATCACCCTCGGGTTTAATTTTTTCTGCATTCAGGATGTATTTTCGGCTTTTATATATAAAAGGTGTATTTAATATTCCGTTTTTCCACTTTTTCAGGTTCCCTATCATGCATTTCCATTCAACAGGTTCTTTTGACCCGAATGCTAACTCATAATCAAAAGGTAAAAGGGGTTCCAGGCAAAGAACTTCTATTCCTGCGCCTGTATTTTTCCGGAGAAGAATGCGCGCACGTATTACCTTTGTATTATTGAACACTACCAGTGAACCTGCCGGTATATTATCAGCAATATTTTTAAAAATATCGCTTGTTATTATTTCTCCTCTGCAAATAAGCAACTTCGACAGATCTCGTTTATTTACAGGATATTGAGCAATCCTTTCAGCCGGGAGGTCATATTTATATTCGGAAAGATCAATATCAATCATAAATGATTCTTTTCTTTATTCCTATATCCATAAACAATTACTATTTAAATCGCAACTTGGGCCGGTAATTTGTAACCCATAACATCTGGCCTTTAACCTTTGGCCTGTAGGCTATAGCCTAAAGCCTAAAGCCTAAAGCCTAAAGCCTAAAGCCTAAAGCCTAAAGCCTAAAGCCTAAAGCCTATAGCCTATAGCCTATAGCCTATAGCCTATAGCCTATAGCCTTATTTTAACCCACCCCTGGCCCCTCCAGGGGAACCAGGAGGCATTTTACCTAATGCCGTGAGCCTAGTGTCTAGCGTCTAGCGTCTAGCGTCTAACGTCTAACGTCTAGCGTCTAGCGTCTGGCGTCGTCAGCCTTTTTAACCCGCAAAAATAGTCATAAAAAAACCCTTTAACTCAATTCCCTTAAATTTATTAACTTTGCAGTGCAGCAGGCTGTTCCATCGTGCTCCGTTCAGTTGGAGTAAGGAAAGTCCGGGCAACACAGAGCACCATGCTTCTTAACGGGAAGATATCCGTGAGGATATAGTAATGTAACAGAAAATAACCGCCCCCTTAGGCTTCGCTCAGGGGGGTAAGGGTGAAAAGGTGAGGTAAGAGCTCCCCGGTTCCTATGGCAACATCAGGAGCCGTATATCTTATGGGTTGAAAGACCATGTATACCGGCGATCAGGGCTGCTCGTCCGATGTCGGGGGGTAGGTCGTATGAGCACGGTAGTGATACCGTGACAAGATAAATGATGGGAAACGGTTTTAAATTCTTTCGCAGAAGGCTGAACCGTACAGAATCCGGCTTACAGGCCAGCTGCATTATAAAGACGCCCAATTTGGGCGTCTTTACATGTAAACAAGCTGGGAGTCTTATGTGGAGGCGCCCAATTTGGGCGCCTTTACACCACAGATATAATGCAACTATTTCAATTTAAATATACTGTCTTCCATAGGGATATTTACTTCCACTTTGTCGTAGGTAATTGTGAAATCCATTCCGTTGGCCGATGTGGTTGTCTTCATTGGTAAAAACACACCGTTATTGTCTGTAAAATCAGTCATAAATGAATCAGCAACGACATCCACGCCTCCCTGGTTCATAGTTGTACTGGTTTTTACAAGAAGATAAGAATCTTTATCAATATACATTTCTATATTGTTTCCACTATCAAGGCTTGCTTTTATCTTGAATGCAGGCTTATCATTGACCTTATCTTCTCCCTCAAGCGTTAGTTTTCCTTCTTTTAAGTAATTTGCCATATAATCCTGGAACATATTACTGTTCTGGGTCTGTTTGATCTGCTCGGGAGTCATTTCAACGGGATCAGCTGAACCTGACATGGGATTTATGGAATATCCCTTGGTTCCGTCGAAAGCTGAAACCATTTCCTGCCCGTTGAAATTAGTCACAGTCTTGATTTTATCAGGGTTCTTCATCCATAGTTCAAGAGGAAGTTCCATCCCCATCATCTCCATCTTTCCTGTGATCTTAATAGTAGATAAAGCAGCTACTTTATCATGTTTATTTGCTTCTGAGTACTTTTTTACAATTTCGTCAAGAGTCTGTGCATTAATTGCAGTGACCAGCATAATACCAGCCAAAACGGATACGAATTTTTTCATAATATCGGTTTTAAAATTTATAAAAATTAAAAGGAATTTATTGTTTTTCTCAATGCAACGAGTCTGTTAAGAAGTTTGTCCATTTCAGAAAGCATCAGCATATTTGCCCCATCTGATTTGGCCACAGCAGGATTGGGATGAGTCTCAATGAAAATACCGTCGGCGCCAACACTGATCGCAGCTTTCCCTATTGTCTCTATCATCTCGGGTCTTCCCCCTGATACACCCGAATCCTGGTTGGGTTGCTGAAGAGAATGGGTGATATCCACTATGACAGGTACGCCTAACTTCTGCATTATCGGTATATTCCTGAAATCGACAACAAGATCCTGGTAGCCAAACATGTTCCCTCTGTCGGTAAGCATGATATTGTTGTTACCAGATTCCTGTACCTTTTCAACAGCATATTTCATTGATGCCCCGGAAAGAAATTGTCCTTTCTTTATATTAATCCATTTCCCTGTTTTTGCAGCAGCTGCGAGAAGATCTGTCTGTCTGCATAAGAAGGCGGGAATCTGAAGAATATCAACATATTCTGCAGCCATATCTGCCTCGTCAGGATTATGAATATCTGTAATGACCGGTATTGAATATTTCTCACGTATCTCGGCAAGTATCCTTAGCGCCCTGATATCTCCAATTCCTGCAAATGAATCCCCTTTTGACCTGTTTGCTTTTCTGTAGGATGACTTAAAGACAAATGGAATATTGTATTTTTCACTCAGATTTTTTAAGTGGCTGGCAGTTTCATTAACAATTTCTTCGCTCTCAACAACACACGGACCGGCAATAAGAAGGAAGTTGCCAGATTCTATAAATTTTATACCCGGAATATTTTTTACAGCCTTTGACATATTCAGCAAATTTAGAAAAATATTTATTATTTGTCATAATCATATATATCTTTCCACATAACGGAAAGCCTTTTTCTGATCTCCTCCTCCTTTGCATTCTGTCCGGGTTCGTAAAAAGCAGTTCCTTTTATTTCATCAGGAAGAAAATTATCGCGGACAAAATTTCCTGAATAGCTATGAGCATACTTATAATCTTTACCATACCCAAGATTCTTCATCAGACTTGTAGGTGCATTCCTTATATGTAATGGCACCGGGAGGTCACCATTCGTCCTGACGGCCTCAATGGCATTCTCAATTGCCATATATGAGGCATTGCTTTTCGGCGATGTGGCCAGGTAAACAGCTGCCTCAGAAAGTATTATCCTAGACTCCGGCCAGCCTATTACATTTACTGCCTCAAAACAGGCCTGGGCAAGAAGGAGAGCATTGGGGTTGGCAATACCTATATCTTCAGCTGCCAGAATGAGCATGCGTCTGGCTATAAATTTCGGATCTTCACCACCTTCAACCATTCGTGCCAGCCAGTACACAGCTGCATTGGGATCACTTCCTCTTAACGATTTTATAAAAGCCGAAATTATATCATAATGCTGCTCTCCGTTCTTATCATACATTGCAAGGTTCTTCTGCACATGTCTTAACACTTTTTCATTATTAATTATTATTTTTTCTGAAGATGTTTCATCAGATTCGGAACTTACAACCAGTTCAAGAGCGTTGTATAGTTTCCTGGCATCGCCACCTGAAACACGGATAAAAGCCTCATACTCTTCTATTTCAATATTGAATGATGCAAGGTACCTGTCTTTTTTTAAAGCGGCATTCACCAAACTCAAAAGTTCCTCATCCGACAATGGGTTCATAATATATACCTGGCATCGCGAAAGGAGAGGGGATATGACCTCAAAGGAAGGATTTTCAGTTGTTGCTCCAATAAGCGTAATTATTCCCTGTTCAACAGCACTTAACAGTGAATCCTGTTGTGATTTATTAAACCGGTGTATCTCATCGATAAACAAGATAGGGTTCGGATGGTCAAAAAACTGCTGTTTCTTCGCTTTTTCAATGGTTTCCCTTACATCTTTAACACCGGAATGTACTGCACTGAGCGAAAAAAATGGCCTTTTGAGTGTATTTGCAATTATACCGGCCAGAGTTGTTTTTCCGACACCAGGGGGGCCCCAGAGAATGAATGAAGGTATATTTCCCGATTCAATGACCTTTCTCAATACACCATCCCTGCCTACAAGATTCTCCTGTCCGCAAAACTCCTCAAGGTTTTTTGGCCTGAGCCTTTCAGCAAGTGGTTGATTTGGCAGCATGGTAAAAATATTTGTGCAAAAGTAATAAAAACAATTTTTGTTGTACCAGATATTTTCCTTATGCAACTTTTTATCAGAGGTTTTAGTTATTATTGCATCAGTTTTTTGACCTGTTTCTATTTCCTGACTTTATATTTCAGACATGAATAGATTTTTTCTTTTTTTTATCTTGATAATCATATTCCCGGGATGTACTGGTATATCCGGTAAAAAGAGTACCGGTATTATCGAAGGTATGGGAATTAAGGCCGACAGCGGAATGGTTGTTTCTGCTCATATCCAGGGCTCAGTGACAGGGGTAAAAGTTCTTCGGATGGGAGGAAATGCGGTTGATGCTGCAGTTGCAACCGGATTTGCCCTGGCGGTTTGCTATCCTGAAGCAGGTAATATCGGGGGTGGAGGATTTATGTTAATAAGGTTAAGTAACGGAAAAACTGATGTGATAGATTTCAGGGAAAAAGCCCCGTTACTTTCCACAAGAGATATGTTCCTTGATAAATCGGGGAATGTATCAGAGGGATTAAGTACTGATACTCAACAAGCAAGCGGTGTTCCGGGGACTGTCGACGGTATGATAAAGGCTCACTCAAAATATGGCTTATTGCCTTTTAAAGATGTGATCCAGCCCGCTATTGATCTTGCTGAAAAAGGTTTTGTTATTACCAGGCAACAGGCAGAAGATCTTAATGCCAACAGAAAGGCTTTTTTGGAAAGAAATTCTTACACAACCCCTTTTGTCAGGGATTCGTTATGGAAAGAGGGAGATACTCTTGTACAAAAAGACCTGGCAGAGACTCTCAGGCGTATTAGGGATGATGGAAGGGATGGCTTCTATTCAGGGAAAACGGCCAGACTTTTAATCAAAACGATGAAAAGAGGAAATGGGATCATATCCCTTCGCGACCTTAAAGACTATGAATCTAAATCAAGGGTTCCTCTCGCGGCAATATATAAAGGTTATAATATTATTACTGTTCCTCCTCCTTCCAGCGGCGGGGTAACCCTGATACAGCTCCTTGAGATGACAGAACCTTATCCAATAGGGCAATGGGGTTTTAATTCAAAACAGACAATACATTTAATTACTGAAGCAGAGAGGAGAGCATTTGCCGACAGATCTGAATACCTGGGCGACCCTGATTTTGTAAAAATACCTGTATCAACATTGATCAGCAGAAAGTACTTAAACAACAGGATGAGTACTTTCGTTGAAAATAAAGCTTCATCATCGCAGGAGATTAAACCTGGCTCGATTGCGGGATATGAAAGTGAGGAGACAACCCATTATTCAGTAGCAGATGCTAATGGAAATGCCGTTGCTGTAACCACCACTTTGAACGGATCATTCGGGAACAGCATAGTGGCTGACAGTGCGGGTTTTCTTCTTAATAATCAAATGGATGATTTTTCTATTAAGCCTGGATTCCCGAATATGTACGGACTTATAGGAGGGGAAGCTAACTCGGTGAAGCCGGGCAAAAAGATGCTTAGTTCCATGACACCTGCAATTGTCGAAAAACATGGGAAACTTTTTCTTGTCGTCGGATCTCCGGGTGGTTCAACCATACCCACAACAGTGTTTCAGGTTATTGTAAATGTCATTGATTTTGGCATGGATATTCAGCAGGCAGTTGATGCCGGGCGATTTCACCATCAATGGTTGCCCGACTTGATCAGTTACGAGAATGGTGCTATAGACAGCCTGACTTTCGCTGCCCTGTCTGGTATGGGTTATGAATTAAAAATCCGTTCTTCAATAGGCCGAACCAACGCTATCATGATTCTCGATAATGGTAAAAAAGAAGGTGGCGCTGACATACGAGGTTTTAATTCTGCATGTGGATACTGATGCATTTTGTGGTTCAATAATTTTTACTAAATTGCTTCAAATTTATTTTATTTAAAAAAATAAATTAATACTTTTAACAATTGAAATTTACTTTTCGGCTAAAATCAGCTTATTGATATTGTATTTGAATACATTCAGATAATTCAGTTATGAAAAAAACTCTGCTTATTGTAGTTATCATTCTGGCGGTAATTATTGCCCTGCCTGTAATTAATCTGATACGATGGACTTTTCAGGCTAAGAAGCCCATGGATATTATAATAGTGGATAAAACCGTACCTACACTGGAACGTGAGCACCATAAGTCGTTTAACTGGATTCTAACCAATGACAGATTTGTAAAAAAAGAGACTAAAACAGGTTATTCTTATCGAAAAGGCTATTATGGATTCTATCCACTGCGACCACTTCGCGATAAAAAATATGATAAGAATGATTTGCACATTCAGGATCTTATTAAACTTGCTGAAAAAACCGATGCAGTTTATTTTACAGATACTTATGGGGTCTTTTTTAATGATTGGTACAAAGGGATAAACAAAAGCCGGAAATCGCGGAAAATATACGGAGGACTACTTAATAATGATAACCTTTTCATTAAAGAGATGAAGGACAGGAATAAACTCATTATTCTGGAATATAACACTTTTGACTATCCCACTTCGCAATATGAATCTGTTAGAGCACAACAAAGGCTGGGGATTACATCGACAGGATGGACCGGAAAATACTTCAGTTCGCTCGACACAACTTCTGCTGATTTCCCTGTCTGGATGACAGCCATGTTCAGGAAAGAATACAGGAAACCCTGGAAATTTACCAGAGCGGGAGTTGTAATCCTAAATGAAAAAGATATTATCGTTCTTGAAGAAGGTAAAGAATTGAAGAATGCAATGCCTCATATTATTACTGACAAATCAAATTGTGAAAAATACGGTGTTCCGTCATCTGTCGCATTCGACCAGTGGTTCGATATTATTGATCCTCTTCAGGATATTGTTATTTCAAGATTCAAGTTAGAAACCTCTACCAGTGGCGATACTCTTATGGCTGAAAATAATCTGCCAAATGTATTTCCTGCAGCTATAAGATTACCTGATCCTGACAACATTTTTTATTTTTCAGGTGATTTCACTCATACAAATATACCTTACTGGACCTCCAGATTTGAAGGATTTGCAAAACTTAAAGGAATTCTGTATTCACC
>Ga0315536_1000043_pt1 | contig 51227 bp, 52 predicted proteins | sample SalMarSW160230MG_FD_203093 | JGI IMG/M metagenome (GOLD analysis project Ga0315536, IMG submission 203093) | Salt marsh sediment microbial communities from the Plum Island Ecosystem LTER, Massachusetts, United States - Salt Marsh Sediment SW1602-30 ...
ACAACGTAACCTCCACCGGCATTCTCTTCAGTATTTACTATGCTTGTGTCACGCGGTTCATTCGATATAAATGCAATAGTGTTATTATCGATCCAATGAAACAAATTAACGCCATTCTGCATGTAAGTTACTTCCTGTGCCTCGCCTCCGCTCGGGGAAATCATATAAACCTGCGTTTTCTCAGAACGTGAGGAGAGAAATGCAATCTTCGAACCATCGGGCGACCATTGCGGAGCCCAGTCATTTTTATCTGAGTTTGTAAGCTTTAATTCAGAATTATCAAATGACATTGCAAGCCAGATGTTGTAGCTCCGGTTCCCATCCCATTTTTCTTTTTCTCCCAGTGAAAAGGCAATTGTTCTGCCGTCGGATGATATATCTATACCGTTGAAGCGACTATACAGATAAGAATCCTCGAAGGTAAATACTTCGGGATTTTCCTGCGGATATGAAGTAAAAAATGAAATTAATATTACAGGCAGCAGTAGAACTTTTCTCATAGATCTTTCCGGACTGTTAGAGTTTTACAAAGCAAATTTATTTGTTAAGTGTAATACGATTGTTACTAATCTAAGAAAGATTAATACTTCATACAAAGTAAGGAGTCTTTCATTTCGAGCAATGTTAGTGAAAGTTAAATAGCATTGAAGATGGTGCATTGGAAAATGTTTGAAACTCAATTTCCCTGACGACCATAAAAGATAAAAAGCTTTAGATTCCATTCTCTTACTCTTAATCTTCATCTTTTTCTATCGAAAAAATTAACTTCACATTTAACAACACTTCGCAAATACGAAATTTAGATTCATCCCATTATTTCTTATTTGAGAAAAGAACTTCTAATAAATAAGAAAAAACGCAACTTTTTTAGTCCTGAAATTTGCTTTTGTCAATTAAATTGATGAAAAAAACTAATGTGCAATGGCATTCATTATGTTAAAGCTGTAAGGATTAATTGTAATTAATTTATATACGATTAAACAGGGAAGTAAAATGGCATTAATAGCAATAATTGATGACGATCCGGATATCCTCGATGCGAGTAGTATAGTTCTAACATCTAAAGGATACAAAGTTGTTACAGCAGATAATCCGGGTGACGGTTACAAAATAGTAATAGAGCAAAAACCTGATCTTATTATCCTCGATGTAATGATGAACGAACCGGACGACGGATTTTTTCTTGCTCAAAAATTCAGACGTGAAAAACTTGAAACACCTATAATTATGTACACGTCGGTTTCCAAATCTGTAGGGCTGGAATTCGAAACGGGGGAAATGGTTCCGGTTGATGACTTTGTAGAAAAACCAATTTCACCCGATTTGCTTATCGAAAAAGTTGAAAAGTTATTACGGTTACACAAGGTGGAGGATTAACGAAATGCTTGTAGAAGAAAAAAATTCTCTTTCGGAAGAGATAGAAGAATACGTAAAAGAATACGGGAACAACAGGGCATCATTGATGCCGATCCTTCAGGCAATTCAAAGAAAGCACAATTATATAAATGATTATGCACAGCAGGAAGTTGCGAGAATGCTCGACATTCATCCTGTTGAAGTTTACAGCGTCATTTCATTTTATTCTTTTCTCCATTCAAAACCACTCGGAAGAAACATTGTTCGTTTATGCCGCACAATTTCCTGTGATATGGCTGGAAAGGATGCAGTTGAAAAGGCAGTTACACGTGAACTTGGAATCGATTTTGGTGAAACAACAAAAGATGGAAGAATAACTTTGGAATTTACAAATTGTCTTGGTATGTGCGACCAGGGACCGGCGATGATTGTTAACGAAAGAGTTTATGTTAAGCTCGATCCCGAAAAAGCAATTAATATTTTGAACGAAATCAAGTAAGGAATTAAAATGGAAGTTATCACTGAAAAAAAGATAGAAAGATCTGGTCCCGTGCTCTTTTCTCCTTACAAAAGAGGTGAAGGTATAAAAGCGGTATTAAAATTAAAAAGAAATGATATTCTGTTTGAAATTAAAGAATCAGGATTAAAGGGAAGAGGCGGTGCAGGATTCCCAACATCAACAAAGTGGATGTTAACCGCAGCAGCAAAGTCCGATAAAAAATATATTGTATGTAATGCGGATGAAGGTGAACCGGGTACATTTAAAGACCGTGTGCTTTTACTTGAGTATCCCGAACTGGTCTTCGAAGGCATGGTGATTGCCGGTTATACGGTCGGTTCCGATCAAGGAATAGTTTACCTCAGGGGTGAATACGAATATATGCTTTCATCGCTTGAAGATTACCTGAGAGAAATGAAAAAAGATAATCTGCTTGGCGATAATATTTTAGGAACGGATTTCTGCTTTAATATAAATATTCATCTTGGTTCCGGTGCTTATGTTTGCGGAGAAGAAACTGCTTTGATCGAATCGCTTGAAGGACACCGCGGTGAACCGAGAAACCGACCGCCATATCCTGTTAATACCGGATTTATGGGCTGTCCAACCGTAGTGAACAATGTTGAAACACTTTCGTCCGTTCCGCACATAATTATAAAGGGCGGCGAATGGTTTAGAAAAAACGGAACCGATAAATCTACGGGTTCAAAACTACTTTCCGTTTCCGGCGATTGCAATAAACCCGGTGTTTATGAATTACCCTGGGGAACAACAATTAAAGAGCTGTTAAAATTGGTTGAAGCTAAAAATACCAAAGCAGTTCAGGTCGGCGGTGCTTCAGGCGTTTGCGTTCCTGTAAGTCAGTTCGATAGAAAGCTTGGTTTTGAAGATTTAGCAACCGGCGGATCGATTATGATCTTTAATAAAAAAAGGGATATGCTGAAAGTCCTGAAAAACTTTATGGAATTTTTTGTTGAAGAATCCTGCGGGCAATGTACTCCCTGCAGGATAGGAAACGTTAAATTGCTGGAAGGAATTGAAATGATAGAAAAGGGGACATACACATTCAAATACATTAACACTTTGAAAGAACTTGGAAAAACTATGCAGGTAGCATCAAAATGCGGATTGGGTCAATCGAGTCCAAACTCGTTTATCTCTATTCTCGATAACTTTAAAGATGAAATATTTAGTGCAGGACGGAACGGAGGAGATAAGAAATGAAAAAAGATGAATTAAGAACTCCGGTAAGTCAGCGTCCTCACGTTGTGGAATCTACACACGTCGAAAAAGGAATAGGCGAAAATATTTCGGTATTCATAAATGATAAGAAAATCACGGTTCCGTTTGGCACCTCTATTCTCGATGCCTGCAGGGAAAACCAGATTCACGTTCCAACACTTTGTCATCATCCTGATCTTTGCATAGCCGGAACATGCAGAATATGCGTTGTTGAAGTTGAAGGAATGAGAACTTTGCAGACAGCATGTTCATTCCCGATTACTGCTCCGATAAAAATTCATACATCAACTCCTATGGTCAGAAAAGCAAGAAGACACATTGTCGATCTTCTTTTAAGTGAACATTACGGCGAATGTTATACTTGTGTAAGAAATAACAATTGTGAGCTTCAGTCATTGGCAAAAGAGTATGGAGTGGATGAATATATGTTCGGGCATGTAACGGAGTCCCGTTACAAAGTCGATAAATCTTCGTACTCAGTTGTTCGTGATATGGATAAATGTATTCTTTGCAAACGGTGTGTAAGAACATGTATCGATCTGCAGGAAGTCGGTGTACTTGAAGCAATAGACAGGGGATACGAAACACACATAAGCACGTTTATGGAAAAACCATTAGCTGATGTAATTTGTATCAACTGCGGACAATGTATAAACAGGTGTCCTACAGGAGCTTTAAAAGCAAACGATCCATCTGATGAAATTTGGGAAGCAATTGATGATCCCACAAAGCATGTCGTTATGCAAACAGCACCTTCTCCACGTGCAGCAATCGGTGAAGTATTCGGTCAGGAGCCGGGCAAATCATTCACAGGTGAGTTGAATACAGCTTTAAGAAGAATAGGTTTTGATAAAGTTTTCGATACTAACTTTACTGCCGATTTAACAATAATGGAAGAAGGTACCGAGCTTATAAAAAGACTTTATGGTGCTCTTGTTAAAAAAGATAAATCTGTTGCACTTCCCCAGTTTACATCCTGTTCTCCGGGATGGGTAAAATACCTTGAACACTTTTATCCCGATTATATTCCGAATTTAAGCAGTGCAAAATCGCCGCAGCAGATGTTCGGTGCGTTAATAAAAACATTTTATGCCCAGGAAGAAGGAATAGATCCGAAGGACATTGTTTGTGTTGCATTGATGCCTTGTGCTGCGAAGAAGTTCGAGTGTAACAGACCTGAGATGAATTCATCAGGATTCAAAGACGTTGATTATGGTTTAACTACCCGTGAGATGGGAAAGATGATTATGGAAGCCGGAATCTTTTTACCGGAAATGCCTCAATCACATTTCGATGATCCTTTCGGGGATGCATCCGGCGCAGGATTGATTTTCGGCGCAACCGGCGGCGTAATGGAAGCTGCTCTTAGAACAGTCCTCGAATTAGTAACAGGCGAGAGGATTGAAAATCTTTTTAATCATGCTAACATAACTTCAGTAAGAGGATTTGAAGGTATAAAGTATGCCGAAATTCCGGTTACAAAAGTCGGTCCGGTTCCGGAAATACTTAAACATTTAATTCCTGATTGGAACTGGCTTAAAGGTGCAACTTTAAAAGTTGCAGTTGTTCACGGAACAGCAAACGCTAAGAAAGTTATGGAAGATATAAAAGCCGGTGGTAAATTCAGCGAATGTCACTTTATAGAATTTATGGCATGCCCGGGCGGATGTCTTGGCGGAGGCGGTCAGCCGATTCCTACTACTGAAGAAATAAGAAAGAAACGCGCACTGGCAATTTATTCCGAAGATGAATCGCTCCCGGTTAGAAAATCGCATGAGAATGAACATGTTGTTTCTCTTTATGATAAATTTCTAACAGATGGACCCTGTGGAGAAATCTCACATAAATTATTGCATACCCATTATGTTAAAAGAGGAAAATTTATATTGTGAAAAATATTAGTCAGTGAAAAAATAAAAGAACTTTGTTTATTTTGAGATTGTAATTGGATTTTCTTCTATGAAGAATTTAGTACCGGAATGGGCAGGGGAATATAAAGAATTTTGGGCATCCATACGTAAACGTAATCTTTGGCTCATTGAGCTAAGATACGGGGTTGTTGTAATACTCGTTTTCAGCCTGATAATTTCAAAGTATATATTTAAGGTTAATTACAGTGATACACAATTTATTGCTATTGCAGTAATTACAATTTGTATTTTCGGTTATAATACAATTCTTCATAAAGTAAGAAAATTCCTCAAATGCAATCCGCACGGTTTTAATCCTCTTTACTTTTCTCTTATCCAGATGATTCTTGATTTAATTGCCTTACTTTTACTGGTTTATTTTACCGGCAGTATTGAATCACCACTTTACATGTTATTCGTTTTTCATACGATCATCGGGAGTCTCATTCTTCCAAGCATTGTTGTTTATATAGTGGCCGGAAGTTTTGTTGTACTCTTCATAGCAATGCTCACACTTGAACACTTTAATGTAATTCCGCATCACCAGGTAATCGGTCTGATGCAAATACCGCTTTATGACAATATACATTTTGTTGTGGTATTTCTGATAACATTCACCTTTATGATTTTTGTTAGTGTTTACCTCACGAGCAGGATTGTAGGACAACTTTATGATCTTGAAAAGAATCTTTATGATTCTTTAAAGAAAATAAATGCAGCGGAAAAAGAAAAACAAAAATATATAATGGGAATAGTACACGAAATAAAAGCACCGATTGCTGCGGTAGCATCTTATCTTGATATTGTTTTACAAAAATTTCTGGGACCTATAGACGAAACTGTTGAAGATAAACTCAGGAGAGCTAAGTATCGTACTGATGAGGGAATTCAATTAATAAATGATGTGCTGAATGTTTCCAAGCTTACGTTGTACGATCAGTTTGACGAAGAAGAACTGGATCTGGAAGAGCTGATTACCAGTGTTATTAAAAGAATGAAACCTGTAGCCACCTCGCATCTTATTGAGTTATCATTTAAAGATAAACGCGGTGAGAAGAAAAAAATTACAGGCGATAAATTTCTATTGGATATTGCATTTTCCAATCTAATTGGTAATTCAATAAAATATGGAACAGATAGTGGTAAAGTTGAGGTGGTGCTTGATACTGATAATCACAACCAGGTTATTACCGTTACTGATGATGGTGTCGGTGTTCCTGCAAACGAGATTCCTAAAATATTTAATGATTTTTACAGAGCTTCGAATGTAAAAAAGATTTCTTCAGATGGATCCGGTTTAGGCTTATCTGTTGTAAAAAAAGTTGTTGAAAGACATGGCGGACAGGTAAAAGTTGAAAGCCCTTCGAAGTTAGGAGGAGCGAAAAATCCCGGAACTTGTTTTACTATAATAGTACCAATTCAACCTCGTAAAGAATCCGAGTAATCAGTTCGACTAAATAGTCGAAGTATAGTCCTTTTGGTCGAATAAATTCCTACAGATCATAATAATATTGAGTTTGGATCCCCAATCAAAAGAATTTTAATGGCATTTTTATTGGAAATTTATTTTTGTGAAAGGAGTAAAAATGAAAAAAATAGTAATAACAATATTTTTGATAACCGTTATATCCGGTGTTAACATCTTTGCACAAAGTGATAGTACGAAGACAAAGAGCAAAGAATTAAAGCAGAAAAGAAACAACGTACAAATAATGAAGACATTTGAAAAACCGGGAAAGAAGAAAGATCAGTTTATAGACAAAGACGGAGACGGGATCTGTGATAACCGCGCTGAGGGTATGAGCTTTCAAAAAATGAGAAAGAGAAAATATCATGGTGGCGAAGGAAATGAAGGTGGAAAAGGCGGAAGCGGAGGAAGAGGACAGAGCGGAAACGGAGGTCCCGGTGGTGGTGGAAAATAAGTACTGCTTGATGAAGCTGAACTTTTATCAGCTAATTACGATCTGGTTCATACTTTTATTCAATCAATCGTATTCACAATTTGGTTTTTATACGGATGTAAGCAGTTATTATGATGACAACATATTCAATAATTATTTAGCCGAATCGGATTTCATTCATAGCTTTTCTTTAGGAACGGAATTCGATGTGGAAACCGAAGTAGATAATCTGAACTTATACTATGACGGAAACTTTACTTTCTACAATGAAAATAGTTCTAAATCATCAGGAGTACATAAAGCCGGTATTGTTAATACATATTTTGTTAATGATGAAAATCCATTGAATATTGGTGTTAACTATAGCCTGAAAAAATATGGCGATAACTATAACATCTATGATTGGAATTCATTTTCTGCGTATGCAAACTATCGGCATTATACGAGCGAAAATGATTTTATTCTTGCCGGTTATATATTCAGCAGAATCAGATACCAGAATCTGGAAATATTCTCTTACAACGAGCATAAAGGTTTGATAAAATTTCAACTTGCTTTCGAAACAAAAACAACACTTCTTCTTAGCGGTGAAGCAGGTTATAAAGATTATATTCAACAGTTAGATCAATCAGGATTTACAAACAGTATCTGGCAGATCAGTTCTTTCCTGAGAATTGCACAGGCACTTGGAGAAAATACTGGAATGAGTATGTTTGCCGGGGCAAGTAAAAATTTTAAGGAAGGCACAAGATATCTGAGCAGTAATGATTATTACTACTTTGAAGAAGAATTGCTCAATGATCAATATTCAAGTGATGGATTTGAAGGAGGAATAAAAATTACACAGCTTGTATCTCCGGTTTTAATATTAAGCGGATCTGCAAACTATGCCCAAAGAAAATATACGAATCTTCCCGCAGCTGATCTTGAAGGAAATCCACTAAACGATTTCAGAACGGATAATCGTTTCAGTTATGGAGTAAAGCTGGAAGTTAGTATGGGTTTTATATTAACAGGATTGTTCGGAAATGTAAGCTGGAATAATATCCACAATAACTCAAACGATCCTTACTATGATTATAACAATCAGGTTTATGCGGCAGGAATAGAGTTTGGCTTTTAAGAAAGACACATAGATTTGGGGAAACATCCTGCAAAAGCGAGGGGAACGGTATAAAATGGTAGTAGAAGTCTTTAGATTACTGGAATAATCTAAAAACGCAACCCAAAGGTAACCACCACTGGAACATGCTAAATAAAAAGAAGAAAATCTGATGCTATAAAAAATCAATTCTCGGACACTTCAAAATCGATACTCTTTACCGCAACGCCCTTAAGCAATGACAATTTTCTTGTGAGTTCTTTTTTCTCTTTGTCTTTCCCTACAAGTTCCAGAATCAATAAACCTTCTTCAGAGCAGTTTTCCATAACACCATCGTGAATCCCGAGTCTTGTTTTAATAATGCATCCCCAGCCGGTTAGTATTTTCTGTACATTCACTGCCGCATCTTTTCTTTTGCTAATAAGAACTGTGAGTATGGTTTTCATTGTTCACCCTGTTTGTTTATTTCGTAATGTTATATTTTTTCAGCTTGTATCGCAAATTTCTTTCAGTAATACCCAGAAGTTTCCCCGCTTTTGTTTGATTACCTTGGGTTTGTTTCAGCGCATCATAAATTAATTTTTTCTCCAGCTCTTCAACCTGTTCTGTTAATGTACCTGCCTCCTCTTTATGGATATCTGACTCCTGTGATAATCCTTTTACACCCAATGAGAAGTCGGATTCTAAAATCGTTTGCCCTCTCATTAGAACGACTGCTCTCTCAATAATATTCTCAAGCTCTCTGACATTACCGGGATAATTATATTTCAATAATTTATCAGTTGCTTCTTTCGAGATGTTTACATCCTGTTTATTATTTTCCTTGGAATATTTTCCAATAAAGACTTCGATCAGCGGAAGAATGTCTTCTCTTCGTTCTCTTAATGGCGGGATATTGATTTTAACAACGTTAAGTCTGTAATAAAGATCTTCTCTAAAAGTACCCTCTTGAATTTTCTTTTCCAGATCCTGGTTTGTTGCTGCTAAAACTCTAACATCTATCGAAAAGGTTTCTGAACTACCAACTCTTTCAATCGTGTTTTCCTGAAGTGTGCGTAGCAGCTTAACCTGCGCACCCGAAGTCATATCTCCGATTTCATCAAGGAAAATAGTTCCGCCGTTTGCAATTTCGAATCTTCCTTTCTTTAACTTATCTGCGCCAGTAAAGGCTCCTTTTTCATGACCGAACAATTCGCTTTCTAAAAGATTTTCCGAAAGTGTGGGAATATTTACTGTTACAAATGGCTTATCTTTTCTTGCACTTGCAAAGTGAATAGCTTTTGCAAGAACTTCTTTCCCCGTTCCATTTTCTCCGGTAATAAGAACAGTAGCTTTACTTTGTGAAGCTCTGGATGCAACACTTAAAACCTCATCCATTTTTGATGAATGAGAAATGATAGAAGATAGCTTGTGTCTTTCAACCAATTGTTCTTTTAATAATTTATTTTCTGTTTTAAGATTTTTATGCTCGATGATTTTATCAATTAACAAATCGAGCTCGTCCAGGTTCACCGGTTTGGAAATGTAATCAAATGCACCCTGTTTCATAGCATCTACCGCAGTTTCAACTGTTCCGTATGCGGTTATGATTACAAAATTTATTTCAGGATTGATTTTTTTTATTCGCGTGAGCAACTCAAGTCCTGTCATCTCCGGCATATTGTAATCGGATAAAATAATATCCACAGGATTTTCATTTACAATTTTTATTGCTTCACTCCCGGATGCTGCCGCAAAAACCTTAAATCCTTTTTTCTTCAGGTAACCGTAAAGAATATCTCTTTGCGATTGTTCATCGTCTGTTATTAAAATGCTGTAATCTTTCATTGTACCGGTAAATTTATTTTAAATGTTGTTCCCTGGTTTGAACTAGTGAATTCAATTGAACCTTTGTGCTGTGAGATTATTTTTTGGGAAATGCTTAAACCAAGTCCATTGCCATCCTTTTTTGAAGTAAAATATAAATCGAAAATCTTGCTTTGGTTTTCCACTGGAATTCCTGATCCATTATCTGAAACAGAGATAACAATATTTCCATTCTCTCTAAAATAATTACTTTCAACTTTTCCGTTTTCTTTAACTGCATCAAACGCATTTTGAATGATATTCATCAGAGTTTGCTTTAATAATTCGGGATCGAAGTTAGCAATTAAATTTTCATTTCCGTTAATAGTAAAACCTATATTCTTTTGTTTAGCCTGATCGGTGAATAATTGATGAATATCTCCAAAAAATTTCCCTAAAACGACAGAAGATTTTTGAAGTTCAATCGGTTTTGCATACTGTAAAAATTGTGTGATAATTTTATTAATGCGATTTACTTCATCTTTTAATAAGCTCGTTATCGTGGAATATTCTTCTGTACTTTCGGTTGGAGTAAATTCTTTGTTCAATCTTTGTGCGATCATTCCAATTGAGTTTATCGGATTTCTTATTTCATGCGCTACACCGGAAGCAAGCTCTCCCATAGCAAGCAGCTTTTCATCTCTTTTTCTTTGCTCTTCTATTTTTTTTGATTCGGTAATATCCGTTGTTACTACGGTATAGCTTTCTAAGTTTTTCATAAAATCATAATTAGGAGTGATACTTATTGAAAGATATTTAACAGCATTATTTATGTTAACCGGTTTCTCAATACTTTTAAATATTTTCCGGTTGGCGATCATTTCAAGTATAAAGCTAATGTTACAATCTGTTAATTCCGGGATTTTTTCGCCGATGATTTTACTTCTCTTAATTTCAAAAAGCTCCTTAGCAGAATTATTGAATAAAGTTATCTTAAAGTTTTTATCAATAACAAAAACAGCTTCGTTCATATTTTCCAGCAAAGAATTTGTAAAGGTTTTAAATCCGCCGAATTCATTTGATAAAGATTTTAGATTCTGGTTTGTGAATATCAGTCCAAGTACAATTATACTGATAGCTGCCAGGATAAGAGAAATGATAATTATTCTTCTGATCATCCGGTTTTCAACACTTCTTATTTCATCTAATGTTAAGCCGATACGGAAAATCCCGATAAATTCATTTTCATAGTAAAGGCTTTTAACTACTTCATAAACATCTGAATTGTTAAAATTAACTGTTCTGGTTAAAGTTGAATCATTACCAATTGCATTGCCGAGAAAATCATCAGATTCCAAAGAACTAATTTCTTTTACAGAGCTGCCGGCAGCAAGTATTCCGAGTGAATCCTGTAGAACAATATACTCTATGCCGGGATTGTCGCTTATATCCTGAACGATTTTTCCAATCCCGATTCTCTTTCTGAATTCCAGGAAATCTTTTGCATCTAAATTGATTACAATAGCGCCACGATTGAATGCACGACTAATTGCAACTGCGAATCTTTGTTCATCACTAAAAGATGCCGGTTTTAATCCGATGATCAGTTCATTTGTTTTCCCGGTTAAAATTGGCTCAAGCTCATCATACCTGTTAACGTTTCCTTCAGGATGAGGATGATCTTTTGTTGGAATCCTGTTTGAAAGAATCCGGTTGCCGTTTTTATCAAACACATTTATTCTGAATAGATCGTTTTCTTTACCAAAATTTATAAGCGTAGCCGTATTCAAAGCATTTAAGCTATCGAGTCGTCGTATCATTCTGGCATTGTTCAGCAGTCTTTCTGTTACCAGATCTTCAATCTCAAAGCTGGAGTTCAGTGTATTGATGCTGCTTTGTGTTATTACATCGGAGAGTGATTCAGCTTGTTCGTTTAAGAGATGAAATATTTCTTCTTTACTTTGCTTCAGCTCGAAGTAAGCGGAGATTATCATTACTAATCCAATGGTAATGGAAATTATTATTACAAACTTCGGCTTTAATTTGAACTTCATCGATCCTGTTTAATTAAGTTGTCCCTTTTATTGAATTATAAATTCATTTTATGCAAATGTGATTCCAACTTTTTCTTTAGGATTCTATTCAAATACGCCCTTACGGTCGGAGTTAATCGTCCATAAGGTCGAGTTCCCCAAAAGATTTCTTAAAAAACGTGTAATTATAAAACTATTCCCGTTTTTCTTGCTGGCACATCGCTTGTCTAAGTCATTCAGAACTTAATTAACAATCAAAACTTAAATAAAAGGAGAAGTAAAATGAAGAACATAAAGAGAATTTCAGTTCTTTCAATAATGGTTCTTACCATGTTTTCAATTGGTTTGTTTGCCCAGGATGATCCTGTGCAAAACCAGAATAAAGTTCAGGTAAAAGAGCAGGTCAAAACTCAGCTCGAAACTCAGGAACAAGTTCAATTGAAAAAACAAATAAAAACACAATTGCAAGACAAAGTTCAGGTTCACGGGAAAGGCTTTGTTGATAATAACGGTGACGGGTTCAACGATAACGCACCTGATGCAGACGGTGATGGAATTCCAAACGGAAGAGATGAAGATTATAGCGGTTCCAAATTCAGAAGAGGAAATGACGGCACCAAAGGTTTCGTCGATCTTAACGGTGATGGAATAAATGATAACGCAATTGATTCGGATGGCGATGGAATTCCTAATGGTCAGGATCCTGATTATGTAAAACCACAGGACGGTACCGGTAACAAATTCAAAAAAGGAAATGGTGTAAATCAAAAAGGAAAGAGATGGGGACCAGGCGACGGCACCGGTAATGATGGCATCGGTCCTAAAGATGGAACAGGTTTCGGGCCGGGTTCAGGATCAGGCAGCGGCGATTGTGATGGAACAGGTCCTAAAGGAAATCGTGGCGGCAGAGGCGGTAAGGGTTAATAAAACCAGATGGTAATATAGATAAGTGAGGCGGTGAACTTCATCGTCTCTTATTTTTATTTTAAAAAATTAAACAAACAAATTGGTTATAACAATTGCGTGTTATCAATTGAAAGTAGCTCCGAAATTTGATACATTTCACTAAAAATTATTTGGTCTATAACGGGTCTTATAACAAACAGAGGAGAAAAACATGCTTAAACTACACACCTATCTAATATTATTTTTCTTTTTGATTCTACCTTATTTATCCATTGCTCAGGAAGTTAAAGCCGGGGGTGATGCGCTCGGAACGAAATCTTATGATGATTTCAGTAAACCAGAATTCTGTGGGACTTCCTGTCATAAAGATTTTTATCAGCAATGGAGACAGGCAATGATGTCCCAGGCATATACGCATCACTGGGATGAGATTGAATATTTTAAACTTGCTGTACCTCATGCTGAAAAAGACGAGAAAGTTGCTGAAGTTAAAGCCGGGTGTAATGGTTGTCACGCACCTATTGCATTTTTAGCAGGAGATGTTCCACCTCCGAAACCTGAAATGAACTCAAGAGCGAATGAATCCGTTTCCTGCGATGTCTGTCATACAATTACAGGATTTGCGGGAGATACACCATTCAACTTTAATTTTATATCGAATCCCGGTGACATTAAATACGGACCAAGGGGAACAGGTGATTCACCGGAACATCAAATTCAAAAATCTGATTACATACAAACAGCAGAATTTTGTGGTGCCTGCCATAATGAAAAAGATCCTTACGGTATCTGGGTAAAATCAACTCATCTTGAATGGAAAGAAGGACCATATTCTAAACAAGGTGTTCAATGCCAGGATTGTCACATGACTAAAGCTGAAGGTTATTCTGCCGAGTTGGGACAGAAGTATCCTGACGTTTGGCAGCATCTCTTTCATGGTGCTCACGATCCGGGCAAGGTAAGAGGAACAATTGAATTAAGAATTCATCCGGACATAAGAGAAGTTGAGCCGACCGAACCTGTGAAATTTACTGTTGCACTTTTCAATCAGAAGACGGGACATAAATTTCCTACCGGATCAGTTGAGGACAGAATTGTCTGGATGCATGTTGAAGCAGTTGATGCTGAAGGAAAAGTCTATCATCTGCCCGTTGATAAAAAAGGATTCGAAGGTGAAGAATATACAATCGGTGCAGATGAGCTTGCATACCAGGATATGGGAATTGCACTTAACGATCCAAACTTCGCTGGCGTTCAAAGAGATGGTATTCCTATCGGCGATAGAATCTTCAGAATGGCTTATTTCGATCCGCAGGGAAGAATGACGATTCAGCAATGGAATACTGCTTCACAGGGAGTCGATTATCGTATAGGTCCGAGAGAAACAAAACTTGAAACCTGTACGTTTACTCTTCCAGCAGATGTAGCTCCGGGTCCTATGAAAATTACAGCCGTTCTTAACTATCAAAAATTAGTTAAGCCGGTTGCAGATTTTCTCGGTGTACCGGAAGAAGAATCACAAATAATAGAAGTGAATGAACATTCAACTTATGTAACGGTGTTACCTTAATTAATTGTTTGGCGTTGAGAGGAATTTTATTACTTAAAACACTTAGAAAATAGTTTATTAATTTTTTAGAGGGAAAAATGAAAAGAATAATCACATTTGCAATAATAATTGTTGCAACGATCATAATAGTTGCAGGAGATATGTTTGCCATTCCTGCATTTGCAAGAAAATATAATATGAGCTGCAAAACCTGTCATAGTCCTATTCCTTATTTAAAACCTTACGGCAATGAATTTGCAGCTAACGGTTTTGTTTTAAAGGATAAAGATGCGCCTCGTTATTTTGTTGAAACTGGAGATGATAGACTTAGCTTAATAAGAGACTTTCCTTTAGCAGTTCGTATTCAGGGATATGTAACTTACAATGAGGAAAATGAAGAGCAGTTTGATATAGGAACTCCTTCTGCATTTAAGATAATGTCCGGAGGATCGATTACAAAAGATGTTTCATACTATGCATACTATATTCTTGAAAGCGGCGAGCCGGGAAAAATTGAAGATGCATGGTTGATGTTCAACAATATGTTCGGAAGTGAACTCGATTTAACGATTGGACAGTTTCAAGTTTCTGATCCGATATTTAAGAGAGAATTACGTTTAACGAATGAGGATTACATGATTTACAAAGTTCGTCCCGGTAAATCTATGATCGATCTTACTTACGATAGAGGTATAACGTTAGCTTACACATTACCAACATCAACCGATTTAGTATTAGAAGTTGTGAATGGTTCGGGAATTGGGGAACTGTACTCGAATAATTTATTCGACAGAGATAAATATAAAAACCTGATGGGAAGAGTTTCTCATGGGGTTACCGAGAATCTGAGAATCGGTGCGATGGGTTATTATGGAAATGAAAAGATGGACCAGACAGATACGGTCTTTAACGGAAAAAATGAAATCTGGATGGCAGGTGCAGATGCGACCTTGTTATTAGATATGTTTGAACTTAATGTACAATATGTCTATAGAAATGATAAAAATCCGATATTTCTTTCTAATGGATCAGCTCTTTACATAAATCCACCAGAAAATTGGAAAACTCAGGGTGGTTTTGCAGAACTAATTTTCCGACCGCAGGGAGATGAAAGTATCTGGTATATGGTTGCTCTTTATAACCAGGTTAATTCGGATGATAATTCCCTGGATTATAAATCGATTGCCGGTCATATCGGTTATTTGTTAAGACGAAATATTCGTTTAGTTGGTGAATGTGTTTATAATATCGATAATGAATATGCAAAATTTAATATGGGTTTTGTAACGGCTTTCTGATAAAATAGTTACAATTGAAAGAGGAGCAGCAATGTTCCTCTTTTTATACTTAGTGAAATTCAATACATTTGTAAAAAGTTTAATTCATCAAATGTAGAAAGCAGGGAAGCCATGTCCCGAATGAAAAAGGATTTCCAGTATTCAGACCAGCCTGAACCGCACAAGCAAAGAACAAGAGATATATTAAAAGCTCACCCGGAAGTGAGAGAGCTGATCGGGAGAAATTCTTTAAGCGCCTTGATTGTTGTCTCGGTTGTTTTACTTCAACTTGTGATCGCTTTTCTATTAAGAGAACAAAGCTGGTGGCTGGCATTGATCGCCGCTTTTGTTATCGGCGCTTTTGCAGATCATAATCTTTTTGTACTCATTCATGAAGCAACTCATAATTTGATATTTAAGGACAGAACGTTGAACACGGTCTTCGGAATTATGTCTGATATTCCCAAAGTTGTTCCGAGCTATGTATCATTTAAAAATTATCATCTTAAACATCATTCTTTCCAGGGCGATTATTATTTAGATGCTGATCTTGCAAGCAGATGGGAGGCTTCACTCATAGGCAATACATTTTTCGGAAAGGTGATGTGGGAACTTTTCTTTCCTTTCTTCCAGGCTTTCAGAACTATGAGATTAAAAGACATCGAGTTTATGAACACGTGGGTGATCGTAAACTGGATAATCATTTTTGGTGCAGATGCGTTGATAATAATTTATATGGGACCGATTGCATTCTTATATCTCGTCTTTTCGCTCATCTTTTCAATAGGATTTCATCCTCTAGGTGCAAGATGGATCCAGGAACATTTTCTGGTTGCACCGCCGCAGGAAACTTACAGCTATTACGGACCTCTAAATATTCCTTCGCTTAATGTTGGCTATCATAACGAGCATCATGATTTTCCATCCATCCCCTGGCATAACCTTCCGAAAGTAAGAAAAACAGCGCCTGAATTTTATAACACTCTTGTTTATCATACCTCCTGGGTAAAGCTGTGGCTGAAGTTTTTATTTAATCCTCAACTATCACTTTATTCCAGGATGGTACGTGTGAAAAAAGAAGAAGCCAAAGTGGTTTAAACCGAAGGGAGTTAGTGTTGGAGAAAAAAATCTACTGTGATAATTGTGAACTGGAGATAGAAGAGAGCTCTGATTTCTGCCCGCGCTGTGGTGTTCTTTTTAATGAAGGTGTAAAATGCACAAACCATCCTTCCACCGAGGCAGATTATGTCTGCGTTATTTGTAATGATCCTTTTTGTAAAAAATGTGGAATAATTGTCTCCGGTGTTTTCCTATGTGCTCAGCATGATAATTATGAAATTTATGAAGGGATGGCCAGAGTTTTCGGTTCATCCGATGTTGCTCAGGTTAATTATGTAAAAGGATGCCTGGAACAGGAATCATTACATCCTTTTGTTTATTCAAGAAAAGCTTCCCCGATGCATCTTGGTGGATCAGATTATTCCTTATTCCGTGCATCCGGTGAATTTGATGGACACATTATTAATGAAGTGAAACTGATGATTCCTTGCGGGGAAGTTCTTGAAGCGGTAAAGATAATCAAAGATATTGATTTATAAGGATATTAATCCTTTAGTCAATTATTTATAGCCTCTCACGCAAGATAGATATAATATTTACTTCTTTACTAATCTAATGACTTATTAAAAGGATTAAATAATAGTTTGCGCTTAAAATTTAATTTTTATAGTTTTGAGCATATGCTCATAACAAATTATTTAATAAGTTTAACCAGAGGAGTAAATCATGTCTAAAGAAAACTTGATAAAAGGATTAAATGAGGATTTGGCAGCAGAATTAGGTACTGTAATTCGATATAACTACCAATCGGGAAAATCATTTGGTTTAACAGGAAAGGAATTAAGAGAAATGTTTGCCGCTGAAATTACCGATGAGCTCGGACATGCAAGTTTCCTGACAGATGTTATTATTGATCTTGGTGGAGAGCCCGTTACGACTCCTAAAGATTTTGACAAACCTGTTAATCTGAAGGAAATGCTTGAACTTGATTTAAAAATGGAAGAAGATGATGTTAAAAATTATTTATTGCATTCTAAGGATGCAGAGGATTTAGGTTATACTGAACTTAAAATGAAACTGGAAGAGATGGCTGCCGATGAAGCAGGACATGCCAGAGAATTGCGTCGTTTATTGAAAGGCTTATAAGATAGTAGTAGTATGCCAAGACCAAGAAAATATCGCCGTGTTTGCTGTAATCCTTCTTCTTACTATTTCAAACCGCGTGGAATTCCGGTTTACGAATTGGAGGAAATACTTCTTGACCATGACGAACTGGAATCATTAAGACTTGCAGACTTGCTGGCATACTCTCATGAAACCGCGGCAAAGGAGATGAAAATATCGAGAGCAACATTCGGAAGAATTGTGGAGGTAGCACGGAAAAAAGTTAGTGATGGGATATTAAATGGTAAAGCTATCAGAATTAATGAAGACAATTTCAATCATATTCAAAAAGAAGGGAAAAGAAAATGTTAAATGTTGAAGAAAAAGCGAAAGACGATCTCGGGAAAGAGAATACAAACTTCTCAGGTAAAATAGCAATCGCAACAAACGATCAGAAAAAAATTACAGGACATATCGGAAGGTGCCGATCTTTCCTTGTTTGTGAAATCAGCAATGGTAAAATTATTAATAAAGAAGTGAGGGAAAACCAATTTACACAGCATAGAAGAGGCGGTCAACACCATCAGCATCACGGCGGAGGAGAAGGAAGACACAGCCATACACATTTAATTAATGGATTGAAAGATTGTAATTACCTGATCTCAAGAGGTGGTGGCTGGAGAGTAGTGGAAGATTTGAAGCAGTTTAATATAACCACACTATTTACAGACGTTGAGACAATCGATGATGCAGTAAATAAATTTATTAAGGGAGAGTTAAAAAATGAAACAGATCTCGTATGTGATCATAGTGAAGATTAGAACTGATAATCATTGGATGAATATCTAAATGTAGAACGAAAAAAATATCAAGGCACAAAAAATAAAATATATAGTATTAATTATCAAAGCGGGAATTAATTAACTTAAAATACAGAGGAGAGCGCAAAATGAAACCTATCTCATTTTCAATGATTGTTACAATCCTGTTCCTTTTTCTGTCCGGTTCATCATTTTCTCAGGAGACAAAATCACAGGAGTGTATGTTTAAATCAAGTCTTCATTATACTGTGCGTGGGATGTCTTATTGGTATGATAAAGAGAATGGAGGTCTCGAAAAAATCACAGGGGTATCTTATGAAAGTCTAGCCTGCCAGAATTGTCATGTGGCTTCCTGTGATGTGTGCCATAAAACAGAAATAGATGGTAAAGCCGTTTATTCAAGTGAGGTAGCTAAAAACCAGGATATGTGTCTAAAATGTCATGCCCGTGAAACAGCAATTATGAAAATTAATCAGAAGGAAAATACAGAGGACGTACACTTTGCTGCTGGCATGAAATGTATGGATTGTCATACTGCCCGTGAGATGCATGGTGATGGTGTCAAATATACATCGATGAAACAGGAGGGAGTAATGGATGTAACCTGCGAAGAATGTCATGATAATATTGGCAAAACCACCTCTCACACAATTCATGGAAATAAACTTGATTGTAAATCCTGTCATGTCAGTCAGGTTGTGAGCTGTACAAATTGTCACTTTGAGACTATGGTAAAAGAAGGGAAAAGAGTCGCTGTTCCTGTTTCCGGTTGGGAATTTCTAATGAACTACAACGGCAAAGTAACCTCTGCAAACATGCAAACTTTTGTAGTACCCGGAGACAAAACATTTATGATATTCGCTCCTCAATACAGTCACTCGGTTACCAAGGATGGAAAGAAATGCGAAGAATGTCACGCAAACACTAGTGCTAAAAAAGTGGAAGAAGGAACCATCGACCTTACATGGCTTAAAGATGGTAAAGTGGATAATGTTAAAGGAGTTATTCCCGTTGTTGATGGTGTTAAATATAATTCTGTATTTGAGAATTTTGAGAATGGAAGCTGGACCCCTATCTCTAACCCGGAATACCCGGTGATTCAATATGTCGGTTTCGGCACTCCGCTGACTAAAGAGCAGTTAAGTAAACTTTTAATTCCTCAAAACAGCAGTGATAAAAAATAAAACAATGAACGAACAAGAAAAACAGATAGCTCTTAAAGAAGAGGAAAAAAGGATTGAGGGAAACATTTCAAAAATTAATCATCGTATCGCTGTATTCAGTGGTAAAGGCGGTGTAGGTAAGACCACGGTGAGCGTTAATCTCGCCTTTTGTTTTCAGATGGAAGGTTTTTCTACAGGGATACTGGATGCAGACATTACAGGTCCAAATGTTGCCAAGGTATTAGGTATAAATGATGAACTAATAATTCTGAATAAATCTATAATTCCTTTTCAAAAAGATAATATTAAAATGATTTCTATTGCGGGACTCATTAAGCCCGGTCAACCGGTTATATGGCGGGGACCCATGCGGTCAAAAGTTATTAATCAGTTTCTTGCAGATGTAGATTGGGGTGAACTCGATTATTTAATTGCAGATTTACCACCCGGAACAGGAGACGAGATCCTAACTATAGCACAAAAGATGAGACCTGATTATGCACTTATTGTCACCACTCCCCAGGAAGTTTCTGTAATTGATGCAGAGCGTGCAATAACAATGGCGAAGAAATTAGAGATTCCTTTTATCGGAGTGATTGAAAATATGTCCGGGTTCATTTGCCCATTTTGTAAAAATAAAATTGATTTATTCGCTTCAGGCGGAGGTAAAAAGTTAGCTGAAGATTATGATGTTCAGTTCCTTGGATCAATACCAATTGATATCAATGCGCGGATATTTAGTGATAAAGGTAAGTCAATCATCCTTGAAAAACCAGATTGCGAGGTAACAAAATCTTTTAAGTCAATTGCTGATTTAATTGAAGAACATTACTCGGAAAGCATAATAGTAAACTAAAAGAATTATGTCGGGAGTTTTATGGAAAACAAAGTGAAAATCGGAATCATCATTTGCGACAGGTATAAAAACTGTGCTGGTGGTAAATGCTTCCGATCTATTAAAGAGAGAGCCGGGGCATTTGATATTTATAAAAAGAAAGAAGTAGAAGTTATAGGTTATACATCTTGCGGTGATTGTCCCGGTGGAAATATTGAATATGCTCCTGCAGAAATGAAAAAGGATGGTGTGGAAGTAATTCATTTTGCAACAGGGATGGTAGTTGGTTATCCACCTTGTCCTTACATTAATCATTTCAAGAACTTCATCGAAACGAAGTACGATCTTAAAGTTGTAGTGGGCACTCATCCGATTCCCGAAAAATATTATATCACTCATACAAAACTAAATACCTGGAATACAAAAGAGTGGGAAGAATTAATAAAACCGACATTAAAAGACAAAGGAATAAGGCTAATATATGACTAAAACTGAATTGGCGATTCCGGTTTATAAATTAGCGTTCTTACTAGCGTATCTATATGAGATATTCACTTTAAAAAAGACTTGTGAAAATAATTTCAAACATACGCAATGGTATTTAAACGAAAATTTTTCTGAAAAAAATATTGAAAAACTTTTTGAGTTCTTTAAAAACAATGAATTGAACAATGATTGTGACATACTTAAAAAACTTGATTTAAGAGAAATCTTTGCCAGTAATATTAACATTCACATTTGATCTGCTATAATAAAGTGATTAGTGAATTATGAAAGTCGTTAGAGTTAAAAATTTATCTTTTAATCCAATGGAGGTAGAAGTTCCTATCCCATCAGAGGTATTAAATGAGATTAAGGTAGCTGCAGACCACAGCAGAAAAATAGTTATACCGGCTATTTCAAAAATATAAACTAAAATACGGGGTGGAATATGAAACACGTAACAAATATTTATGATGAATTGGGTTGGAAAAAAGCCACCGGATATCCGGTTGGGACAAGAATAAAAGTATTGCGCGATGAGAATGGAGCTAAAACTATTATGTTAAAATTGCCGGCAGGATTTCAGATGGACTCACATACTCATATTTGCAATGAACAGCATGTCGTATTGCAGGGTGAATATGAGAGTGCAGGTAAAGTATTCCCTTCAGGAACTTACAGATCAATTCCTGCACATAAGGATCACGGTCCGTTCACGTCAAAAATGGGTGCAGTAATTCTTGTAATATGGGACACTATAAAATAATCGTAAACAATAAAATAAGGTGACAAAATTATGTCTTTTGTATTTGGTCCCATACCGTCACGAAGGTTAGGTAGAAGTCTCGGTATAAATAATATACCACCTAAAATATGTAGCTATTCCTGTATTTATTGCCAGATCGGTGTCACCGATTCTATGTCTATCAAAAGAGAAGGATATTATTCCCCGAATGATATCTTAGAAGAGGTTTCTTCAAAAGTAAAACAATTGCAGGAAGCCAGTGAAGAAATAGATTTTCTCACTTTTGTTCCGGATGGTGAACCAACCCTTGATATAAATCTTGGTAAAGAAATAGATTTACTAAAATCATTGGGAATTAAGATCGCAGTTATAACAAATTCATCTTTACTCTGGGATGAAAATGTTCGTAAAGATTTAATGAAAGCTGACTGGGTCTCTGTTAAGGTTGATACGGTCGATGAAAAAATATGGCATCTTTTAAACAGACCTCACGGTAAGCTTGAACTTCAAAAAATAATACACGGAATAAAAACGTTCGCCAGTGCTTTTAAAGGAAAGCTTGTAACCGAGACGATGTTGGTGAAAGGAATCAATGATGGTTTTGAATCGATTAAAAGAACAGCCGAAATAATTAACTGGATTAATCCGGATAGGTTTTATTTGCTGGTGCCTACCCGTCCACCTGCAGAAAAATTTGTAGAACCACCGTCTGAAGAATTATTAAATACAGCATATCAAACTTTTCGTGAATTAATAAGTAACGTAGAGCTACTGGCTTACAACGAGGGAGTCGATTTTAGTTACACCTCTGATGTAGAAAAAGAACTGTTAAGTATTCTTGCAGTCCATCCAATGCGACAAGATGCTGTTGACGAGTTTATAAAAAAAGCCGATGCAGATAAAAGTCTGATTTCTTTGTTAACTAAAAGTGAAAAAATAAAGGAGGTTCTATACAACAATAATCTTTATTATGTAAAAAATATAAGGAGAAAAAAACATGCCAAACTTTGATGGAACAGGTCCGATGGGAAAAGGACACCTCACAGGTAGAGAAAGAGGAGGTTGTCGTAAATCTCAATCAGTACACACTGAAAAATCCGGAACCCAATTGGCTGATGGAAGGAATATTTTTAATGGATTATATCGCAGGGGAAGATTACATAGAGAGGAGTCTGGAAGAGGTCGTGGTGGAAGATGCGATGGAATTAAAAAAGGTTTCAATAAATAAATAGCAGGTAGGTAACGATGAAAATTGCAGTACCGTCGTTGGGTGAGACTTTAGATTCTTTTGTAAGTAAAACGTTTGGGCGCTCACCTTTTATTATTATTTATGATAGTGAAAACCGCAAATATCACTTTTATATCAATAAAGGATTGAGAGTCCAAGATGGTTCGGGATTAAAAGCTGTAGAAATAATATTGAATAACAATGTTAATGTGCTGCTAACAAAGGAAATCGGACATAAAGCATATTCTGCTTTAATGGAAAAGCATATCGGTATTCATCTTTTAAAATCGGATGACACGGTAAAATCAGTTATTAAAAAATTCTTAAAGAGTTAAACAGTTAGGTTTGTACGTACCTTCAAAAATATTTTTTACCAAAGGAGCTGGTAAACACAAAGATTACCTGACTTCATTTGAAACTGCGTTGAGAGGTGCCAGTATTGAAAAATGTAATATTGTTTCAGTTAGCAGCATATTCCCTCCCGGCTGTAAAAGAATTTCCAGAGAAGAAGGATTGAAGGAAATTCAGCCGGGTCAAATAACTTTTGCTGTCATGGCAAGAAATTCAACTAATGAACCAAATCGATTAATAGCTGCTTCTATTGGTGCGGCGATACCAGCGGATAAGTCTAACTACGGCTATTTATCAGAATACCACCCTTTTGGTGTGAAAGAAAAAATAGCAGGTGATTATGCCGAAGATCTTGCTGCACAAATGCTAGCAACTACACTCGGTGTTGAATTCAATGCCGAAGCAGATTGGAACGAAAGAGAGGAAGTATTCAAAATGTCTGATAAAATTGTTAGAACTTTTAATATTACCCAAACAGCAGAAGGCGACAAAAACGGTATGTGGACCACAGTAATTGCAGCGGCAATACTTCTACCTTAGTGTGAGTGATTTTTAACCTTTTTTAGGAGAGAGAAATGGAAAAATGTTATATCGATCCTGTATCGTTATACAGGCTTCCCTGGACAATGCCCGATAACGGTATCACCTGGCTTGAACCAACTGCCCAATGTAACCTGAATTGTTATGGTTGTTACAGAAAAAACATTAAAAATTCACACAAGCCTCTTGATGATGTTAAACACGAACTGGATTTTTTCCAGTCATTAAGAAAATCCGATTGTATTTCTATCGCAGGTGGTGATCCTCTATTATATCCTGATATAGTAAAGCTTGTCGTCGATATAAAATCGAGAGGATTAAAACCAATTATCAACACCAACGGTATTGCTTTAACAAACGAACTGCTTGATGAATTAAAAAAAGCCGGTGTGTTCGGCTTTACATTTCACATAGACAGCAAACAGGGTAGGGGCAGAGATCCAAAGTGGCTTGGTAAAAATGAAATAGAACTGAATGAACTGCGTCTTTATTATGCCGAAATGCTTGCTAATAAAGGAGGAATAGCATGTTCCTTCAATTCAACTGTTTATTATGATACGATTCAGTATGTTCCCGATTTAGTTGTATGGGCACAAAAGCACATCGATATAGTTCATACAATGGTTTTCATTTTATTCAGATACATTACTTCCGATACACCTTTTGACTTCTATGCAGGCGACAAAAAAATAGTCTGGGATGATATTCATTATCATTCCAATAAGGATGAAGTTACAGACTTAATGGCAACGGATGTTGTTAAAGAGATAAGAAAAAAGTCTCCTGAATTTACACCTGCTGCTTTTTTGAATGGTACTGCCAAAGCTGATCATTTTAAATGGTTGCTGTCAGAGAGAATCGGTAACAAAGGAAAAATCTTTGGTTATGCAGGTAATAAATTTCTTGAGCTGATAATGACAGTATATCATTACAAGAAAGATAAATATCTATCGTACGCTTCCCCTAAAGCTCTCAGGATGGGAAGATTAACATTATTCAACACCTGGTTTTTAGACAGAGGAATTAGAAAAGCTTTAAAGAAATACTTAAAGTATGTATTGGTTAATCCATTCAGAATATTTAAGAAAGTGTATTTGCAATCAATTATGATTATACAGCCTGTTGATATGATGCCTAATGGCGATCAAAGTATGTGCGATGGATGTCCAGATATTACATACTGGAAAGATAAGGATGGAACAGAAAAGCTTGTTTGGTCTTGCAGACTTGAAGAACCAATGAAATACGGTGACTTCTTAAGAATGGTTCCTAAAAACAAAGAGACAGTACCTGATAATGGAAGCAGCGTAATTGCAGAGATGGCAAAAATAAAATAGGGAAGGAAAGATGAAGATTCTGAAGAACAAGAGAATCTTGGTTTGCGGTAAAGGTGGTAGTGGAAAAAGTTCAGTTGTTTCGCTTTTAGGAAAGTCACTTCTAAAAAATGGCTACCGTGTAATTTTGTTGGATGCAGACGCTTCCAATCCCGGAGGGTTATTTCGTTTACTGAGTGATAAAAAAGATGTTCCCGAACCTTTAATTGAATTTTTTGGAGGCAGGGAAAAAGTTACTTGTCCTTCAGATGATCCGTCTCCGATGACGAGGATAAATAGCAACTTGCCTATAAATGAAACTGTAATAGACTTATCGGAGATTCCGGAGAAATATTCTTTCAAGAAAAAAGATCTCACTTTATTTCAAATAGGAAAAATTAAAGAAGCTTGCGAAGGATGCGACGGACCAATGTCAAAAGTTGCTCGAGATTTTATCGTTAAAGGTGATTTTGTCACTCTCATAGATGTCGAAGCAGGTATAGAACATTTCGGGAGGGGAGTAGAAAAAAATGTAGACGTAGTTTTAGTTATTGTTGATCCTACCTTTGAGTCTTTTGTTATAGCGGAAATTGTTGCAAAGATGACTTCGTATTTGGGAAGCAATAATGTTTGGGCAATCTTGAATAAAGTTGATTCAAAAGAAATTGAACTTATAATGCAGAATTCTTTGAAGAAAAGAGAGGTTAATTACCTTGGCAGTATCAATTTTGACAAAGAAATACATAAAGCGGGACTTGAAGGGAAAATGATTGCTCAATGTAAAGCTGAAAAGAAGATTGAAGGAATTATAAAAAAGCTTGAAAATTTATTAGAAACAGAAATGGAATACAAATAAAATATATCACGTTACTACTGATAGGGAAAAATGTATTTATTGCGAAATAATTTTTATTACGAAGCAAAAAATTTTTTAATGAAGTAACGATTAAAATGTTCGAATTAAGAAATCAATTTATTATGCCTCCGATTAAGCTTGGTTACTGTGCATCCGATGGTATTGTTAATCAACGGCATTTAGATTTTTACAACCTTCGAAGTAAACATATCGGAGCCGTAACATTAGAACCGCTTTATATGGATTCGGGGTTGAGAGAAATACCAACCCAGCTTGGTATTGATAAGGATGATAAGATTGAAGGATTGAAAAAACTCGTTAATTTAATCCACTCAAACGGTTCAAAAGTAATTGCTCACCTTAATCATCCGGGCAGGATGGCAAATCCCAATCTGCTTGGCAATTATTTTATTTCATCTACTAATAAACCTTGTGAAAACAGCGGTGCAGTTCCCTTGAAAATTAACAGGGAAATGATGGATAATGTAATTAAAGAATACATTGATGCAGCTAAAAGAGCAGTCGAATGCGGTTTTGATATTATTGAAATTCAATTTGGACACGGTTACCTTCTTGCACAGTTTATATCTCCAGCCGTTAATGATCGTACGGATGAATATGGTGAGACTTTTAGCAATAGGATAAAATTTCCTTTAGAAGTATTTGAGACGGTTCGTAATTCCGTTAATGTTCCCATAATTGCACGGATTAGTGGCGATGAAATGATCCCGTCTGGATTTCATATTGAGGACATGATAAAATTTTCTCAGTTGTTGGAACAAAATGGAATTGATGCAATTCACGTTTCTGCCGGTTCCGTATGTTCTACGCCACCCTGGTTTTTTCAGCATATGTTTATTCCAAAAGGTAAAGCGTGGGAGTTTGCCAGTAATATTAAGAACAAAGTTAAGGTTCCAGTAATTTTTGTCGGAAGAATAAATTCGATAAAAGATATTAAATACATAAAAGGTAAATATGCTGCCGATTTTATTGCTGTTGGAAGAGCAATGGTAGCGGATCCTGATTTTATAGGTAAGTATTTGAATAAAGTAGATGGGTTTATTCGTCCTTGTTTAGCTTGTGCAGAAGGGTGCCTCGGAGGTGTAAAAAAAGGTGAAGGACTTGGTTGTGTCGTCAATCCATTAGTTAATACTGATTATGCTGAAATAAGAAAATCTGATTCTTCTAAAAGAATTGCTGTAGTAGGCGGAGGACTTGCCGGGATGGAAGCAGCAATTATTTTGAAAGAGTGTGATCATCAAGTTGAGCTTTTTGAAAAGAATAAATTAGGAGGACAGTTCAACCTTGCAAGTTTACCGCCAAATAAAGAAAGTTTAAAAGATTTAGTTGATTACTTTATTACCGAGATGGCTTTGCGTAAAATAAAATTGATACAAAAGGAAGCAATAAAAGCAGATATTGAAAACGGGAATTACGATGCAGTAATTATGGCTACAGGTGCAGTACCCGATATCCCTCCGATAAAAGGATTAAAAGAATTTTACTGGACAGATTTTTTAAATGATGATGAGTTGCCCCATGGACAAAAGGTGTTGGTGATCGGCGGCGGTTTAATAGGACTCGAAGTCGCTTCAAAGCTTGTTGATGGAGATAACTTTGTAACTATTGTAGATATGATGGATGAAATAGGGCGAGGTATGGAAATGATTGAAAAGGCTATGACTCTTAAAAAATTAAAATTAAAAAATGTTAAAATATTTATCAATCATAAAGTTGTCGAGGTGAAAGGTTCACGGATTCTTTTAGAAGGGAAAGATGAAAACATAGTAATTGATGATATAGATAAAATTGTTGTTGCAACAGGGATGAAAAGTTATATCCCTTTTGAAAGAACAGGAAAAACACCGTTTCATTTTATTGGCGATGCTAAAGAAGTTGGAAAAGCACAGGATGCTATCCACAGCGCCTACAAGCTGGCTGTGACAATATAATTTGAGATAATTACGACAGATTGAAAAATAAATCACTGATATAATCGAAAGTGAAAATAAAATGGAATATGACATAAAAGATATCACACTAGCTGCTGAAGGTAAAAGACGAATCGAATGGGCAGATAATGATATGCTTGTTCTAAGAGAAATACGGAACCGGTTTGAAAAGGAAAAGCCCTTGATGGGCAAAAAGATGGCAGCGTGTCTTCATATTACAGCAGAGACGGCTAATTTAGCACGCACTTTAAAAACTGGAGGCGCAGATCTCGTGTTATGTGCCTCAAATCCGTTAAGTACCCAGGACGATATAGCTGCGGCTTTGGTTAAAGTTTACAGTATTCCTGTTTTTGCAATTCATAGTGAAGACAACCTACAATACTACAACCATATACACTCCTGCTTAAAGCACGAACCTGTTATAACAATGGATGATGGTGCTGACCTTGTGTCTACTCTTCACAAAGAATATCCTGATCAGTGTAAAAATATTTATGCGTCAATGGAAGAAACGACAACAGGAGTAATCCGTTTGCGTGCAATGCATAAAGATAAAGCATTAAAGTTACCGGTCTTCGCTGTTAATGATGCGCTGACAAAACATTTATTCGATAATCGTTATGGAACAGGTCAATCAACAGTTGATGGAATTATAAGAGCGACTGATATACTGCTGGCTGGTAAAACAGTTACCATCGCCGGTTACGGATGGTGTGGGCGTGGAGTTGCACAGCGGATGAAAGGAATGGGAGCCAGTGTTATTATTACTGAAGTTAATCCTTTAAAAGCGCTTGAAGCTGCAATGGACGGTTTTCTTGTTATGAAAATGGAACAAGCTGTAACGCAGTCGGATTTAATTGTCACTGTTGCTGGTAATCTCCATATACTAGAGGAAAAACATTTTATACTTATGAAAGACGGTGTAATGATTGCTAACTCAGGTCACTTTAATGTTGAGATCGATATTCCGGCTTTGGAAAGAATAGCGGTAGGCTCTACGATGAAAGTTCGTAATAATGTTGATGAATACAAGTTAAAGAATGGTAAGAGAATTTTTCTTTTGGGTAAGGGTAGGTTGATTAATCTTGTTGCGGCAGAAGGTCATCCAGCCAGTGTAATGGATATGAGCTTTGCAACACAAGCGCTTGTAACAGAGTATTCTCTAAAACAAAAACTAGAACCGGGTGTTTACAATGTTCCGAAAGAAATCGAAGATTACATTGCTTCGTTAAAACTCAAAACTATGGGTATTAAAATTGACGAATTAACTGCGGAACAGTATGAATATCTGAATTCATGGGAGATGGGTACGTAAATCAAAATATAGAAAAGGAAAGTATGAGCAGCTCGGCTAGAGTGAGTCAACTTAAAAAATCTGCCATTCACGAAATGACAAAATTATCATCACAATATGATGATGTGGCATTTCTATCGTGGGCAAAGCCTGCTTCAGGAACTCCAAAGCACATAAATGATGCTGCTATTGATGCAATTCAAAAAAATTTAACTGCCGGATATTCTCAAAGCGAGGGCTTACCTGAACTAAGAAAGGAAATTGTAAAAAAACTAAAATACGATAATAATATTAATGCAAACATTTCTGAAATAATTTTAACCGTAGGTGCAATTGAAGGATTGGCAGTTGCTGTTTTAGCAACTGTAGATCCAGGGGATGAGGTAATTCTTCCTACACCAACATATTCAACTCATATTACGCAAGTAAAACTTGCATCGGCTAAACCGGTTCTGGTTCCTCTTATTGAAGAAGACAATTTCTCATTGGATATTGAAGCTATTGAAAAAGCAATTACCCCCAATACAAAAGCAATTATGTTTTGCACCCCAAATAATCCAACAGGCACTGTTTTTCCTGAAAAGGATCTCCGCAAATTGGCAGAAATTGTTTTGGAAAAAGATCTAAAAGTAATCGTTGATGAAGCTTACGAGTACTTTGTGTTTGACGGCGAAAAACATTTCAGTATGGCTTCTATTCCTGAAATAAGGAAAAACGTTGTTACGGCTTACACTTTTACAAAAACTTATGCAATGACAGGTTGGAGAATTGGATATTTGCATGCTGATGAAGAAAAATTACTTCAAATAAAAAAAGCACATATTCCATTTGCTATCTGTGCCCCGGTTGTCTCTCAATATGCAGCACTTGCAGCTTTAAAAGGAAGTCAGAGTTCTGTAGAAAAATTCAGATCAGAATATTTGAGAGCAAGAAATCTTATGTGCAAAAGGCTGGACAAACTCGATTCGGTCTTTAAATATGTTAAACCAGGCGGTTCATACTTGATGTTCCCTAAGATACTTTCAGATTCTAAAGTAGATTCCATGGAGTTCTGTAAAAAATTATTAGCCGAGGCAATGATCTCTGCCACTCCGGGAATAGCTTTTGGACCAACTGGTGAAGGACACATACGGCTTTCGTTTTGTGTTCCTGAGGAAATGATTAATAAAGCATTTGATAGAATGGAAAAGTATTTCAAGTAAAAAAATGTAAAGATTAATAAATCAGAATAAAAGATATGAAGAAGATTGATCACGGTAACATTCTCTCAATGATTTTATGGTTGGTAGCTCTCCATTCATTTATTGTAGGAATCGGCTTGATTGTTATGCCGCCACAATTAATGGAATTTTTAGGATTCAATTCGGGTGGAGATAGATTTTTTCAAAGTCAGGGCGGTGTGTTTCATATTGTTATGACTATTGCTTATTCTCTTGCAGCCTTAAGAACAAGCAGGTTTGAATGCCTGATCCTCTTTTCAATCATAGTAAAATTTTCCGCAACAATTTTCTTGTTTATATACTATTTCTTTGCAGTTCAGATATGGATGGTGTTACTATCAAGTATAACAGATTGTTTGATGGGAATCGTAATACTGTGGATGTATGTATTATATAGTCAAAAAATCAAAATCCATTAGAATGATAAACAAAAATCCATCGATTGTAATAACTGGAGCTTCCGGTTTCATCGGACGTTATATTCTCGATAACATAAAAGAAGAGTATAGCATTTATGCCATAGCCCGCAGATCCCGTAAGGAAGCAAACGTCCCATATCATCATAACCTTAATTGGATTCAGTGTGATATTACTAATTGGAAAACACTCAGTGAAGTCAGACAGTATTTAATTGATCGGGGTGGAGCTGACTTCGTTGTTCACCTAGCTGCCTTTTATGATTTTACTTACAAAGATAATCCGGAATACTCACGAACAAATATCGGAGGCACAAAAAATATTTTGGAATTTACCCGGGGTATTAATGTAAAGCGTTTCTTATTTGCTAGTTCCGTTGCTGCTTGTAGTTTCCCTTCTAACGGAGGCGTTATTAATGAAAAATCAAGACCGGATGCTGATTATGCATACGCCAGAAGTAAAAAACTGGGGGAAGATTTAGTAAGGCAATACTCACAGTATTTCCCTTGCTCTAATATCAGATTTGCCGCGGTATTCAGTGACTGGTGTGAATTTGCTCCGCTATATAAGTTCTTATCTAGATGGCTCTCAAAGAAGATTGATTCTCGAATATTAGCAGGAAAGGGAAACTCTGCAATTCCATATATACATATACATGATCTATGTCAGCTATTAAAAATTATTTTTAGAGAAACTGATAATCTTCCTGCATATGACATTTACAACGCCAGTCCTGATGGTTCAACTTCTCACCGTGATTTATTTGAGATTGCAACAAGGTATTATTTCGGTAAATCAATTAAGCCTTTTTACCTGCCTAAGTTGTTGGCATACCCTGCCATTATTCTTCGAAGTTTACTTAAAAAAATACACCTCACGTGCGAAAAACCGTTTGAGAGATTTTGGATGATCAGATATATTGATTTAAAACTAGATATCGATTCGTCCTATACACGTAATGTCCTTAGCTGGGCTCCCACACCGCGTTATCATATAAACAGGCGGTTACTTTTTCTGCTAGAAAAGATGAAAAGCCATGTTGACGAATGGAGAGTAAAAAACGAAGCTGCATTAAAGCGCGTTGCAGGAAGAATAAATTTTAAGATCTACGAAGAAATGATTCAAAGGAAAGAGAAGTTATTAGCTATAATAAATGATACTATCATTTTTAAAGATGAAGAGAATAAATTTCAACGATACCGGTTACTTAAACACGAAGATTTTCAGTGTTACATCAGCACGCTGTACCATCTTTTGATGGCGGCAGTAAGAAGCGGCGACAGAAGTCTTATGCTCAAGTATATTGATGATATAGCAATACGTAGATTTGCAGAGGGTTTCGAACCAGAAGAATTGTGTAACACTTTATCAGTATTTAGTGAGATCATAATTAAAGAGCTTACATATGATAAGGATCTCAAAAAAATCCGTCAGGATGTCTATCATTATATTGGATTAACCTTACAACTTGCACAGGATGAAATCGAAGATCTTTACGAGAATCTTTTAGAAAAGATACCAGGAGGAAAAATTGATAAGTCGTCCTTACTCCCCGACTGTAAAGAACTTCAAAGAAAAATTCGTCAGCTAAGTGCATTCTATCAGATATCCCCGGATGAAAGCAGATATAATGAACTCATAAATAATATAAGATAAGAAATATTTATCACTTGTGATATTTAAATAAATTGCATTTAACAGACAATGAAATTATCAACAAGAAATTCGTTATTAGGAAAAATTGCAGATAAGCTTAACATAAATATAAAGTTCAATGAATACACAAGAATATTTGTTGATCCACATGATACTGCTATAGTTAGTCCTGTAGAAGCTAAAGTAATGCACATAGGAAATATCAATCGAAACGGCGTGCTCATATCAAAAAATAATAAAGAAATTTTATTGTCAGATTTTATAGATCATTATGCTAATCAATTTTTAGGTGGTATGTACATTAATTTTTATTTGAGCCCTTCTAACAAACATTTTTGGGTAACTCCTTGTGAAGGAATGTTTATATATACTCAAAAGAATGAAGGGAAATCGCGGCTACCAGTATATATAGGATTAGAAAATCTTCTCGGAATAGAGATGTTCAGCAAAGCAGTAAAAAAGAATGCATCTATTGGTTCTGTTTTTAAAACAAAAGATTTTCTCATGGCATTAATTGCAATTGGATCATTAAATGTAAACAGAATACATATAGACTATGAAGAAATGCGGAATTATACGAGAGGAACACCTTGCGGATATTTTAGTATTGGTTCGTCTTTGCTTTTGTGTTTTCCCAATCATTTAAAAATTTTAATTAAAGAAAAATCAAATGTTGAAATTGGTCAGAGGATATTGATTTGAAGAAATATGAATTAAAACTTTATCCCGATCCAGAGCTAAGAAAAATTGCATCGCCTGTAATAAAGGTCAATGATATAATCCTCCATTTGATTAAAAAGATGTCGAAAATTATGTATAGCCATAAGGGTATAGGATTGGCGGCATCGCAGGTAGGAACTTTGGAGAGAGTTATAATTGCGGATATCGGAGAAGGTTTAATCTCAATGATAAATCCTGAGATACTCACAGGATTTGGTGAAGATTATATGGAAGAAGGTTGTTTAAGCTTACCTGACACTGTGGTTAATGTTAAAAGACAGCAATCTGTCTTTGTCCGTTATTTAGATAAAAATGAAAAAGAGAAAGAATCTGAGTTAGATGGTCTTAAGGCACGAGTTATTCAACATGAGATTGATCATTTAAATGGAGTATTAATTATTGATTATGCAGCTTTATCGGAAAGATTAAACGTGATAAGCAAATTAAAAATTTAAAAATGAAGACCGTTTTAAAATTTCAGAAGGTCATATTACTTCTACTACTACAAATATTTTTTATAGGTGAATTATCGATGCCACAAATAAAAAATGGAAATAACGACAAAGTTGAAACTGTAAGCATCACGGTTGTATATGATAACAATCCTTTTCTGAAAGGTTTGCAAACCGATTGGGGATTTGCTTGTCTGGTCGAGGTTGGAAAAACAAGGCTGTTATTCGACACGGGTGATAACGGAAATATTTTATTGAGCAATATGGCAAAACTAAATATTAATCCTCAAAGTATAGATTTTGTTTTCTTATCTCATTTTCATCACGATCATACCGGAGGATTAAGAGAGTTTTTAAATAATAATCCCAATGTAACAGTCTACTTTCCGCAATCATTTCCCATTCAACTGATTGAGCAGATAAAAAAATCCGGGGCAATACCGGTGCCAGTTTCTTCGTTTCAAGAATTACAAACAAACATTTTTTCGCTTGGTGAATTCGGAGGTGTTATTCCCGAACAGGCACTAGCAATCCGAACACCAAAAGGCATTGTTGTTATTACCGGCTGTGCTCATCCGGGAATTATTAACATTCTGGAAAAAGCGAGGAGTTCTTTCCCTGATGAATTGATTTACCTTGCTATGGGAGGATTTCACCTGCACCGGCAGACGGAAGATGAAATAAGCAGCACAATAAATACAATACTTAAAATGGAGATACGTACTGTTGCACCTTCTCATTGTTCGGGGGACAACGCACGTAATATGTTTAATGAAGTCTATGGTTGCAATTACATTGAAATCGGGGTGGGTGCGGTTATACGAATTAAATAATAAAAGCACATAAAAAAGATGGCGAGAACTGAACCTTTTAACAAATACTTAGACGAATATGAGAAGTGGTTTCAAGAGAATCATTTTGTTTATGAATCTGAAATTGAAGCAGTAAAACAATTTATTCCCAAAGGCAAAAAAGGGATTGAAATCGGAATCGGAACGGGAAGATTTGCACTTCCATTTGGAATCAGAGAAGGCGTAGAGCCATCTTGTGTTATGCGTCATTTTGCATTACATAAAGGGCTTGAAGTATACGATGGAATAGCTGAAGAATTACCTCTGGCAGATGAATCTTATGATTTTGCCTTGATGGTAACAACAATTTGTTTCGTTGATGATGTGAAGAAAGCATTTCAGGAAGTGAAAAGAATATTAAAGTCTGGCGGAATTTTTATTATAGGTCTTGTTGATAAAGATAGTTCACTCGGTGAAACTTATGAAAAAATAAAAGATGAGAACAAGTTCTATCGTTATGCTACTTTCTATTCTGTTGAAGAAGTGAAAAAATTATTGGAAGAAAACAGATTTAAAAATATTGAAATAGTTCAAACCGTATTTGGTGAATTGCCAAATATTCGTAACCTTCAACTGTCCAAAGAAGGTTGTGGTGAAGGAGGATTTGTTGTAATAAATGCAACTAAAGTGGTTGAGTAGAAACTCCATATAATTGAACTTATATAAAGGCAATAAATGTTTTTAAATATCGTTTTGGTAAAAATGTTAAGATTAATAAGGAGGTATTAAAATGGCACTAATGATAACAAATGAATGTATTATTTGCGGTGCCTGCGAATCTGAATGCCCAAATAATGCAATAACTGCCGGTGATGCTGTTTATGAAATAAATCCGGACTTATGTACTGAATGCATCGGGTATTATGATGAACCCAACTGTAGTTCTGTATGCCCGATTGAAGAGGCAATAGTTGTAAATCCGGCTTGTCGGGAAACAAAGGAAGAATTGCTAAAGAAGAAAGAATTGTTAAGCAAAGGTTAAAGGAGAAATATGAGAGCCATTGAAAAATCCGGCTTTAGTTTTTTCCAACCAAGTTGGCTAAAATGAATAAAAAATCTTTGTTTCATATTAATTTCAACAGAATAAGAATGATTTTGAAAATTTATAAGATGATCTGGCTTCTTACACTAATTGCAGTTTTTTCAATTATTGTTAACAATAGCATTTTCATTCATACACATATTTTACCGGACGGGAGAATAGTAGAGCATGCCCATCCATATAATTCTTCCGATAAAAACTCCGATTCAAAGCAAAACCATCACCATACAAAGCAAGAATTTCTTCTACTGGATAATATCTATCATCTATTAAAAAGAACACACTTTATTTTTGTTGTAATACTTTTTTTCTTCTCAATAGTCTGCGAACATCTAATCCTCAAATTTAAAACGTCCTATTCAGCAAGCATTAAGAAAATAAAATTATCTCGAGCACCTCCGCGTTTACTGTTTTCTCAATGGCCTATTTCATAGCCGATAAATTGTTCTATCAAATACTTTGTAAGCATTGTTAAATTTTACAATGGAAACAGTAATGAAAATAATTTTCTTGTATTCTTTCGTTTTTATATGCTCTATTAATTTATTATCGCAACCTCGGAATCCTCAAATAGAAGGATATGTCTTTTCAGAGAATAAACCCTTGGAAGGAGCAAACATAATTCTTAAGGGAACAACAATGGGTGCAGTAACCAACAAAGATGGTTACTACCAATTTACAAATGTACCGAGAGGTAATTTTATTTTAAAAGCATCATACATAGGATATAAATCCCAGGAAGTTGTAGTCAATTTAAGAGGGCATCATATTTCTAAAATAAATTTTGATCTGGAGGAAGATTTAATCCAAACCGAAAATGTAGTAGTAAGTGCAAGCCGACAGGAAGAAAATAGAAAGGAAGCATCAATTGTTGTTAATGTATTGGGTTCAAAAACATTCGAATTAACGAACTCACTAAACCTGGCAGATGGTCTGTCTTTTATACCCGGATTAAGACTTGAAACTAACTGTCAAAACTGCGGTTTTCAACAGGTGCGTATAAATGGATTAGAAGGACCGTATTCACAAATACTGATTGACGGTAGACCCATTTTCAGCGCACTCTTCAGCGTTTACGGCATCGAACAAATTCCGGCAAATATGATTGACAGAGTAGAAGTAGTCAGGGGGGGCGGTTCAGCATTATATGGTTCAAATGCAATAGGAGGTACAATCAACATCTTAACAAAAGTCCCTTTGAAAAATTCATTCCAGATTGCAAGCAACTTATCCTTTATAGATTCCAGAATACCTGATCAAACCACAACATTAAACGCCTCATTAATTAGCGATGATTACAACACCGGCATATTTGTTTTTGGCACTTTCCGAAAAAGAATGCAGTATGATGCGAATGGCGATGGCTTTTCGGAACTCGGGAAAATCGATAACCACATGTTAGGATTTAAATCTTTTTACAAGCCTTCAACACAAAGTAAAATTAATATTGAATACCATACGATGCTTGAGTTTAGAAGAGGCGGAAACAAATTCGATTTACAGCCCCACGAAAGCGATATTACCGAACAAATTCAACATCTTATTAATAGCGCTAACGTAGATTATTCTTACATAACAAATAGTTCTACTTTTAACACATATTTTTCATTACAGAATATAGAAAGAAAAAGTTATTACGGGGCGCAACAAGATCCTAATGCATATGGTTCAACAACCGATTTTACTTTTGCATCCGGTATTCAATACAGTCATAATTTTGAACGGTTGATTTTTTCGCCTGCTATTTTAACAACGGGAGTTGAATATCAATCGAATAACCTTAATGATAAAATGCCGGGGTACAATAGAGAAATTGACCAGAGGATTCAAATTGCCGGACTCTACCTGCAAAGTGAATGGAATTGGAATAAACTAAAATATCTGGTTGGTGCTCGTTTAGATAAACATAATTTAATTGATAATATCATAATAAGCCCGCGCACAACCCTTTTATACAGATTTACAGAGGAAATTCAAACCAGAGTTATATACGCTAAAGGTTATCGGGCGCCGCAATCATTTGATGAAGATTTACACATTACGGCAGTTGGGGGGGAAGTAATTCTAATACGATTGGCAGACGGTTTAAGAACGGAAAATTCTAATACCTTTAGTGCATCATTGGATTTATACCCTTCATTTGGAAAAATGCAATCAAATATTTTACTTGAAGCTTTCTACACAAAGCTTAAAGATGTTTTTGTTTTAAATGAGGTGGGAATTGATTCTCAAGGAAATAAAATAGTTGAACGACAAAACGGCTCCGGTGCCGAGGTTTATGGTTTTAACTTCGAAGTAAAATTTGTTCCTATTGAACAAATTAGCTTGCAATTTGGATTTACCGTCCAAAGAAGCTTGTATATTCAACCCCAGCAATGGTCGGATGATGCAACTCTTTTGCCAACAAGACAAATGTCGCGTACTCCGGATAGATACGGGTATTTTACTTTGTATGTAAAACCGGCAACGAAACTGGCTATTTCTTTCTCCGGTGTTTATACCGGCAGTATGTATATACATCATTATGCTGGATATATTCCATACGATGTTCTGGAAAAAAGTGAAGACTTTTTTGAGCTTAATACTAAAATGACTTATACTTTTTTACTTCCAGATAAGCTGGGTATTCAATTCTTCACAGGGATTCAAAACATTTTCAACAGTTATCAAAAAGATTTTGATAAAGGAATTTTTAGAGATGCCGGATACATTTACGGTCCGTCAAGATCCCGAACACTTTTTTTTGGAATAAAGACATTTAACTGAATCAAAGGATAATTTCTATAACAACTGCGTGTTGATGCAAAGGAACCGATATTAGATGCTACACATCATATTTAATAGTAAAATAGAGTTTTTATATGAAGCTTGGGATTGTAACACTTCGCAATAGCTTTTTTATGAGCGCTGTAAAAACTGGGTATGGTGATTCAGAAGGAAATATATCCGCAAGACATCTTGCATTTTGGGATAAACGTTCTAAGCACGTTGCCGCAGTAATTTTTGAACCATTCTATATCGATAAGAAAGTCCGCGAACTTCCGACTCAAATCGGAATTGATAACGATGATAAAATTGAAGGACACAAACGATTAGTTGAAACCGTTCACCAAAACGGAGCAAAAGCAGTAGCCCATATAAATCATCCGGGAAGAATGGCAAATCCCAAATTAACCGGTAATATTTATTTCTCAGCTTCGGATATTCAATGTCCGAACGGCGGTCAAAAACCAGTAGCTCTTTCCCATGATGAAATAAAAACCGTTCAGCAACAGTACATCGATGCTGCAATAAGAGCAAATAAAGCCGGATATGATTTAATCGAATTGCAATTTGGTTTAGGTTATTTAATTGCTCAATTTTTATCTCCGTTAACTAATAAACGGAATGATAAATATGGAGGGAGTTTAGAAAACCGTCTCCGTTTCGGAACAGAAATTCTTCAAGGAATAAAATCGGAAGTTCAATTGCCTGTTATCATTAGAATCAGCGGAGACGAAAAATTCACCGGCGGTTTAACAATTGAAGACTCTATTCAAATAGTAAAACTTCTTGAAAACGAAAATGCTGCTGCCATTCATGTTACTTCCGGTAATGTTTGTGAAAGTGCCGCTTGGTATTATCAACATCAATTTATTCCTAAGGGTGTTACATGGCAATTAGCAAAAAGAATAAAAGAAAATAGTTCACTGCCGGTAATTGGAGTTGGACAAGTTACAGAACCGGCCGATATCGCAACAATTTTTAATGATCAAAAAGCAGACTTTATTGCAATCGGCAGAGCATTAATTGCTGATCCCGATTTTGTGGGTAAATATTTACAACTAGTAGAAGGAAGAATTCGTCCGTGCAGTTCATGTTTAACAGGCTGTCTGGGTAGAATAAAAATTGGCAAAGGTTTGCAGTGTGAAATAAATCCCGAAGTTGGAAGAGAACTTGAACTACTTGTTCGCGCAGATGAAACAAAAAATTATGCTGTTGTCGGTGGAGGAATGGCAGGAATGGAAGCTGCGATTACATTACAGCAACGTGGACATAAAGTGACATTATTTGAAAAAGATGAACTGGGTGGTCAATTCAATTTAGCCCCACTTCCTTCTGGGAAAGGGTCATTGCAGAAGCAAATCGATTATTTCAAACACGAGGTAGCAGACATTCCTGTTATCAAGAAAGAAGCAAAGGCAGAGGATCTGATTGGAAAATACAATGGAGTAATTTTAGCCACAGGATCAAAGCCATTCATTCCCCAGATTGATGGTCTTAAAGAATACAAATGGGCGGAAATTTTGTACGAAACAAATGTTCCCCAAAACAAAAAAGTACTTATAATTGGCGGTGGTCTAATTGGTATTGAGATAGCAAATACATTAACTGATCACGGTAATAAAGTTACGATTGTTGAATTATTAGAGGATATAGGTCGTGATATGGAAATGGTATCGCGAAAGCTTAATTTAATGAAGCTGCAAAAGAATGGCGTACCGGTTTACACAAATACTAAAATCGTTCGGGTAGAAGGTTCTGCCGCTATCTTACAAAAACAAAATGAAGAACAGGAAATTAGAATAGAAGACATAGATGTTTATGTTTTTGCAGCTGGTATGCATTCCGAAAAAGAATTGTTAAGTAAATTAGAAGATCAAATTTCTATTTATACAGTTGGGGATGCAGACAATGTTGGCGATGTTGTCTCAGCTATTCAAGACGCATATTTTACATGTAAAGAATTATAAATAAATAGAGATTCAATAATGTTAATATTACTTGGTTCAGATGGAAATAATTTGGAAAGTCCAATTGCAAAAAGGTTTGGTCACGCAAATTATTTTATCCTTTTCGACACTGAGAAAAAATCATTTGAAGCAATTAAAAACATAGATGAGGGGCATAACCATGATAATCTTCGTGTCTTTTTAGATAAAGGCGTTGAAGCATTTATTGTTGGTAATATTGGTCCCCATGCATTTGAAATTATGAGCACACCTAAAAGTAAAATATATCTTGGCAGAAAAATTTTGGTTAGAGAAGCAATTGAGAACTTTATTAAAGGTGAATTGTTGCAACTGTCTGAACCAACAGTAAAAAAAAGCATAGAACATGGACATCATTCTCATAGACATAGACATGGGTAAAACATAATGAAACAAAAAGCAATACAAGATTACTATCCCGATGACGTAGCTCATTGCTATGGATGCGGAAAACTAAATGAGCACGGACATCAGATAAAAACCTTTTGGGATGGTGATGAAACTGTAACCAGGTTTACACCGAAAGAATATCACACAGCAATTCCCGGATATGTTTACGGTGGATTAATTGCATCGCTAATTGATTGCCACGGAACCGGAACTGCTGCTTTAGCCGCGTACAGAGCAGTGGGAAGAGAGTTTGATACAATGCCTCCATTCCGTTTTGTTACTGCTTCACTACAAGTTGATTATTTGAAACCGACTCCTCTTGGCGTTGAACTTGAATTGAGAGGAAGGATTTTAGAACTGAAAGGGAAAAAAGTTATTTCTGAAATAACAGTTTCAGCAGAAGGAGAGGTCACCGCACGGGGCAAAGTTGTCGCCGTACAAATGCCGGCCAATATGATTAATTGGGTTAAACATCTTAGCTGATATGGAACTATTTATAAATGTTTTAAAAGAATCATTAAAAGTTACACTCTTTGTTTTGTTAATGATGATTGCTGTTGATATTATAAATGTTAAAACAAAGGGTAAGTTAGAGTCGATTCTTAAAAGGGGAAATAAATGGAAACAATATTTTATTGCTTCATTACTCGGCACAGCACCCGGCTGCCTTGGTTCTTTTGCCGGCGTCTCGCTTTACATTCACGGTATGATTAGTTTCGGCGCTCTTACAGGTTTAATGCTTGCTACAGCCGGTGACGAACAATTCATAATGCTAGCTGTGATTCCAGAAACGGCATTAATTATATTTGCAATACTTTTTCTACTCGGTATTATAGGCGGGTATCTTACAGATTACTTTACGAGAAAATTTAAAATACAAACTTGTAGTGATTGTGAGTTTAAACAATATCATCCCGGACAGGAAAGCTATAAACATTACTTTAGAGATCATATCTGGACACATATTGTAAAAGGTCATCTGTTAAGAATTTTTCTATGGACTTTCTGTGCATTGATTGTTGTGGAATATGGAATGCATTTTATTGATTTAAAGAATATAACCTCCGAATACACTTTTTTACTTTTGATTCTTAGTGCACTTATTGGATTAATACCGGAATCGGGTCCACACCTGATTTTTGTAATGCTATTTTCAAATGGCTTAATTCCTTTCTCAGTCCTTTTTACAAGTTCTATAGTTCAGGATGGACATGGTATGCTACCTATGCTTTCTTACTCAGTTAAAGATTCTATATTAGTAAAAGTTTTTAATCTAGTTTTTGGATTAGTATTTGGAATATTTTTATTCATAATCGGTTTATAAAAAGAGTAAAAAAAATGAGCTTATATCCTGACTGTATTCCCTGCATTCTTAACCAATGCTTATATGCTGCACGAATAGCAAAAATAAATGATGAAAAAATTCAGATGGAAATAATGAAACAGGTTATTAAAGAATTAAATAATATTGATAATATTGAATCCGCTCCGGAACTATCAGGAATTATTCAAAATATTGTAAAAGCTTATAGCGGCATAGATGATCCTTATGAGGAGATAAAGGAAATAAATTTAAAGAGAGCCTTAAAATTTATTCCATATTTAAAAACATATATAAACAGCTCAGATAATAAACTTGAGAAAGCTGTAAGAGCAGCAATTTCAGGTAATATAATAGATTTAGGAGCTAATCCTGATTTTAATTTAGAAGATGAAGTAAACCGGATAAGTTCCAATAATATTTTGCTTGATGATTATCCGTCATTTAAAGAAGAAGTTAACAAAGCAGAGTATATTTTATATATAGGAGATAATGCTGAAGAAGCTGTGTTTGATAAATTATTAATTGAACAGATGCAGCCAAAAAGAATAATTTTTGCTGTAAGAGATAACCATATTTTAAATGATGTAACTGTAGATTTTGCAAAGAAAATAGGATTAGACAAAATTACTGAAGTAATATCAAGTGGAAGTAAAATTGCCGGAACAAATATGAAAGAAACCAACAAAGTTTTTAATGAATATTTTTTTAACGCGCCTGTTGTAATTGCAAAAGGACAGGGGAATTATGAAACTCTGGAGAACTGCGGCAGGGAGATTTTTTATATGTTTAAAGTTAAATGTGAAATGATTGCAATACGGACAGGGTATAAAATTGGAACAAGTGTGCTGTTAAAAAGCCCCAAATAGAAAGTAATTAATAATATATGAAAACTTTGAAGTAGAATTGGAAAATGATATTGACTTTGTTTGCAGACACAACTAAATTAATGAAAAATTATTTATCTGGACTTCTATTAACAACTTTTTTGATTTTTAGTTGTTCATATTCATTTAGCCAAACAGCCTCATTAAAAGGTAAAGTTACTGATTCACAAACCGGCGGACCTATCAGCGAGGCAGTCGTTTTTGTTTCTTACGGTTCGATGGCTTACACTGATAATAACGGAGAATTTTCAATTACCGGTTTGAAGGCGGGGAATGTTCAAATAAAAATATCACGCATCGGTTACCGACTCTTAACTGAGAATATAAATTTAAGCGGTGAAGTAGAAAAGAATTTTTCTCTTCTGCCATCACCGATTGAATTCGGGGAAGTAATTGTAAGTACAACACGATTCAATAATTACCTTCGCAACTCGCCATATTCTGAATTGATGATAAGCGAAGATAAATTAGAAGAAAAACCATTTCAATCATTACCCGATGCACTTAAGACAGAACCCGGACTTTCACTAATAAGTGAAGGTGCCTGGGGTACGGAAATAAATATTCGCGGGCTGAGTCGTGAAAATGTTGTTGCACTGGTCGATGGAAACCGGCTGGCTACTTCAACCGATGTTGCTGCCCGTTTCTCTTTGATCAACCTAGGAGATGTTGAGAGAATTGAAGTTATAAAAGGTGCATCTTCTTCAGTTTATGGTTCCGGTGCTACTGGCGGAATTGTAAACATCATTACAAAATCTCCTTCATTCAATAACAATTTTATGTTGAAAGGAAACATTTCAACAGGTTACAATACCGTGAACAATTCTTCTATGTCATTCGGTTCATTGTTTGGTAGCGGATCGTTCTGGTCATCAAAAATAAGCGCATCATACAGGAAAGCCGGAAATATACAAACGCCAATAGGTGAACTTAAAAACAGTCAGTATGAGGATTACAGCTTGTCCGGAAACTTAAATGTTGTGCCGTTGACCAATCAAACATTAAAACTTAACTATCAATTATTCAAAGCAAATAATGTGGGAATACCAGGTTCATCGGTTTTTCCTACAATTGCAGATGTAAGATATCCTGAGGAAAAAAGAGAACTAATTTCAGCGGGATATGAAATTCAAAATATTACTTCATCCTTCTATAAACTTTCACTAAAATATTCTTATCAGTTTATTAAAAGAGATGTTGAAAATATTCCGCACGTGGTAAAAAACATTGATGCAACATCCACAACACCGGCAAAAAGAATAAGCGTGCTTAGCATAACACCGGGAGCAGATCATAAAAACAACAACCTGCAGTTTCAGGGAAATTTTCTTCTTGCACAGAACAACAATCTTGTTGCAGGATTAGATTACTGGGATAGAAGTTACAACGGTTTCAGGCAAAAAAGTCAGCAAATTGAAGTGCTTAATGATCAGGGCGAAGTTATAAATACTATGCATAAAACTGTTGGGGAAAAACCCTTACCTGATTCAAAGTACAGAAGTCTTGGAATATTTGCACAGGACGAGGCGGAGCTAATCAAAGAAAAATTATCCATTTCGCTTGGTGCACGTACAGACTTCATAAATGTTAAAGGGGAAAAAACTCTTAATCCCGTTTATGAAATAGTTAACGGAACGACAAACTATTCTCCTGCAGGGCAAAAAACAATCTGGAATAAAATTGATGTAAATGATGTTGCATACAGTGCAAACGTTGGATTAAAATATTCTCTCTATGATAATCTTGATCTTACACTTAGTCTTGGTTATTCTTTTCGTTCTCCATCGCTCGAGGAAAGATTCCAATACATTGATCAGGGAAGTTATGTTAAACTTGGCAATCCCGATCTTAAATCCGAAAAAGGGAAATCTGCCGATCTTGGAATTCGCTATTACTTGTCGGACTTCAAATTTGTTTCGAGTTTATTCTTCAATTATTTCTCCGATCTCGTTGTTGAAAAACCGGGAACGTACGAGGATAGACCGGCTTTCATAAAAACAAATATTGGTGAAGCAAGATTATATGGTTTCGATTTTAGAAGTGATTATAATTTCTACCGTGATTTCGTCGGATATCTCGTAGCTTCTTATGTAAAAGGAGATGATATTACAGGAAGTGGAAATCTTCCGCAGATTCCGCCGTTAAATGGAACTCTCGGATTAAAACTCAGTTTGTTTGAACAACTGGATGCGGATTTATCTTCAACGGTTTATGCTGCACAGAAAGAAGTTGCGGAAGGAGAAATAACAACCGCGGGTTATGCTGTCTTCAATTTAATGCTAAATACAAAACCGGTTATTTTTTCTTCTATCAGTTTCAGGATTTTTGCGGGTGTTGATAATATTCTTGATAAAAGTTATCGGAATCATTTGTCTACTACGAGAGGAAGTATTACAATTGAGCCAGGAAGAAATTTTTATATAAAACTATTAACCAGTTTTTAATAGCAAAGGAAAAAGTATTTGAAGATTGAAAATCACATTGATAACCTCGATCTATGGCAAATCAGCACTAACCATGAGGTAATTAGTCCATTAATTAAAATTAATATTGAACACCTAAGGCGTTCTTTTTTTTGTTGGGTAATCTTGATTATAAATATTGAATTCCTCCGTAGGAGTCCTTCGGACTAACGGAATTCTGTATGAAAAAATCCCGTAGGGATTTAATATTTGTAGTTGAAGTATTCCCTACAAATTAAAGAACCTCGTAGAGGTTCAACATATCTATTATAGAAGTATAGAATTGTAAATATGAACTGGTTTTTGCTGGCTTTTATATCTGCTGTTTTTTCTGCAGTCTCGGCTGTCTCGGAAAAGAAAGCGCTGTTCTCACTCGATGCGTTTAACTTTTCATTTCTCATTTCTGCTGTTACACTTCTATTTTGTATCCCGTTTTTTATGAACATTAACAATCAGGATATTTTTTCGGTAAGCATGCAGATTCTGTTTCTTAAAGCGATATTGAATGCAGCAGCATTTTTATTCGTGATGCTATCGATTAAAAATCTTGAGATAAGCGAAGCACTTCCATTGCTAGCATTAACACCGGGGTTAGTTGCGGTATCGGGCGTTCTCTTTATAAATGATACCTTAACATTATTCGAATGGTTCGGAATATTTTTGATGTTAGCAGGTACATACATCCTTGAGATAAAAAAGAACAGCAAAAATTATTTTGAACCGTTTAAAGGATTGTTCAACTCAAAAAAATACCTTTATGTTTTTTTAGCTTTAATTCTGTTTACGGTTACATCTCTTTTAGACAGGGTACTTCTAAAAGATTATAATCTGCCTCCATATACTTTTATGGCATTTCAGCAGTTGTTTTATGCTATCATTTTTGCGGTTGTTGTTTTATTAAAAAATAAAGGAATAACTCAGCCATTTAGTGAACTAACAAAAAAAACTTTTTATCTTGTTGTTATTGTTTCCGTATTTACGGTTATATACCGTTACACGCAGATCGAGGCGACAAAGTTAGCCCCAGCTGCCCTTGTGCTTTCGGTTAAACGGCTTTCGGTTTTGATGGCAATAATTTTTGGTGGGAGGCTGTTTAGCGAAGATAATTTGTTAAGAAGAGTGATTGCTGCAATAATAATTCTGGCGGGGGCAACAATTTTAATGAACAGTTAAATATCTATACATAACTCTCTGATTTTTCTCCATAAAGTAGAGCGATGCATACCAAGTTCAATTGCGGCTTTTGATTTATTACCGTTGTTTCTCTTTAACGATTCAATAATTAATTCACGCTCATTCTTTATGTTACTCGATACTGCTTTTGACATGAAGTGTTCATCAATTATAGATTCCGGTAGATGTTCCGGTAATATAGTCCCGTTCCGGCACATTACAAAAGTGTGCTGTATAGCGTTTTCCAGTTCACGTACATTCCCGGGAAAACTATACTTCCTCAAAATTCCTAAAGCTTCAGGAGATATTCTTTCTACTGCGTTTCTATTCTTCTTCCTGTACAATTTTAAGAAGTGATCTACTAAAAGGGGAATATCTTCCGGTCTGTCTTTGAGAGGAGGAATTTTAATGTTCATAACATTAATTCTGAAATAAAGATCTTCGCGAAATTGATTTTGTTCAATTTCCAACTTCAAATCCGAATTGGTTGCAGCGATAATTCTTGCATCGGAATATAAAGTTTTTGAGGAACCCAGGGGGCGGTATTCTCCGTTATTAAGAACTCGTAAAAGCTTTACCTGCAAAGAAGTATCCATTTCACTTATTTCATCAAGAAGGAGAGTTCCACCATTTGCTAGACAAAATTGCCCCGGCTTATCATGCTTGGCATCCGTAAAAGCACCTTTTTCATAACCGAAGAGTTCCGATTCCAGAAGCTGTGCAGGAAGGGCAGCACAATTTATTTTTATGTAAGGTCCGTATTTGCGGGGGCTAAGATTGTGAATTACCTGTGCAAATAATTCTTTCCCGGACCCACTTGGACCCTCAATTAGTACGTTGCAATCGGATTCGGCAATATTGGAGAGCAAGCCGATGATTTGCTGCATTTGTGAATTAACACTTACAATTTCTTCAATTGTTCTTTTTTTGTTGATACTTTCCCGAAGGTGTTCCAATTCCGAAATATCTTTAAATAATTCAACTGCCCCGATAACCCTGTTACTTTTATCTTTTAACAAGGTAGTTGTAACACTGATAGGAATCTCACAGCCATATCGGGAAATAATGGTTACACGAATATTTTCAATCGGTTCTTCGGTTTTAAGGGTATCCTTCAGAGCGCATTGTTTATTACAAATGTCTGTGCGGAATACATCGAAACAATGTTTGTTTATTGCCTCTGACGCACTGAACCCCGTGATTTCCTCTGCAGCGCGGTTAAAGGAAGTAATTTTACAATTTTTATCAACTGTAAATATACCGTCGCTTATACTATTAAATATAATTTGACTTAACTCTTCGTCCATCTCAAGTCGCTCAATTTCTTACTTCCGGTAAAATCAAAACATTCCTCATATAAATTTAAAAAATAGATTGTTCTTTATCTATGACTTTATCCTTATATACAGCGAGGTCAAATCTTAAATCGTCATATATCATATATATTCAATTTCCGGTTTTTGTAGTTTATCTGTAAAGGAAACCAGGTTTGGAGTAAACAGAGCTGCTCTGCTGTTAAAAAGTAATTGTTCAGGTTTATCCGGTCCAACAAGAATTACGGGAGAAATAAAACTATCGGCGAATTCTTCTATACGTTTCCTGGCGAAGAAAGCACCTTTCTTTGGATATCCGAGAACAAGAATTTGAAATTCCCTTATTAGTAAGCAGCGATGAAGCTCTGTCCAGCTATTATCGTAACATACCCGGAAACCAACGTCGAGATATTCTCCAGCCCGCTCGTCGTAGTACAATCTTAATTTTTTCTCTTCCTGAACGGCAAGTTGTTCTATTTCAGAATGCGATAAGTTCTGTATCCGCATATCTCCAGGGTCGAAAGGGTCGATCAAAAAATGAAAAACATTCAATTGTACCTTATGTGCTTTAGAAAGTTCTAAAGCAACATCGAATGCCCAGTCGCCCTGCTTAGAATAATGGGCACAAAATCCTACAGCATTAAATGTTGGAATAGCCATATTTCCTCCGGGTTTTCAATTTCATTAAGTTAATTTAAAATTTATGTAAACGATGTATTCGCCGCCTCTTTCAAATAATAATCTAAATAAACTGCACCAATCGGATTATTAGCAAGAGATTTATCTTTTACAAATAATGTCGAAACCGGGGCATTACTTAATTTGCTAAAAATGCAATCAGTGCCGATGCAGAGTCCTATGTTTATATTAAAATCTACACCAGCCATATTTAGAATGTCTGCCTGACCCACAGGATTACATTCTATTTTGTTATTCCCAGTTATCATTGCATCGGGCAACTGTTTCCCTCCGATTTTACAGCAAACAGGAAATACGTAAAAGAAACGCCGCAACACCTGCGAAACAATTCCGGCAGGCTCCGCGAGATCAACGCAATATGCGATCCCAATTTTTTTATAGTTCATTTCAATTGCGAAATATACCAGTTCAGAAAGCCGACAGAGAATTCTCTCATCTTCAAGTGAAATATCCAAGGCTGAATTTAAAATCTTTCTTATTTCTTCGCTTTCGCTTTTGTTATTTAACCTTAAAGACAAATTGCATGTTTTACCTTCTGTACATTGATGATCTTCGCATGCAAGACAATCTATATCCTGTAACAATTCAATAGTTTTTTTTGTAAATTTTTTGCCTGTTGATTTCAACCCGGAATCCGAATTTCCTGAAAACCCGAAACCGGTTTTTAATCTTCTTGTTTTTATTGCATCTATTATTTCTTTATCGGAACAGGCAACATTATCTATAATAGATATTCCATGCTCCATTGATAATTTCCTGCTGCCATAATTTATCCCGCCACAGACGAGAGTATCGACCTTGTTATCCTTAAAGATTTTAAATAAATCGTTCCATGACTTTTCATCGATTTTCAAATACTTTTTTTTTGCAATTCGGTTCGAGGTAACCTTTATTAATAATATCGTATCAGCTATTGTACAACGGGGAGCGACCCTGTTCTTGAATAAAGGAATTCCATAAATCATGGCTTTATCTTTTTATTTTCATTTTAAACAACATATATGCCAACGGTAGGAATTTAAAAGTCATTAACCGAAATAGGTTATTTAATTATTTCAAACCATCATCTGTTTAATAAACCGCAGTTAGTGTTTCTTAAATAGTGTTGCATTAATGTTTTATGCAACGTTTTGTCGCAACACTTGCAACACCGTTCGGTGTCGCTGCACTGATTTTATCCCTGGTTAAAGCAAGTCAATTATTTCTTTAATAGTCATTCATAAGAATAACGAAAAACACTTATTATCCTTTTATTTAATTACACAAAACGGGATTATATCTTTTTACATTTCGTTTTTTATTATGCATAAACTTTCCACATCATAAAAACAATTATACTGTTGGTATGCAACTTGCACTTTTCAAAACGAATAAATTATCAAAGAGCATAAATATGGCTGAACCCTTATTGAAGGAAGAAACGGGTATATACAAAAAAAATTATCCGTACTATATCGAAAACCCTGTTGTTGAGAATAGAGTCGCACAGTTTCTTGAAGCATTTGCGGCAGTTCTGAATTATACGGACTATAAACCATTGTTGGATTCTTATTGTATAACCAATACAAAATGTAACCGGTGTGCGGTCGCATGCCCGGTCTATGTTACAACCCAGGATTCACGCGATATTCCATGCTATAAAACAAACCTTCTTTTGGAAATTTATAAACGTTATTTCACATTCGGCGGATGGTTCAGGTCACGTTTCTTAACAAAATCGTTCGAGCTAACTGAAGAAATAATTGATGAGATGCTTGATTTGTTTTACCGTTGTACTGCTTGTAGACGTTGCACGAATGAATGTCCCTTGGGAGTCGATCACGGACTTATTACACGTCTTGGTCGCTATATCCTTAGTCTAATTGGAATAGTACCTAAAGCATTACAAGTAAGCGTAAGAGAACAGCTGGAAGGTAAAACGCATAACACATCTCAGGTACCTAAAAATGCTTTGCTTAATACGTTGGAATTTCTTGCGGAAGAAATAGAGGAAACACTTGGAATAAAAGTGGAGTTCCCTTGTGATAAAGTAAACAGAGAATATGTGTTTTTTTGTGCGGTAAGTGATTATTTATTAGAACCGGATACTCTTATGGGAAATGCAGCGGTTTTGTATGCAGCGGGCGATTGGGATAAATGGACAATAGGATCATGTAATTATGATGGTATTAACTATGGACTTTTTTATAGTGATTGGCATCTGGAAAACATTATTAAACAATTAGTTGATGAGGTAGAACGATTAAATGGCAAAAATATTTTAATAGGGGAATGCGGTCATGCATCAAGGTCCGCTCACGATTTTGTACCGGTCTTTGGCGGTAAGAAGACTTATCCGGTTATGAATTTTATGGAATATACCTTGGACTGCCTAAGGAAAGGTAAAATAAAATTAAATCCCGATATAATAATTCAGAAGGTTACCTATCACGATCCCTGCAACATTGCCAGATCAGGCTGGATTGTAAATCAGCCACGGGAAATTCTGAAATCTTTTGTTAAAAATTTTGTGGAGATGGAACCAAATGGGCAATATAACTATTGTTGTGGAGGTGGGGGTGGACTCGTT
>Ga0315536_1000044_pt1 | contig 50803 bp, 85 predicted proteins | sample SalMarSW160230MG_FD_203093 | JGI IMG/M metagenome (GOLD analysis project Ga0315536, IMG submission 203093) | Salt marsh sediment microbial communities from the Plum Island Ecosystem LTER, Massachusetts, United States - Salt Marsh Sediment SW1602-30 ...
AGCAGAATTGAGACAGATTCAAAAGGTTACCATTGGAAAAAAAGTAACTAGATATGGAGAAGGGACATTAGTTGCTACAGCGGATGAAATTAACAGAAAAAAAATGACAACTCAATTACTTTTATCTGTTGGGACTATATCAACTCAATCATCACTTCAATCAGTGGGGATATTAGCATGAGTCAACTTAATCCAAGGATCGAAGGCGTTGTTTACGAAATTAAGCGGCATTTACACAATCACGAAAGATGGTTTGGAAAAGCCGCTGTTCCTAATGGTGAAATACATGTTGCAGATGAAATGATGCCGGGCATTGCTCCATTCGAAATTGTTTCTGGTGATAATGATTTTGGAGACTGGACACAATTACTTGGAAGCGAAGATACGCCATTCGACCCACTATCAACAGATTATTACAGTCACAGAATACAGATTCACAGCACGGACAGCGTTAAACAATTCACGTTACAGTTCATAATAGGTGAGCGTGCTGATTTTGCGGAAAAAATAGCAGCAAAGAATTATAGCGCTGCTCCTTATATTCCATTATCAAATTCCCTTGATTCTGGATTAATTGACATCATGGAAGAACCCGTTCCAAAAAATACAAAATTATGGTGTCGGTTAGGGTGTGAAGATTCAGACGCTAAAAAAATATTACTTTATCTTGGAATTTACGAATATAGAGCGCCTACAATATGAGATATACATTTCTTGAGTTAACGACTAAAGAAGTCGTGGGAAGGTTTACAGAAGGCGACACGGTAACAATCAAGGTTTACGATGTTTCAACCGGGTCACTTGTCGCACTTGATGATGATTCGTGCATACCCCTTGATGATCCAAGGTTTTTCAAGTGGTCCTTTGCAAACCTGACGACTCAGCCGGTTGTTTTAACGAATTATATGTGGATCATGGACAACTCGTCTGTTGATCAGGCTGGGGAAATAGAGGTGGGTGGTTGGGCTGAAAGAATACCTGATCCAATTGGGCCTGCAAATACCTGTAAAATTACGGTTAATCTATCGGAAATAGACGGAAAACTTTCAACTCCTGATGATGTTTTCGCAGAAAATGAAGACAATACAATTGAGCTTCCAACTTATTATTATGCTGATTCCAGGTATTTCCGAAAAGGGAAATACAAACCTTCATTTGATGGTGTTCCGGGACAGGCTTATTGGATCATGCCACAAGGGGCAACGGTCAACATAGTGCTTGATTCTTACGGGATCAGCTCAAAAAGTATAGTTGTTCCCTCTGAAGAAACAATTGATCTATATACCCTGATAACACCTGCTTAAAATGGCGATACTCGAAATCCAACTGGATATTGATAAATACAGGTCTTCATATTTTGAGGTTGAGGCTCCCTTATCAGGCCAGTCTTATCTATTAAAATTCAATTGGTCTGTCCGCTCACTGGCTTGGTATCTTGATGTTAGTGACGTTGTGAAATGGGTCAAAGTGGTAAATTCAGTTGATTTGTTAGCGCCTTACCATTATCTTGAAGCCATTCCACCGGGTAAATTGGGAGTCAGAAGAAACACTGGTAGAGATTCAAAACCAGGATTTTTTAATTTCGGAATTGGCAAGGAAATGACTTTGATCTATGAGGAACCTTGACCGAATTATATAATCGATACTGGGAACTAAGGATCAAAGATATCAACGATAAATTTGACTACACTTTGAAACCGGATCCCGAATCTGGAATCAATCTAAAACTATCTTTTGATATCACTGCAACGACTGACATTAGATATTATACCGGTACAATCAAAGTTTGGAACCTGGGAAGGGAGAAAAGAAAGAACCCTGTGTTTAACATACTCCAAGAGGGGTTTGCTACGGGTCCGCTCATTCAGTTGAATGCTGGTTATCTTCAAAGATTCGGGACTATATTTGATGGAGCTATTAATAGGGGATACCTTCAGAGAGATGGCCTGACAGGAAACTGGATAAACGTCATGCAATGCGGGATACCGTTAAAAATGGATTCTTATTTTTCTATTCAATCTCAACCGGTAAAGGATGCAACTCTGCATTCATTTTTATTAGCAGCTGTTAAAAAAGTGATAGATCAGCCCGGAAGATTCAAAGTAAAGCTGGCGAAAAACTTTCATCCAAATTTCAAGGCAGCTGTTGACGAATATCTAAAAACTAATCCGGTAGACAAAAACATAGGTTACTCTGGACCGGCCCAGGGTATATTGAATGAGATTACAAGGGAATTTAACATCATATTTTTTGCGGGTCCAGAAGGATTTGACGCCATAAGTGGTAAATTTGGGACAAATGATGCTAAGCTTACAAATAATGAACCTGAAATTGAAATTTCAAAAGAAAATGGAATGATCGGATCACCCATTTACACGGATACCGGGGCAAAAGTTTTGAATTATTTGAACCCACATTTTAAATTATTTCAGAGAGCGCATGTTATATCGGACGTTTTAGATAAAAATATCTCAATTTACAGCCTTACACACCGTGGAGATTGGCGGGAAAAAGAGTGGTATTCTGAAATCGATGGATCAACAAAAAATCCTTTTAAACAGCCGTGATTGAAGAATTAACAGACGCTATAGAATCCATTATTGAGGTAAAAGAAAGAACCCGGTATAAAATAGAACTTGGTTTTTTTGATGGATATGCAACTGTTGAGGCCGATTCTACCGGGAAAAGATTCTGTAACGTAAAATTGCAGCACAAAGACGACAACCATAACGATATTGATTTACTAAATGTTCCAATTGGATTTCCTGGATCAAGTTTATTACCAAATGATTTTAAACTTACAAAAGGCGTTGATGAAATGATTGTTTTTTTCACAGATCACAGTCTTCAGCAATGGAAAGATTCTAATGTTCCACAGAAATTAAAAAACAAAGTAAAGGATTCGATCAATCATCCCTTTGCAGTTCCATTCATAAGCCATAGGTCTGTTAGTGTCGATCTGAACTTACTTAAAATCATTGACAGGTTATTAGGTGTTTTATTGGGTGATAAAGGAAACCTAGATGCGGCCGGATCTTCATCAACGGGAACGATTTCTCTACCTCAACCGATTTTAGAATTGCAAACAATCAGAACCGCCATCCAGGGAGCCTTGAACGTCTAATGGACTACAAAATGGAACCCGTTTATGCTGATAACGGAGAATTCAGATATTATGATGTTGTCATCGAAAACGGACGTTTGCAGATGGTTGATGGGATAGAAGAGATAAAAAACAGACTGATCTGTAATCTCATGGTTTTTCGTGGTGAAAACTTTACAGACACTACTTTTGGAGTAGACTATCATAATAACGTATTCGGCAGGGATGTAACAGACCAGGTAATGATTGACGAGTTTAAAGCAGCAATATTGAAAACCAGAGGAGTGAAAGAAATAGTGACTTTTGACATAACAATGGAAGATAGAACAGCTATTTTGAGATCAATGGTAAAAACAACCGAAGGAGAAGTTGACCTTGTAACACCTATCACGATATAAAATGGCAGGATTGACAGAAGCCGGGCTTGACCCGAAAAGATTTGCAGATATTTTAGAAAGCGTTAGGGCAAGATTAAGGGCTAAATTTGGATCAGGCGTTGAAACAAATGAGGACTCTGATATCATGCAATCAATTAATGTAATGGCACTTGAAGTTGAGGAGTGTTGGCAGGGTCTTGGAAAAGTCTATGATATGTTCAGCCCGAACAATGCCGAAGGTATTACGCTTGACAATCTCGGAGCAATCACAGCAACGCCACGAGTTAGAGGTGCTAATTCAACTGTTGAGGTTGAGGCTGAAGGTTCAGAGGGATCAACGATAGATTTAGGATTTCAAAGGGCTGTTGAAACGACTGGTGAAATATTCGCCACAACAGAGGCTTATGTATTGCCTGCAAGTGGAAGTCAACCGCTTGTTATCACAATGACTGCCTTAAACGACGGTCCTGTTTATTGCAAGTCAGGAACATTAAACCAGGGGGCTTTGCCTTCCGGTGTCACATCCATGACAAACCCTGATGATGCTGTTTTAGGAACCTATGACGAGACAGACGAAGAGTATAAAATAGGCAGGAAAACAAGACTTGCTGCTATTGCAAATGCAACCGTACTTGCAATAAAAGCAGCTCTTTTAAATTCTGAACTAATACCAGGCGTTACGGGTGCGATAGTAGAAGAAAACGACACAGGGGAAACAGTTGGTTCACTTCCTCCGCATTGTATTAGGGCATTAATGTCTGGTGGAGACGATCAAGATATTTGGGATGTTTTGGGAACTAAAAAAGGAGCCGGAACTTATACTTTTGGAACGGAAGTTGGTACTTTCACGGACCCGGACGACGGTCAGGAATTCACGATGAGATTTTCAAGGATAGCACAGATTGAAATTTGGGTAGCCGTCGATATCGTTTCAAAAACAGATGATTATCCTGTTACAGGCGATCAAGACATTGAAGATAATATTTTAGCACTGATTTGGGCCGGTGGCGAAGACGTTACTTATCCAAAATTGCAGAACGCTGTTACTGATGTACCTGGGATAACAGATTACACGCTTTATTTTGGACTTTCAGATCCACCGGTTGCAAGTACACCGATCACAATAGACACTGATGAAATTGCAGTTTTTAGTTCATCCAGAATTACGGTTACATCATGACGTTAGCTGAAGAATTTGGGGAAATTGATTTTTTAAATGATGAAGGACGTGGGGTTGATAACCTTCCCGATTTCCTTAGAAATTCTCCAAACTTTGTTGACATCATAGAAGCTTTCATCCCTGAAATTCAGGAACTACACGACGCTCAGAGGGATGTCTTTTTAAATATCAATATCTATGATGCAGAAGGATCACAGCTTGACAATATTTTCGGTGATTTGCTTGATCTCGAAAGACTGCCAGGACAATCAGATGATGATTACCGGTTAGACATCATTGCCCAGGCTTCAAAATTATCAAAATCAGGCGATATTCTAACAATGAAAAGGCTGTACAGAAGTCTTTTAAATGCATCATCTGTGAGACTTTTTGAATATCAACCGGCCACTTTCAAGATGGAAGCCACTGTTGACACAATACCAACAGCAGAGCAATTACTAAAAATCAGAGGAACCCTGAGAACAGCAAAACAAGCAGGAAATGAAATGGCTTTATCTATTAATGATCAGCCGGGTTTTATTTTATCAGACGGTAATCCACAAACCAATAGCCCCAATGGCCTCACAGACGGAACGTTTCAAGGCGGGACTTTATCAATTCAGTTTTAAATTATGGATAAACCAGTTTTCGGAATAGATATTGATGGAAGGACAAATACATACAACGGTGATCCTGTTCTTCCCGTAGCAAAAAGGCGCAGTGGAGCGGGTGCCGAAGAAATAGGAAAATGGGACTGGAATCAGCTGTTTTTTGAAACACATCGTGATCACATGCTCGGAACATCCGCTCAGTTGACAGCAAACGATTGTACGATAGCGTGGGATGGAACAAAGTTTGTTGACAAGAATTCAGCTGAAGTCACAATTGAAGACGGTCAAAGAATAGAAGTTGTAGGAACTTCCCTATCTGCCGATATAGAATTCACAGCAAGCAGGCTTCATATTTTCATGAAAGGCGGTTCTGAATTCAATTTGAACGGCTACAAAATCATCATTTCCGGGGACAAATGCAGGTGTGAGATTGACACGGACGAGGACTATGACAACGGGCTAGAAGACGAAACCGTAGAAGATCAGAGAGTTATAAAAAATAGGGGCTTTAAAAATCGTATCTGGTTAAACAACCGGCTTATCTTTTCCGGGGATGTTCCAACCTTCTTTTTTACCCCAATTGAGCAGAAAGACCCTTATATTCTGTATGAAAACGGTGATTGGAACAATGGAATCCCGGATTCTGGATCAAACGATGGTGAGAACTGCTTTTGTGACATGTGGAAATATCTAGGAGGTGACCAAACCTTACAAATAGGCCCTTGCTGGAACCCTCTATCAGCTACGTCACAGTGGAAATATATCACAACGGCTGCAGACGGTGGGCGTTTTATCAGACCTGTCTCACTGGGCGATGGAACAGTTGACCCTGACCCGCACACAAGGACTCACCCCAGCACTTTAGGGGCTGCTACAACAATATCAACTTATGCTTCTTCTGCAAGTGCTGAAATCTCTGGAATATCAGATGCTGACATTAAAAAAGTTAAGGTTGGGTGTAGGGTATATGATGCGGATGAAAACATACCCCAATACGGAGATGGTACGCCAAAAACAACCGTCATTTCAAAAATAGTTCACAACGGGACAGACGACAATAGTATTTTCCTGATTGATTCTGAAAGTCGAGATCCTGTTTCTGTCAGTGCAAGCGGCGATCTTACAATTGATTGGGGAGGAAATACCGGTATTAGTTACGCAGACGATGCAGCGCAAAGAATAACAGGTGATGCAAAACCTCATGGAAGTAGCGACATCGGTATGTTATACAGCACTAGCGGTATTGCTACAGGAGTATTCTTTGAAAATGTAACAACCTCATCCGTACTCACTGGAGCTGGTGAAGCAGGGAAAACATTAGGCTTTGACAGCTCACTCTCAACAAGCCCAAACGCAGCAAAAACAAACGATGTTCAAACAATGCCAATCAGCGTTAACAGGTTCTCAGCATGGAAACAATGAAAATATATTCAGGACAATACAAGGGGTTTGACACAGCAGAACAAATTCAGTCAGTAATAGATCAATACAAAGATTTGATCGATCAGCATGCAAACAGAATCAATGGGGCTGCTCTTAAAGCATCAAAAATGACAATCCAGCATCCTTGGCTGGAACAGGCAATCAGGGAAGGATTTGAATTTGACGAACGGACAAAGGAACAAATAGATTCCGAAGCAATTGAAGAGCAAAAATTAAAAATAGAGGCTGAGTATAATCAAAAACTGGTTGCCGCAAAAACAGACTCGGCATTGAAAGACAAGATCATATCTGATTTTTTAACCGAAAATAATTTCCCTGAATGGAAACTTCCATTCATGCGGGAAAGGCTTTATTTGAATGAAATAACACCAGAAGAGCACGAACAGTTTATCACAGACAGGGGTGCAAAAAGACAGGAAATAATTGACAGAATATCAAACGCTACCCTATGATAAAAATAAATCCAAACATGGGGGAATTATGAAAAAACTATTGGTCATGGCAATAATGGCCTTTTTGTTTCTGTCTTCTTGCGCTGATTTAGAAGAAGGAAATGAAAATCAACCAACTGTTAAAAATCCGATCACGAGAATTGAATTGAGCGGGAAAAATAATCTAGTTTTCAAATAGAGGGGACAATTATGAAAAAGTTATTTATTTTTTTAGTGGCATTTATGCTTTCAATCCCTGCTTATTCTCAGGGATTATTCACTCTTACTGGTTGGGAGCTTGCAGAAATTCCTATCACTGGCGGTGAAGGGAAAACAGCAGTTGCAGGATATCGAATTCAATATTCATCTGATTTTGTTGCAGCTGTTGAATTCATTGATGCAAGCGGAGACACTACAACCGTTTTCGTTCGACCTGATGATTCAGCAGTTGAATTGCCTTTGAGGGCTTATCCTTCGTCTTCAATGATTGATTCCCCTTATTTCAGGCAGATAGGGTCAACAATTTATTATCGTAACCAATCGAATGAAGTAAGGGCATTGGTTATCAACCCGAATGACTCATACACAGATGACTTTTTTACCGACGCTAATCAATTCGTCATCAATCAAAATGGTGAAATGGTCATCATTTACGGCGATTCGGTTAATTACCGGGAGACAGATGGAACATTGCACTCACTTAATGAAACCTATAGTTTTAACTATCCTGATTGTTCTTCTGCACAATTTATCAATGCCCAGGCAAATGTTAGAAAATTTGTTTTTGAATGGGAAAACGGTTTTATGATTGGAACCCCGGAGTCATCATCTGGAGATTTCCAAAAATGGTTCATGAAAGATGGCAGTATCTATGGAATCCCAGCTAAATTAGATGCATATACTGCGTGGTATTGTACTGCTTCCGGACCAGCTTCTGATATTTATTTAAACGAACAAAGCGGTCCGTCAAGTTGTTATAGCAGAAACCTATTATCAGACGGAGTTCTCATCTGTAATTATAGTGTGTATTCGACAGGGGACGAATCATCGGATGCGGAAAAATTCAATTATCCTGTTACAATGAATGCAAATGATTTTAGATTGGTGACATCTGATTCTAAACTATATGTGTCAAGCACACGTTCCAATGGTACTCCGAAGGGTTTATATAGAATGGAATTGATGGGATCTACTGCAACACAAATAAATTCAGGAAACAATATTACACAATTGGCCGCTTACACCGATTCAACTAGCGATGTGGTAATTTTTTGTGGAACCAGATATTCCGACAGTACCCCGGTCATAGTACAAATAGACAATGCTGACACAACACCGGATACGACAGAAGTAGAATCAGAATGCAATTCTCTTACCCCCCTCCATTAGTCCCCCATCAAAGGCAGGTTTAGCCGCCTGCCTCCCCAAAATTTGCAATTCTTGACCAAAATTAGCACAATAAAATAAACACTAACGGAGATACTACATGAAAAAGATTATTTTAATTGTTGCAGTTATTTTCTTATCCTTCCCAGCCTACGGACAAGGTCTTTCAAACGCTTACAAAACGGTTAAAGAAAAAGTCGTTGAAAAAGTTGATCCGCAAGCATGCCCGGTTTATGACGATACTCCAATTGGAGAAATTATCCGTCAACCCTGGGAAATTGAAGTCGGGATAAATCTTTTAACATCGCCTTCAAACGGCTCAGCTCAATTCAGAACAGATAATTTTTCTTTTGAAGTCATTCACAATATGTCCAGTGCCTTCGGGGCTTATTTGAGGTATGATGTCCTGAAATATGAAAAACACAAATTCGAAGGTTCTGTATATAGCGAAAAATGGGACAATTATGGAATATTTGGTGGATTCCATCTCTATCTTTCGCCAACAATAAGGTTATTTGGTGGAGCTGGAAAGATATATGCCAAGGATGCAGATGGAAATGAGCCTGATATAAAAACATCCATAGAATATGGTGCAAAATACGATATTCCGTTGAAAGGCTATAAATTTGTAACTGCTTTCAAAGTTGTTGACGGACAAATAAACAAGGAATCTCCAAAATTAAGCGAGATCACTGGTGATCAATCCTATTGGGCTATTTCAACTACTCTTTCAATCCCATTCGGATATAGTAAATAATGAAAAAATTACTTTTAGTGCTCGTTCTGCTTCTTTATTCCGTGCCTGGATTTGCTAGCTGGTTCGATTCGGAAGAGCCAAAAGAACCCGAAAAAGAGACAGTTTGCTTTTATTCTATCCAGGTATCAGGAGAGAAAGAAACAGCGGTTTTTTACGTGTTTCAAGGCGGTTGTGATGGTTTTTTTCAAGTCGGGATCATAGAGCAATCAAAAATAATTACATTGGATAAATCCCTTGAAGAACTATCAAATACAACCTATTCGAACATAGAAACCAGAAATTCAGACATTGATCAGAAATGGCCCGCCCTACAAAAAATTAAATTCTTCATAAAATAGCCCGCCTCAAATCCCCACACAATAAGCCAGGTTTTAAAATCTGGCTCCTGCTTGACATTCACAAAATATCTGTTATTATTTTACCATTCAGTGCACAATAATTTTTACTAAATACTAATGGTAAGGCATTAATGGAATTTTTAACAAAAGAACTCACCGATTTTATCCAATCAAAAGAAGGGAAAAGGATTTTCAAATTAATTACAAAAAACATGTCAAAGCAGAATAGGAGACACCTTAAGCTTAGACTGCTTGATCCTCCAAAAACTTTTCTTGATCTGATCAAATGGAAATCAGAAATAGAAAAAGCTCATGCAATGTTTTTAGAGGGTAAAAAGTCTAATAAAAACAATTAAGAGTAAAATAATTGATAAAAGGTAAAATAATTACTTGACTTTGTGTTTTATAGGGGTATAATTAGACATAACAGATTAGCAATTAACCCGAACCGGAGAGAGAAAATGAAAGTTACTCAAAGATTATTAGACGGACTTGAAAAAGCAAAAAACGCTGGATTTGACACAATCACAGTAACAAAAGGCGGGAATTTCGGAAATGTAGCGTTTTTATCCGAAGACATTGAAAGAGCCACCAAACTTTGGAAAGTTGGCGAACGTCGGCTTACTGGTCACAGAGGAACATGGGCTTCTAAAGATTGGCCTTACAATGCACCCGGAAACATCCCGTACCAAAGAGTTTTAAGATTCGCAGATTTTGATTAACCAACCAGCCGGAGCAATCCGGCTTAACCAGGAGTAGAAAATGCAATCAATACCAGATAAAACAGAGAACGGTTTCTCAAGGAACAGTGTCCTGAACGATTTTAGATTAGCAAAAGATCAGGCTGTATATGACGGCAAATCTGCTGAAAAACTTATTGCAGATGAATGCACCGAATCTGAATATCAAGAAACCCTTGACGATCTTAATAACAGTAAATGCAGGACAGAGCAGCCAGTTATACCCGGATATTTTAACAGTTAACTCTCCGGCACACTCGCGGCGTTCACGGGTATGTGAACCTAACACGTAAAATAAGGAAGCCCCATAAGTAGCGCCGCCGGTGTGTTAATTAATAAAAAAGGAAACCATGAATATAGTATGTTGGTGGTCTGGTGGAATCACAAGTGCAGTTGCTTGCAAATTGGCAATTGGTGAACATGGTGCCAAAAATACATCTGTTATCATGCTGGACACCAGAAACGAACACTCAGACACATACAGGTTTTTGAAAGACTGTGAAATTTGGTATGGGCAAAAAATAGAAATACTACGGTCAGAAGATTATAAATGCATCCAGGAAACATGGTATAAGCACAAAAGCTTAAATACGGCAAATGGAGCTATATGCAGCTATATGCTAAAAAGAAGAGTTAGGGAAAAATGGGAAAAGTCTAATACCTTTGATCATCAAGTATTCGGATTTGAATTTGCTAAAAAGGAAATGAATCGGGCAAGGTCATTAAATCAAAATCATGCACACACAAAACCGATTTTTCCTCTAATAGATGCAAGGTTATCAAAGCAAGATTGTCTAAAAATTGTCAAAGGCGCGGGAATAAAGATTCCAGAACCTTACAATCTTGGATTCAATAATAATAACTGCTTAAGAACTGGATGCGTCCAGGGAGGTATAGGCTATTGGAAAAAGATCCAGTCCGAAATGCCTGAAAAATTTCATAAAATGGCAGCAGTTGAACATGATTTGACTGACATGAAAGGCCAACCAGTAACGATGCTAAAAGATCAAAGCAAACAAGCAAAGCAAAGCGGAATAGATCTCGTATTTCTAAAAAAGCATCCAGGATACCCAAAGCACAAATGTATTGATGATATGAAAGGAAGAAAAGTTGAGCCACTAGAGGAGTGCAACGGATTTTGTGGAATAAATTATTGCAGTTAATAATTAACTCTCCTGGCACACTCGCGGCGCGAAGCGTAAGCAAACTATGTTGGCGCGTCCGTTAATACGGCAAAGCGTCGCCAGTGTGTTTATCATAAGGAAATCAATGGAAAGAAGACAATCTAAGCATCGCGTCATCATAGCAGGAAAAGAACTAGAAACCATACAGACAGAATATCTATGTGGTTACTGCAAGAAGTGGTCTGACTGTATTTTATGGGATTTGTCTATAGCTGATGGAATAGTGACTTATACCTGCCCTAAATGCAAAACAGAATCAAAGGAGTGATTAAAATGGCATCAATAAAACTTAGTTCAATAGCAGTGATTCAGGCTTGTAATTTGGCAATCATGGATCTTGAAGCAAAAGTTGAAGAAATTGAAGATAGCAACAGGGGAAAGAGAGATAGTGTTTTTTATACAGCTTATTTAAGCAATACAGCTTGGCATCATAATCAGATCAGTAAAATAAACAAGATCAAATCCCTTGCCGAATACCGTCCAGGTGAAATCCAAATCGATCAACATGATTATGAATTGATCGGTTTGGATTTAGCCTTTGGTAGACAGGCAAAGATTTTTTCTGAGTATTTTGAATCAACATATCTATTCGTCAAGCAGTTGAAGGAAAAGTTACCGGAAGGTGTTTCAATCCATATCAGTTATAATGGGAAGTTAATGGGAATTGACCTGGATAAAAACGGTTTTGTTGTAACATGCGGAATCAGCGGAAGCATATTTTCAGACCCCAAAAAGGTAAAAGATGTTATTGAAAATCTGATAATTAATGCAAAGGAAAGATGGAGTTTCCAGGATTCAAAGGAGAACGATAGTGGAAAAATGTAATCACAGCCCCGATGCAAGAAACATCTGTATTCACTGCAAAGAGCCAATATCCTATTTAGATTTTGGTGGTCCTGGTTCCGGTGGTGTTTGGATAACAGACGAAGAATGGAACCAATCAGAAGAGGAAAGAAAATCAAAACCGGTCCCGAACGTATGGATATCAAAGACCGGTAAAGAAATAATCGATGATTTTAGGAGAGTGCTAAATTCAAGGGAATAACTATTCATCACACATCAACCAATCAAGAGAGCACTTAAATCGTTTCTTGATGTACAAAAGCTGATCAAAAGTTGGTCGTGCATTGCTGTTGATGATCCTGGAAAAGTTAGAATCGGTCATGTTCATTTCTTTTGCTAATTTTCTCTGATTGACCTTATGCTCTTTCATTAGTGACCGTAGGTTATCACAGAATACTTTAGTTTGAATCAATTTTTTAGTTGCCATTATTTTATTCCGGTGGTAAAGTTGTGAAAAATCACTTAATTTTAAATCAAAATTGCTTGTTATCTAACTATGGTTAGATCATATCCGGTCTTTAAGTTTTAATCAAATATGCATTGCCATTGTGGAAGTATTCAGGACTCGAAAGGGCAGATAGTAGAATTAGTAAGCAATGGCAGTGCATTTAACAATGTGGGGAGATAGCGTTTGACGCATGGCTGACTTATGAAGTCGTAAGGGAATCAAGACGCTCTTGACATCCATCTTGAAGAAGTACCGGTTCAACTCCGGTTCTCCCCAGCCCAAAAAGAACATGAGAATTTTACTACCAATTATATTAAAACCAATTAAAGCTTTGGTATATCCAGTTTATTTCGTGTTCATACTGGCATTGGTTTTTGTTATTCTAACAGCTGCAAGAATTGTGATTAGGGATTTATAAGGGAAACTATGAAACACGAATGGAAACTAAGATTCATCCTCGAATCAACAAAATGTAATTCAACATGGTGCTACTGGTCTTATTGCAGGGTTTTGGAAGCACAGTTATTAATAAAGTCACAATGATAAATTTAAAATTATTCAAGGGGTTTTCGCTACAGATGGGTGATAATTCTCCTGAATCAAAGAAGATTCATTTTTATTGCTTAATGAATGATATAGACATAAAGCGCTTTGTTATCAGTGATGAAATTCCAAAAGATTATGTTCCAAGCGGTTCTGTAGAATTTTGCGAGAAAATAATTGGTTATCCTAAAAAACCTGATTATTACCCCGAATGGTTATCAGAATATCTATTTAGAAAAGTTTGGAAATCTAATGAATGGATAGTTGGAGAAAAGTATTTTGTTAAGCCATTAGACAGGCATAAAAGATTTACTGGATTTATAACAAAAGGAACTTACAGCAAGAAAAAGAGGCCTCCGTTTTGGTACTCAGAAATAATAAGCTTTGTGGACGAATGGAGATATTATATTTCAAATGGGTATAATCTAGGGGGGTGGTGGTATCAGGGACAAAATGAAGATATGGAAGCCCCGGAGTTAAATTGCTATATTCCTGAAAATTTTTGCGGAACGCTTGATTTTGGAATTACTTCGAACGGTGATTTTGCACTGGTTGAAGCACATCCACCATATGCATGCGGTTGGTATGGATCTCAAAACGAAATAGAAATTTATTTGAAATGGATAATTAATGGTTGGGAATCCATAACCAAAAATATAAAAGTTTAAGCATAGGCCAGGACAAACAAAAGGAATATTATGCCATTATCTTGTAGTTGTGACTTTGATTATGAATTCGAGGAGGGTGAATGGTATTACGATATCTGTGACCCCGATTTTGAGAAGCTCAATTTTAAAAGGTCAAAGCGCTGTTGTAGTTGCGGTGAATTGATAAAACCAGGTGATTTATCTCTTGCTCATATCCGTGCTAGATACCCATACGACGAACTTGAATCAAGAAAAAAATTAAGCATGGATCTTGAAGACGCAATGAATCAAGAAGCACTAATACCAATGGTCCCACATTATCAATGCGAAAAATGCGGAGAGATCTGGTTAAATCTTCAATCTGTTGGGTTCGAATGTCTTTCACCTTCTGAAGACATGAAAAAGGCTCTGTCTGAATTCGTAAAAACATACGAACCAAAACCGCTTGTTTGAAAAGCATATTTTAATCTCTGTAAACTAGGCTGATATAAATGCCAGTTTAACAACTCTGAAGGGGGAAATCATGAAATCATGCGGAGGTTGCACACATTTTATAAGATTTAAGCCAAGTGGTGGCGGTCTTTGTGGCGTTAAGGACACACTTGTCAAATCAGATCATGGTAAGCAATGCCGGTGCTGGAAGGGAAAGAAATACGACCGGAATATTCAGAAGAGAATCGCTTTTCAGATGATCACTGAAGCCATGAGTCAACGTTATTCGATGGGGCTGTCATGACTGAACTAGACGATAAAATCATAAGAGCAGGCAGAAAGATTGAATCTCTCGAAAGACAGTTAAGACAGACAAATCCAAATACACCGATAGGCCGCAATCTTTCCAGGCGTATCGATGGAATGAAAAACTTGAGGGATTTGTATCGTGGTATGCAGCAACCGCAAACAGAGGAGGGGAAATGTCTGATAGCATGAGATATTTTACAGGCAGGTTTGATTGTATAGATATACCATTTTGGGTAAGCCCTGAAAAATCATTTGTTGGTGCTCGTTCCATAGTATCAGGAATTGGTATTGACTGGCCCCGGCAATACACCAAGATAAAATCAAACTTTAACCATTGCCTTATGTCAACGACCGATTCCGAAGGACGGAAAACACAGATACTTGCATTAAACTCAATCAGCGTAAAAGATTATTTAACTTCGATCAGTCCAGCCAGAGTAAAACCAGAAATCAGAAACAAAATTAAGATGTATCGGGAAAGGCTCCCGGAATTTATTGAAGATCAAACCAGGGAAATCGATAAAGATCTATTTTCAGTATATACCAAAGACCAATCAGGTTTTTTAAAGCTGGTGAATGATATTCTCATTTCAAAGCCGTCAAAGGCAGTTACCAAACTAAGTAAAATACTATTCGCGATCTCTTCTCCTGAAAGCTTCGATGGTGATCGATACGACGTAATTGATATATTGTTGGACTTGGTTGAAGACATGGCGGACAGCTCGATTCAGAATCAAATCAAAAAGTTAATTTCAATTGCGTGAATGTTGATCAAAAATCAATTTTATGGTTGACTTATTATCAAAATGTAGTAACAATAAGCACACAAACAAGGCAAAGCATGAAAGAAGAAATCATCCGAATTAGAACTACATCAATTTTTAAAGACCGTATCCGCAAGGCAGCAGATGAGGAGAATAAGACAATGACGGCTTATCTTGTTGATGCAGCTCTTGAGAAGATGGGGAGAACAAAAAAACAACCAAACAGGAAACAAAATGGCGCGAGAAAAAGTAATTTGCTCATTTAAATATAAAAAACCGTACAAAAAAACAAGTGAAATGCTGCTAAATAATTGGATTGCAGGTTGTTATGAGGTAGCAATATCAGAAGAGGGAATTATTAAAAGAAACGGTGAAGAATTTAGTTACAAAACATTCCGTGTTTTAAATAAAATGAATGGTGAGTAACAGTAATAAACAACCAGAAGGGGAAAATGAACACTGAAAAACTTGAACGTGGAAATAAGCTTTCGAAAAGAATTGAGGAAATCTCTGATAGATTAGAAAGAATAAAATCGACGGGGACAAAACCTGATGCAGAAATAAGACTTACTTTTAATGGGAAGGATGGATACATCAATTCAGAAGCAATGTCAGAGCCATCATTAATGGCAATAAAAGCCATTATGGTAGCAGAACATGAAAGCTATCTTGCCCAGTTGGAAAAGGAGTTTGAAGAACTGTGAAACTAACCATTTTCACCGGCTTTGCCTCTGGTCAAAGATTTTTCGATGAGTTCCTGAATGACGAAGGATTCACAGAATCAGAATATTCAGACTGTACCCGGCATGATTTCGAAATGAACAAGGCCATGCTTGACACCAGGATTTCAGACCTTTTATATGACGAACAATCGTTTCAAGCGTGTCTTAAGGGCATTTCTCAGTCTGATATAAACAGGTTTATTCATTCTGCCTATCGAAACAATATCGAGCGGGAATTGATATCTGATCACATCCAGGAAAAAGCAAAGAGAATGGTGATTGATTTGTGGGTCCAGGATTGTATTGTTGAAGTTAAACGAATTTACAGGGAAAACTAATGGAAAAAGAAAAGTATTGGAAAGTTATGCATAGCGCAGACACTACAGAAACCGGATGTTTTATGCACCGATCATATTTTAAGACGATTTGGAAAGGATTTCCCGCCCAGCAGTATCATGAAAAAGAAATTGTTGAGGATTATTGTAGGTCAAGATTCGGTGATAAGGTTGCTTACGTTCAGGGTGTGGCCCCGTGTAAGAATTGGGATGTTCGTGAGTCTGATCAAGAAGAATTCAACAATCCTAAACCGATTGTTTGGGGGGGATGGAAAACAGAAACGTTGATCATCATTATGGAGATTGGAGATCACGGAAAGACAAAAGTGATCAGCGAGGAAAAAACAACGAGGGAATAACATGAAAGAAATCCCGAAAGACTTAATTAAACTGCTTATCCTGCTTGTATTAGTTGGATTGAGCATAATACAAATGAAAATTCAGAAGAAGGGAATCGATGACAGAAGAAAAGAAAGACTTGGTTGAATATAACGCACCAAGCCCAGTTGAGACTATCAAAAGTCTGATGAGTTCAGGGGTTAATATTAAAGATGTCAGAGATTTTCTTGCTCTTCAAAGGGAGTGGGAAAAAGGAGAGGCAGAGAAAGCTTTCAACGTCGCCATGTCAGAGTTTAAAAAGAACGTTCCGACAATTCTAAAAACAGAGCATGTTGAATATCTAAACTCAAAGAATCAAACCGTTGAGTATTATCATGCAGACCTGGGGGTTATTGTAGCAACGCTGATTCCAGCATTAGCAGAATTTGGATTCAACCATTCGTGGGAATATGCTCAAGATCAATCTGGAATGAAAGTAACCTGTATCATTACACACAGGCTTGGGCATTCTAAGTCTAACAGTTTAGCTTCACCACCGGATTCTTCAGGAGGGAAAAACCCTATTCAGGCTATCGGCTCAACCACCACATATTTGGAAAGATACACCTTTATGGGATCACTAGGACTTGCTGCGAAAGGAATGGATGACGACGGCAAAGGGGCGAATAATACCAAACCAGAAGCCAAAAAAACTGTCACCCCACAAGACAAACGCCTTTGGAACGGTGCAATAAACGCCTATCAGCGAGACGGAAATTTCAAGAAAGTCCTGGAAAGTGCAGAGCTCAGCAAAGAAAACCAGGGAATCATTATTTACACCTGCGCAAAATCCATATACATGAGCGATGGAAATTTTGATGCGATTGCAAAGCATGAAGGTCTGACCGACGAAATAAAAACTAGGATCATGGAGGAATGCAGATGAGCTATCCCTTAACATTCCATGATGTAAAACAGAATACACCTGAATGGTTTCAATTAAGGGCTGGCTTGATCACAATGTCAGAGCTTCATAAAATTATGGCTTCAGCGCGCGAATTCCTAGTCGTTCAGCTTTCATCATCTGAATTTGGGGTTCTGAATGTTGCAAATAAAAAGGTGTACAAAAAAACGTACAAGACAAAAGAGGATGCTGAAAAGTTTTCTGATGAACAGACAAGCAAGTATGATTCAAAGGAATTCGGGTCACAGGCCAAACAATACGCGATAGAACTGGCAAACGAACAAATTTCAGGAAAGCCAACAAAAAGCCATCTCAACAATCCTCATCTTCTCAGGGGTCACGAGGAAGAACCGCTTGCCCGCGCCAGGTACGAAAGAGAAAATTTTGTTGATGTGATAGCAGATGGTTTTTATTGCAATGATTTTATTGGCTGGTCACCGGACGGTAGACTTAATAATGGAATTAACGGGGCAATTGAAATCTTGTCATGCATCTCTTCAGTGCATTATGAAAACGTTGAAAGAAAGTCCTACTTCCCCCCTAAAAAGTGGCAACTGATCGGGGCCATGAAGTATGCAAAGCTGGATTGGATAGACTTTGTTAGCTATTGTGACGACTACCCGGAAGACTTTCAGCTTTACACGTACCGTATGAAGTACGATGACTATCTTCTTGAATATGACATGATCGAAACAAGGGTTTCTGAGTTTAGATCATTCGTTGAAGAGAAAAAAGAGTCAATCTTAAACAGTGAGTATTTTCACCAATAGGAAAAAATGGAATTCATAAAGCTTTCAAAAGAATTTTTACCAAAACCTAATACATTGGTTTGGTGTAAAAGAAAAAGAGGTGGTATTTACCTTGCAATGAGAGTAGACGCCCCAATTTCTGAAAATCCAGACTCATCAAGGTATTGCCATTGGCATGGAACGGTTCAATATTCTGGACAATACTCCGCAAATACAGACGGTGTTTATTTTGACAGAAATTTTTCAGATGTGACCGTTGAATCATTTTGTTATGTTGAAACCCCGGATTCACAATGAAATCTAAAACCTTCATCCTCAGAGACGAAAAGGTCATTGCTCACCTGATAGCATTCATCAACGCACAACCGAAAGAACCGATCATTGAAGTTGTTGTCAGGGAGCATAAAAAGAAAAGGTCATTGCTTCAAAATTCGCTCTACTGGCTTTGGGTGACTATTATTTCAAATGACCTAGGGATGACGAAAGAAGATGAACATTTTGATTTAAGAAAAAGGATGCTTGCTCCTATTTATGAAAGGGACGATTTGCAATATTCTGAGGCTTTGAAAGCTTTGAGAGATCTATATAGCAGGGGATTCAAAAAAGAGGCAAACAATCTTTTCGACCAAATAACCTCCACAACCACGGCAAACGTTAAACAATTCGCTGAGTATTTAACTGAGATCGAACGTGATATGATGGGAAAAGGAATAGTTCTCCCTCATCCTGAAGACCTCTATTATGATTCACTAATGATAAAAAGGAACTCATGATCAAAAAACAGGATATTCTCAACTTCCTTAACCGCACAGAAAGAGATTTCTTCGAAGAGGACGACCTCGTTTTTGTGAGAGAAGGCAAAGGGGAAGAATTCGGGACAGCTTTAAAATTCGATGGCAGGGGACATTTAGCCGATATGTATTCATTTGATTTAAGATGATTGGCTGCACCTGCGGAGCCGAACCTTTTGAACCGTGTAATTGTTTTATGGAGAAAAACAAGATGAGAAAGTGCAAATTTAATTTCCCGGAATATAAACGGGTATATGAAGAAAAAAAAACGGCGGGAGTAGTTAGAAAGTTCTATTCCCACACAGAAACAATAGACCATTGGCAGGAAGGAACTTTTCACCAATGGGGAATGGACTATGAAGAATTTGAAACCGGACCAGGAAACTATTCAATCGGTATTGTCGAAACCAGTGATGGTAAAATTCATACTCCCGTTCCATCAAACATTCAATTTTTGGAGTAACAGAGATATGTTAAGATTCATTTGCAAATCTGTTTTTACATGTCCCGGAGGATCGAAAACAGGAGAAGATTATTCAACTTTTACCGATCAGACAAAATTGGAAGAATGGTTGAGGGACACTCATTCTTACCAGGACAAATCATTGGTTGGATGTGAATTGATTGATGAAGAAAAAGACCAATGAAATTAGAAAAACCAGGTCCGCCAAAGAAGAGGTCTAAAATAAAAAGAACAGTCCGTCTACATTCAACAAAAGCAGGAACCCGTTGTGTAAGGTGCGGAGCTGAAGACGGCACCATCGTTCCCGCTCATTATTCCGGGTTCAGGAAACATGCCTATGGTTCTGGAACTGGATTGAAAGTAGATGACCGGTTAACCGCTGATCTTTGCCGGAAATGCCATGAATATATGGATGGAGTAAGGATAGATGATATTCAGCATTCAGAAGAGTTTTTGCACTTAATTATTTTAACCATGCTTTCAAGAGAACAATGACCTACGAAATGAAGGGAACAATCAAGCGGATATCCTCCGAAAAAGTGCTATCAGATAAATTCACTATAAAAGAATTCATCTTGCACATTCCCGGACAGTACCCGCAAGATATAAAATTCCAACTTGCTAACAAAAGGATGTCCATTGTCGATAAATCTATGATTGGCAAGGAAGCAACCGTTCATTTCAACATCAATGGACGGGCAACCAAAACAGGATATTGGAATACTCTATCCTGTTGGAAAATCGAACTCAGCCAGGGAAGTAAATACCCTGAATATGATAAACAACCCGTCAATCCAAATGATATTTTGGATGGAGACGAACCTTTTTAGAGGACTAATGGAAACAGAAGAGAAGGGACTTATCATTCCTGAAAAAATAAACGCCTTGGAAATCTATTCGGAACCTGGAAAGGTGGATCCGATTCTTGAGGAAATCACCAGGAAGGCTAAAGATTTTGTACCCGACACGTCCACAGCAAAAGGTAGAGCAGAGATCAAGTCAATGGCATATAAAGTAACTCAGTCAAAGACCTATCTTGATGACCTTGGCAAGCAGCTTGTAGCGGACTGGAAAGAAAAGGCAAAGGCTGTTGATGTATCAAGGAAAAAGATTCGCGATACATTGGACGACCTGAAAAACGAAGTTAGAAAACCGCTAACTGACTGGGAAGCCGAACAGGAACGAATCAAAGAGGAAGCCAGGCTTGCCGAAGTTGCAAGGTTGGAAGAGGAAGCCAAAAAAGCTCAGTATGAAAAGGACGAGACAGAAGCTTATGAACAGAATGATTTCTTCAACCGACGACGCGAACTTGAACGCAAAGAAAAAGAACTCGAAGCTCAGAGAGAAGAGCAGCGCCGGAAAGACGAAGAATCAAGACGAGAACGTGAACGGTTAGCCCGTGAAGAACAGATCAGAAAGGATGAAGCCGCTAGGCTGGAAAAAGAAAAACAGGAAGCATTGACAGCCGCTGCAAAATCAAGACAACAGATGTTAAAAGAATTCGGTCTTGAAATGGAACTAGACGTTCTTCGCGCAATGCCTGAACAAGTCTGGAATGAATTTTACTCTGCCAAATCAAAGGAATATCAGGCTGAAAAAGCAGAAAAAGAACGATTGGAAGCCATCCGTGAGAAGGGGGAACGCCTGAATAAAACAGCAACCGCCCGCCAGGAAATGCTGAAAGAAATAGGAGTTGATCTAGACTTTCAATCATGCCGAACGATGGACGATGAAACATGGGTTTCCTTTTATGGTAACAAAAATAAAGAATACCAGGACGCACAGCATAAAATCTGGATTGAAAAGATGAAGGCCGAGAGGGAAGTTGAAAGGCTCGAAAACGAGCGCAAAGAGAAAGAACGTCTTGAAGCCGAACGTCTGGCAGAAGAAAAGAGAATTTCAAACACCAGGCACCAAAACAAGATCAAAAAAGAGGCTTCCGCTTCAATGCTTTCTGTTCTTCAAGAAACTTTCCAAACCGATTTCCCGCTTGATGAAGTATCAGACCTGATTGTTGATGCAATAGCATCTGGGAAAATCACCCATTTATCAATCAAATTCTAACCAGTGCGGGAGTGATCCCGCTTAAACTATGAAATTAAAACCATGTCCGCATTGTGGAGGAAAAGCGGGAATGTCGATCGATAAAAAAATATTCTTTGGTCAAAATTACCCGGACTATCCAAACCAGAATCACGGATACAGAATCGAATGTTTGGGAAAATGTCATTCAATGACTTGTTGGTGGCATACTAAACAACAAGCCTACGATTCATGGAACATGAGGGTAAAATCATGAAAGCAAAAAACGATTTCGGAAATAGAACATGGTCACCAGGGAAACCAAAAAAGTTCAACCCAGATAGAAATTTCATCAATTCAGCAGTCGATGAATTCCTTAAAAACGGTGGGAAAGTAACCAAAATTGAGCTTGATTACATTTTTGAAAGGAATGATTACCAGGCTGTTCATGAATTCTTGATGGGGGATTGATGGAGTTTTACCGCTACACGGACAGTCATGATGGTTTTGGTACTCATGTTAATTTATCTGTCTACGTACTGCTCAGAGAAACACCCAGGGGATATTGGATTGTTCCAAAATATTGCGCTTATGAGAGATTTAAAAAGTTCATCCTTAAACGCTCTAAAAAGCGATTCGCATACCCAACAAAAGAAGAGGCTTTTGAAAGCTTCAAACTCAGGAAAGAAAGGCAAATTTGGTGGGCTAATCTTAATATTGAAAAGGCAACCGCTGCTCTTGAAAGAGCTGAATATATGGAAAGAAATGAAACTCTGTAAAAACTGCCTTAAACAATTCGAATATCTAACCTACGACGGTTTTTGCGAAACCTGCGTTCAAATTCTCAGTAACAGACAGCTGGCATTTGAGCAGAAAAAGAGGGTTGAAGAGCTTGAACTTCAAATAGCTCAATATGATTACAATTCAGATTCATACGATTCAATTATAAATATATTAGAGCTAAGGATTAAAAAGATGGAATCGGCAATGAAAGAGTTTGTTGATCAAGTTTCCATGAAATATGGTGGCGATGATTTTATTATTTTACATGCTAACAAATTCAAACAACTACTAGAAAAGGAAATCGATGAGTAAAAAATACAGATTGCTCAATGATTTAGAATTATTAATGGAAGGCGACGAGTATCTTGATAACGATGGTCAAACATGGGTAAAAGTTCCACTTGGTGAAAGTGTTTTTCAAAAAGCGTTGATGTCTCCTGTCAGAAGAGAAATCAAAGAGCCGGTTGTTTTGAGTGCTGATGAATTGTGCGAAACCGTTTGCGATGAGGTAGATTATAATCGGTCAACGTGGAGGACAATTGTTGAGTGCGCGGAAAAGGCAGACAAAAACGGCCAGCTCAGAGAATACTGCAGACCTGAACAGGTTGAGTTGAGGGAGGCAATAACAGAATTTTTAGCTCATTACGATGAGAGGCACACATTTGACGGCAGAGCATTAAATATATTTAATAAACTCAGAAAACTAAAACCTCCACATGAACGGCAACTATGAGTGAAAAAAAATGCGTTCCAGGCTGTAAGAAGTACTCAGGTGGAGAAATCCGACACCATCCATCATGCCCGTATTACAGAGAAAGTCTATCAAAAAAATATGATGATCTAGTCATAAAACTAGAAGCGATCAGAAACGAACTACCTCACAATATAAGTTCTTTTTTATTTGAGGTAGATGCCAGCGAAACATACAAAAAGATCAGGAGTATAATCGATGAGTGAAATAAACATAGCAGGCGCAATAGATGAGCTAATGATTTTTGATGACCCTGAGTATTGCGGAGACTCAAAAACAGGTGAGCAGTGTCCTAGATTAAACACACCGATAGACGGAGAATGGTGCTCGTTATTTTCTAGCGAATTATTTTTTGATTCTCTGACGCTTTTTCCCCAAAAATGCCCACAGTGCAAAGAAGCATGGAAGAAAGCAAAACAGCAACAGAAAAACACCTGACTCCATTTTAAAGAATGAGGTTGACATGTTTTTCTTTGTCTAATATTATTATTAAAAATATTATTAACCTTTAACCGGTAAAGAGATGAAAGAGTTGTTGCGTAAAAAACTTGAAAGGCCAGATATCGATCGATCATTTTTTTGGCTTTGGGAAAATTGGATCAGGCCTAAAGTAGATGTAACTTACCAGCATTTTATGCTTATGCTCAATGGCGGCTCTCCTTTAAGAAAAGATGTTGAGGAAGCTGCGCAATATTTTATTGATATGGAAGGATAATGATCTATGGGAATTGGGTTGCCATCGATAAAAAGATGGTTAAACACCTCCCGATAGATCGACCATACACCGAGTTGGAAGCTGTTTTTTCGTTATCTATTGACATGGATAATAAAAACCCTGTCAGTCTATCCGGGTATGCGAAGCTATGGGGATGGTCAAGAAACAAGGTTAGGAAGTTTATTTCAGATTTAGATCTTGAGATTATGGAACCAAAAACTAAGGAAGAAATCAGGATGCAAAAAGGGATTTTAAAAGGACACCCCAAAGGACAACCTAAGGACACCCTTGATACAAAAAAAGGACAACCTAGATTCATATTTAATAGGTGTTTATACGGATCAAAGAACAACCACGACGAAGAAAAAGGACAACCTAAGGACACCCCAAAGGACACTACTATAGATCCTATTAATAATCCTAATCCTAAAAAAATAAAGAAAGCATCTCAGAAAAAAACGGGGAAAATAGAAAAACCTGATTCAGTTACTGACCAAACTTGGAATGATTTTCTTGCCCACCGCAAGGAGAAAAGAGCAAAGGTTACACAAACGGCATTAAACGGGTTTATCTTACAGGCTGAAAAAGCCGGATGGTCTTTAGAAGATGCACTAAAAGAAACAATGGAAAGAGGTTGGACAGGTTTTAAAGCTGATTGGGTTACTAAGGATAAAAAAAGCGGGGGCCAATACGATTATACATGAATTTTTCTGATTATGGCATAATTGCCGACTTATCAAGACTTGGATGGCAGAAAGTTAAATGCCCGGAATGCACACCACACAGGAAAAAGCAAAACCTTAATGATTTAGGGGTAAATGTTGGTATTGGTGTCTGGCATTGTCACCATTGCGGCTGGAAAGGTTCTTTAAACGCAAAAAAAAGGATAAACAGGATCATGTCTTACATACCTAAAAAATCATACAAAAAACCAGAACCACCAAAAAGCTATACACTACCTGAAAAAGTAATTGATTGGTTTAAAACAAGGGGAATTTCGAGGACTGTTTTAGATGTTTCCGGTGTCACATACGAATCCGAATGGATGCCACAAACAAATAAAAAAGAAAGCTGTATTGTTTTCAACAGTTTTATCAACGGTGAGCTGATCAATAAAAAATTCAGGGATGGCAAAAAGAACTTCAGAACGGCCAAGGATGCAAGGCTTGTTTTTTATGCTCCAATGAGCAAGAAGGGTTTTAAATATGGTGAGGATATCTACATTACCGAAGGAGAAATGGACACGCTAACCCTTTTAGAGCTTGGAATTGAAAATTGTATTTCAGCTCCCAATGGTGCACCAGACGAAAAGACAGATATAAAAAACATTGAATTTGAATTTTTTAATAGCCTGGATGAGATCGCACCAAACATGAAAAGGGCTTTTTTGGTGATGGATAACGATACCGTTGGCGCAAGATTTCGTGATGAAATAGCCAGAAGGATCGGAATAGAAAGATGTTTTTTCGCAGAATACCCAACTGGATGCAAGGACATTAACGAAGTTTTAGTGAAAAAAGGGATTGCTGAAGCTAAGAGAGTGGTTAACGAGTGCAAACCATACCCGATAGTTGGAAAGTATGATGTTGTTGATTTCGGTGATAGAATTTACAATCTTTGGGTCAATGGGTTCGAGCCTGGAAAGTCAACAGGCTTTCATACTCTTGATAGTCTTTACACAGTAAGGCAAAGAGAGCTTACCGTTGTTACTGGCATACCTAGCCATGGAAAATCTAGCTTCCTTGATCATTTGATTTGTAATTTATCTAAGCATCACAATTGGCATTTTGGGATATTCAGCCCTGAAAACTTCCCGTTCGAGCGTCACGTTGCAAAACTTTGTGAAATATACGTTGGTAAGCCCTTTGATAAGTCTTACAAAGGTTCAATGTCTGAAGACGAACTTTCTTGCGCTTGCGAATGGTGCAATAAACATTTTCACTTTATTATGCCAGGAGAAGAGGCAGACCAAACGCTTGATAACATCTTAAAATTAGCAAAGGCTAGTATTTTCAAAGATGGCATTCATGGTTTAATAATTGATCCATGGAATGAAATTGAGCATGAAACGGGAAGGGATTCCGAAACTGTTTATATTTCAAAGTCACTCACAAAGATTAGAAAGTTCAACCGGATTAATAATATTCATACTTGGCTTGTGGCCCACCCAACAAAATTAACAAAAAACAGGGACGGGAAATATCCAAGACCTTCTCTTTATGATATTTCAGGTAGCGCCCATTTTTATAACAAGACAGACAATGGAATTGTTGTTTATAGGGATTACGAGGAGGGGATAACAGAAATAGGCGTTCCCAAAATAAGATTCAAGGAAATAGGGAAGCCAGGTAAACGTAATTTTAAGTTTGATGTTTCAAATGGAAGATACTGCGAATGAAATACAGCGATAAATTAAAAGATCCACGATGGCAAAGAAAGCGTTTAGAAATATTAAAAAGAGATGGGTTTAAGTGCATGTGTTGTTTATCCAAAAACAGGATGCTTTCGATCCATCACAAGTATTACAGAACTGACTTGGAACCATGGGATTACCCTAATAGATCATTGATCACACTATGCCAAGATTGTCATAATGTTCACAATTCTATTGATTTCAAAACGCTTTGGAGAAGAAGAATAAAACTAAGGATTGTAAGATTCTCATGTCTCTTTAAAAGAAGATATTTTACTCCAATCATTTTTGTTTTATTCAAAATTCTTAGACTGAGAAAAATATGAAAGGAAGATTCTATTTTTTCCGCAAAGGTTTTTCCTCTCCGGTCATGTCAGAAGATGGAGAGTTACCCGAAAAAGCGACAGATGAAGACTTTCTTTTACATGCAGCAAAAACACTTTTCAAAGACTGTGAATTCACGTTTATTCCTGATGATCTTGAACTTAAACAATATAACTACCGAGAGAAATGACATATTTTAAAATCAATGAAGAAGTCAGAGCGACGTGTGATATTGTGAGAAAAGATAGAAAATCATTTCTCAATACTGGTGAGATAGCAACAGTAACAAGTGTTATTGAAACAGAAAGTTCTGAAATTATATCAATATCGATTAAAACAAGACTGCCAATGATCGATATTGTCTGTTCCAAGTTTGGACGTTCGCCGTTGGAAAAGTTCAACCTAAAACAAAAACTATCATGAGAAATAGAGGACTTATGGAACAAGAAAGAGAATGCTCAACATATTTTTTTGAGGATACTCCTGCTGATGAAAAGCCATGTCTTGATTGTGAGATAAGAAACAGGTGGGATAACTGGAAACTAAAACAGCAGAAATTTTTAACCCCGGACGAATGGTTGCGTGATCAATATCCCGCAAAATATTCAGGGGAATACATTCAAACCGGTGGGTATTATGATGCCTGCATGCACTTTGCTTTCGAGTCGGGAGAAAACCAGGGAATCAAGAAAGGACGGCTTGAACGTGATCAGGAATTAAGCCCGTTGATTGAAGAATGCCGGGAAATTATTGAAATCTTAGATTCCGGTTCAAGTATTTCTAATAATATGAGATGGAACCATATTCGTGTACATTTAAAAAACCTTAAACCGGTGGACGAAAATGAGTAATCTACTAATCGGTATCGATCCGGGAGTCCAAACAGGATTAGCAATCTGGAACTGCGAGAAAAAAGCGTTCGAAAAAGTTGAAAGTTGCGGCATTGTCTCAGCAATGGAAAAGATCAGATGGATTGCCAATGATGTCAAATTAATACGTTTCGAAGACGCAAGGCAACGAACTTGGTTTGGAGGAAAAGGACGCGAAGCCCTTCAAGGTGCTGGTTCAATCAAACGGGATTGTAAGATTTGGCAAGAATTCTGCGAGTATTACAAGTTCAAATTCGAAATGATCAAACCGGTAAAGGGTCAAACAAAATGGGATTCAGCTTATTTCAAAAAAGTTACAGGCTGGACCGGAAGAACAAACGAACACGGCAGAGATGCAGCCGTTCTTATTTTTGGAGGTGTTTAGGTGATTTTAGATATGTGCTGCGGATCAAGAATGTTTTATTTTGATAAATCTGATGAAAGAGTAATTTTCGGAGACAACAGAGAAGAAAATCACATTCTTTGCGATGGACGTAAACTGGAAATAAAACCAGATATTCTTTTTGATTTTTGCAGGCTTCCCTTTAAGAATGGTATTTTTAATCATGTTATTTTTGATCCACCTCATCTTAAAAATGCTGGTAAAAAATCTTGGATGGCTCTCAAATACGGAATACTTAATAAATCATGGAGAGATGATATAAAAATTGGTTTTTCTGAAGCATTCAGGGTCCTTCGCAATAAAGGAACATTAATTTTTAAATGGAATGAGGACCAAATTTTGGTTTCCGAAATTCTCAGATTAACAGATCAAAAACCAATCATTGGCCACAGATCTGGAAAACAATCAAAAACCCATTGGATAATGTTTATAAAATGAAAACTAAACGCTTAGTCCTTATCGGAATCGGAAGAAAAGGATTTAAACTAAAAGGCAAAACCTGTACAATCTGCGGAGAATTAAAAGGTAATTTCTGCGATGCCTGCCAGGATCAAGTTGCTGAAGAAGACGGTTTATTAGTCAATGTCTGTTCCGATTGCTGCCAGTGTGAAGTGAAACAAAAACAAATTTGCTTAAACTATGGAAGTCTTATTAACGGAGCTCCAACCAGATGATACCACAAGATAGAAGATGTTCGAATTGTCAGTCATACAATATCTGCAAAATACGAGAATATTTCTTGTCTGGTAAATCAAGCGCTAATGATTACATAAAGCTAATCACAAACGAACCCGATTCATATGCTGAACTTCACAGCGGAATTGACAAGCTAATTGCGAATAAATGCAGGTATTATTCTGAAGAGGAACTTGATTAAGCCATGAACAGACAACAACTAAGATAAGCCAAGAGAAAACCTCACCTTTGGGTGATTCCTTATGAATTCGATTTTGGGTGGAAGAGATGAAAGTACTTGATCTGTTTTCAGGAATCGGCGGTTTCTCCCTGGGACTTGAACGCGCCGGAATGAAAACCATTGCATTCTGTGAGATAGATGAAAAGTGCCGCCAGGTGTTAAAAAAACATTGGCCGGATGTGCCACAATACAAAGATATAAAAACCTTATCATGGGAGAAACTTAAAAATGACGGAATCGAAAAACCGGACGTTATCTGCGGAGGGTTTCCCTGCCAGGATATCTCAGTTGCAGGAAAACAGGAAGGAATCAACGGAGAAAGATCAGGATTGTGGTTTGAATTTAAAAGACTCATTAAAGAAATCAAACCAGATTTCGCAGTTATCGAAAACGTGGAAAACCTGCGAAGTAAAGGACTTGTTACCGTCCTGCAAGATCTATGGTCGATCCGGTATGATGCGGAATGGCATATTATCCCAGCTTGGTCAATTGGTGCCATACACAGAAGAGAACGTATTTGGATTATTGCCTACCCTAACGAGAAGAGATTACAGAAACTCATCGGACAGAAAAAGAGGGGCCCAGGGGCCAGACTTAATTCAATACCTTTGTCGCCGACATGGAGTGTCAGGGATACGTCTAAAGCCTTCATTCTGCGAGGAGCTGATGGGTTACCCGGAAGGGTGGACAGAATTAAACAATTAGGCAATGCAGTAGTTCCCCAAATTCCTGAACTAATCGGAAGAGCAATTTTATCAACAGAGGACCATGAACTTTAAAGGACACGTAATCATCACCTCATCAATAGCAGTTGCCTCCATCGCAACCGTGAAATACTTCTATCCCAATTCCCAAATAGATCGGCTTTGTTATGCAGGTGCGGCAATGGTTTTTGGAGGGATGTTCCCGGATGTTGATACCCATAGTCACCCATCAAAGATTTACGCTTTCCTGTCATTAATTGCTCTTATCGTCTTTACAGTGATAAAATTTCCATGGTTTGGCGTCGCAATCGTAGCGCCTTATCTGCTTGCTAAAATGAGCAAACATAGAGGATGGACCCACTCAACAATTTTCCCTATTTTATGCATCACACTGTCAATTGTTTTGACAGAAAGATCATATGCATTCATCGGCGGGTCACAATGGATTATTTGGTGGTTTGGCGTTGGTCTATTAATTCACATTTTGATTGATTTGATATCAACCAGGATGAAACGATCTAAAACTTTGAAACTAAAATAATTTGAAAATAAATCAACTTTCCTGTTGACAGTTTACCGGTAATGATTTAATCTAAGTATAACAAAGCAAGAAATTAACTCAAACCGGGGAAGAAAATGGAAAATTTCATAGAAAAAATTGAGCAGATTATCAAGAATGGTAACCACAGTGGATTGACAGAAAAAGCAAGTTCTTATTTTTCATCGTTGGCAGAAAAAACAATGCAGAAATTTAAACAAGCTCCTTGGGAAGATGAAGATTTTGATTACGTTTTTTCAATGCTTGCTGAAGACGCTGAATATTGCGACGTGGATGGAGACGAGTGGACAGAGGAAACAGCTCTTGAATACATAAAGGAAATTTTTACAAGAAAGGTTGAATTGGATGTTATGAGCAAAGCTTTTGAATTTATGAAAGAACTCGACAAGCTTGATATAAGTGCAATATAGGTAATCATCCATCACTGAAAATAAAAACCATGACAACAGAAAAATGTGATCACCTATGTGCAGCATGGGGAATATCTCTAATTAAAGAATCTGAATATGAAACCGTTGTTGTTGAATTCCGTGCAAAGGTGACGGAGTTTAACACAACAAGAAAAGCCGTTCCGCATCCAGGGCAGTTCATAACATTCGAATATTGCCCGAAATGTGGGACCAAAATTGAAAAGAAGAGGGTATTTTGACAACAGAAAAACAAAAGAAGGCAAATCGTGAATCTCAAAAAAGGTTCCGTGAAGCCCGAAAGAATTCAGGAATGATCCGGGGTGATGTTTGGGCATTTCCTCAAGATTGGGAGAAGATCAGGAAACTTGAAACAAAGTTGCAAAAGGCAGGTGGATTTGAAAAATAATCAACTTTTCCCTTGACTCAATTATTAATTACCGGTAACATTAATACAACAAGTCAGCAATCAGTTGGCTTGATAACCTCAGAAGGGAGAATACAGATGGAAAGTAAAACGATCGGGGAAAGTTACGAGGTTAGAATAAAATCTCTTGAATCTATGAGAAAATTCATTGTTTCCGAAAAGCCGTGGCAAACCATGAAGGGATCATCCGCTATCAGTAATATTAAAATATGGAATAGCTGGGAAACGCTATCTTCAAAATGTAAATTTATGGATGATAATGAATTTATTGAAAAATTTGAAAAGCTCTCTGAAATAATCGGCATGGATACAATTTTAAATGTCGGTCCCAGATTTTCAGATTTAATATAACAAACCAGCCCGGACAAGTTTCCGGGCATGATCAGAGCATTTAATGAATGTTGTGATCATCATTGGCCCGGCAATCCGGGAAATTTTAAGAATGATTTCAGGGATTGATTCAGGGGATATAAAACCATGAAAGACAAAGTTATCGAATTCTTAAAAGCAAACGGATGGAAAATGGATATCAGTCAATACGATTCTAGAAATGAATTCTGGTCTTACATAAAAGACGATAGCCATATTGTTGTGGATATATCAGATAGTGAGATGGTATTCATCGGTGAATCAGGAGATTTTCTCCATGAGCGATTGAATCTTTATACTCTTATCGGTGTTCTTATATATCACAGGCAACTGCCGATTTCTTTTAAACAGCCATAAAACAGGATAAAACAATGAAAGTAGAACTGAGCATAAAAGACGATTCAGAACTGAGAAACATGGTAAAGGATATGATCAGAGGGCAGGTAAAATCACTATTAAGAAACGGTATCGAGGAAGAGGCTAAAAAAGAGATTTCTAGGAAGGCAAGGGAGCTTACCATTTCAAATTATCGGGTGGAAAATGCCATTAAAGAAGAAGCTAGAAAGTTTTCAAGTCAGATTAAAGCTGATGTTGTAAAGTCCATTGTTGAAGAATTAAGGGAATCAGCAAAGGAACAGCTTTTGAGATATGCAAGAAGCATCATAGACGAAAATATTAATGATGTTATCAGATCGGCAATCTCAAATCGTATCGCAAATCTTAAAGCTGAAATAATTGTTAAACCATAACAAAGCAATATAAATAAAGGGAATCATGATCAAATCAACAGAAGAAACAATCAAAGAAGTCAAAAAAAAGACAGGAGAAACAACCCTCTTGTCTTTTTCAGGCGGAAAGGACAGTACTTGTGCCTACCTGGCAATCAAGGACCATTTTAAAAAAATTATACCTTATCATCTATATTTAATTCCTGGTCTATCATTTGTTGAAGAGCATCTATCCTATTGTGAAGAGATGATGCACACAAAAATTATTAGAGTACCGGCAATTGGATTGTATAGGATGCTAAAAAACTATGTATTTCAACCACCAGGCAGGCTTGATACAATAGACTCATTCCGGCTGATTACATACACACATCAAGATGTACATGATTTGATATGTGATGACCAACAGATTTCAAAAAAAACCTATACAGCCATCGGAATCAGAGCACCAGACAGCCAAAACAGGAGAATGTCGATTGAAAAGCATGGCACCATCAATCACAATCTACTTAAATACTATCCGGTTGCTGATTGGAACAAAGAAAGGCTAATAAGCGAAATCAAACAGTCCGGTTGGAAATTATCAGTAGAATATAAACTGTTTGGAAGATCTTTTGATGGTCTTGACCTTAGATTTTTATTCCCTATAAGGGACCAGTACCCCGATGACTATCAAAAGATTCTGGACTGGTTTCCTTTTGCTGAATTTGAAATCAAAAGATATGAATACTCACTCAAAGGATAATATGGAAAGAATAAAACTAAGCCGGGTAAAACTGCAAAGACCAAAAAAACCGGTCAAGAATCCGTTGGAAAAATTAAAACTCTCTGAAAGTTTGGAAGATGATGCAACCGAAGAATTGGAAGTAATACAATCCGAATTCCAAAAATCAGAGTTTGGAAAAAGAATGAAGAATGAAAATGACAGGTTCAGAGTGGCCACAGACTCAGAATATTGGGTTAACTTCATCTTCCAGGACCGGGAACAAAAAGAAGTATTTCTAAAGGCTTTAGGATTGTTTGAAATAGGTGATAAATACATTGATGGACAAGAGGCAGCAAAGAAGCTGGGAATTGAACTGCCTAAATCACCAATTAAGTACAATACAAGCTCAAAAGTGGACAAATCCCTTGCGGAATTGGTAGATTAAACCATTATTTCATCCTTGGTTAACCAATTTTTAAAGGAAAAATTATGATTCAAAGATTAAGATCGGCCGGAAGAAGAATTGGTGGAGTTGTCAGATCCGCAGGGAGAAGAGCGGCAAGCATGGTTAGGGGATCTGTATATCCTAATGCATAGGTTATCTATGGCAACCAGAATAAAAAACTCAAGTCGTCCAATGTCAAGAAAGAACTTGGCAAGAATGATTTATAACAGTTCTTTAAATAGAAGGGCATCCAGCGTTCAGGGTGGTTCTGTTTACCCAAACTCCTAAAGTCTTTCTACCTCTTTTAAAGCTTTCAAAAACCTCTCACCTGTTAGCCCTGTATTTTCTACAAAGTATAGGGCTAAGTTAATCATAATAATATACCTCTTACGAATAACTTCATTATCCCTACCCAAACTGCAAAAATTCCTTTCAGATATACCTATTACCTCACCTAATTCTTTTTGTTTAATAGCAGCAGTATCACAAAGACGGTTGATCTTATAAAGCAGTGGATTGGGAACCCTACCGTTTTTTCTTGGATTCATTCTTGTTCTCAAAGTTTGACTGTTTGTTTTTTAAGCTTGTAGGTTATAGTTATACATCGAAAGTTAGAAAGAGATCAACTTTAAGGGAAAGATGGGAAAAACAAAAAGGTGTAAATTTCTTCAAAAGGTGACTTAATGGGAGTATTCGACAAATACGTTAAAAAGAAGTTCAAAAAGAAACCCGTCAGGAAGCCAACCAAAGAAGAGTTTTCCAGAACCGGAATAGAGAAAAAGACACTCTCAGACAAACAAAAAGAATCACTTCTCGATTACCTAACGGCAGGATCAAACATACAAGACCTTGCCCCTCTGTTTAATATGTGCGGTACGACTCTCAGAAGAATTATTAAAGATGAAATGGGCATAGAAAACGAGGACTGGCCGCTTGATACTCTTGAAAATCAAGTTGAAAAAGCAAGGGCAATGTGTGGCGAGGATCTGAGAATTGCCCAGATGAATAATGCCATGGATGGAAACGCAACCATGCAGATATATCTCGGCAAGCAGATATTGAGACAGACAGACAGACCGGACCTGAGAGAAGAGAAAGAGAAGCAAATAGAAGTTTATCCTACGATCAAAGACCACCCCATTGAGCAACAAATCAAATACTTTTTAGAGAACGGAATGAGGATTCCAAGAGGCGTGGAGATGCTCTTTGAGATTGCCAAACTGAAAGGTGAGTTTGGGACAGATGGCGGATTGGAAGATTTAAAAGACGTTCCAACTGATGAACTGGTAAAGATGGTTAAGCAATGATATCTAAATTCCAGGCTTTAAATGAATTGGAAAGACGACAGGAAGCTATTAGAAAAGAATTGGTTAGAAGAGGGGAGTATAAGTCTGTTCTTCCATATAAGTTTGAATATAGAGATTATCAGCTTACCTTCAGAAAGGAAATGGAGGTGAAGAAAAGGAGCGCGACAGTCTGGCATAGGAGAGCCGGAAAAGATAAGACAATGTTGAACTTCACTTTTGAGAAGATGTTCGAAAGGGTAGGGATATACTATTACCTTCTCCCGACCTATGCGCAGGGTAAAAAGATCATTTGGAATGGAATTGACCGGGATGGATTCAGGCATATGAACCACTTACCCAAATACATGAGGAAAAGAACGGATAATTCTGAAATGCTGGTAGAAGCTATCAATGGATCAATCTTCCAGGTGATAGGAACGGATAATTATGATTCAATCATGGGAACTAATCCGGTAGGAGTTGTTTTCTCAGAGTACAGCTTACAGAATCCTGTTGTTTGGGATTTTATCAGACCGATACTTGCTGAGAATGGAGGTTGGGCCGCTTTCAATTATACTGCCAGGGGGAAAAATCACGGCTATGATCTGATTGAAATGGCAAAGGTCAACGAAAAATGGTTCGCTGAGATATTGACAGTGATAGACACAAAAAGACCAGACGGAACCCCTGTCATCACTGAGGAAATAATCCAGGAAGAACGGGACGCAGGGATGGATGAAAGCTTGATCCAACAAGAATTTTATTGTGATTTCAATGCAGCAAACCAGGGGGCTTATTACGGAAAACAGTTTGAAGCCGTTGAAAAAGAAGACAGATATAAATCAATACCATATGAACCAGCCTTGCCGGTTTCAACTTTTTGGGATCTTGGGATATCGGATTCAACCTCTATTATTTTTGCCCAAAATCTGAGTGATAAGGAATTCAGGATCATTGATTACTATGAATCGAACAATGAAGGGCTTGAGCATTATTTGAAACTTATTCATGAAAAACCATACCAGTACAAGGAGCACTGGGCACCTCATGACATACAAGTAAGAGAATGGGGTTCTGGTATGTCCAGGTTTGAAACGGCAAAAAACTTCAAGGATGATAAGGGAAGGAGCATAGGAATAAAATTTAAGATTGTCCCTGATATATCAATACAGGATGGAATAGACGCTGCAAGGAGAATCATTCCAGAATGCTGGTTTGATAATACAAAGAACCAGAAAACAGGCAACGCTATGTCCGGTGTATGGTGGCTGGTGAATGCCTTGAAGTCATACCACAAAGAATATGACGAAAAGAAGCATTGCTATAAAGATACTCCCTTGCATGACTGGTCTTCTCATCCTGCAGACGCTTTCAGGTATTTCGCGGTAGCTACCAAGCCCAAAAGGTCTTCTTTGGATTTTTATCTCGGTTAGACAGCGAAAAGTTGACAATCTACCCAGTCAATTGCAAGATAGAATCTACTGAATCAAATTAAAATTATGAAAAAATATCCTAGAGAAGTAACACCTTTTTTTTGGAAGGAGTGCGACAAATGTAGAAACCAATTCAAAAAAGAGAAAATGTGGTTGTGCATGGGTCCTCCGTATGGTTTTTACCAGCATGGAGTAGAAGAAACAAAAAGATACCTGTGTAAAACATGCGCTCCAACAAGGGAAATAGCCGAAAAATATATGAATGGTGGATTTATGGGAGAGCCACCAGATTGTAGACCTCCAAAAAGACCACCTGAACCGATCATAAGGCCGATAAATATAATAGGCGTTTAATGTCAAAGAAAAACCGCAAAAAGAAACAGCAAAAAGACTTTTCAATGGACAACGTCCAGTCCCTGGCTTCATCTCCTTCAGGTGGATGGTCTAACTTTTTCAATAATTTTGGCATTGAGACAGACCCCAATTTTAATACCTCTTGGCTTCCACCTCTTGAATTCCGAGAACGTGAATTAATAGACCTTCAACAAAACACACTTGTCAGGCGCGCCTTGAATCTTTACTCAGAGGATGGAACACGTAAAGGATTCAGCCTAACCTCAAAATCAGACAACGAAAAAGCCAGCGACATCAAGAAAGAAATGGACAAGCGTTTCCAATGGCTTGCCCTGGGCGCCAAAATGATAGCAATCTGGAAACTGCATGCTGGTGGTGTGATCTATGCCGATATTGACGACGGCAGAGATCCAGAAGAACCACTTAACGAAAATGCAGTCAGAAAAGTATTTTCATTTCAAACCATCGACAGGTGGAACGCTCATCCTTTGACAGCTTATCCGATATTCCGGGAAGAAAAGCCTAATCAACCTATGCATTACCTGATTAATATTCAGGGATTCCGGAACAATGAATCTTTCAAGTGCCATGAATCCAGGTTGATCAGATTCCCGTCTTATGAAGCTGATAGCGTTATTTCAAACACAGAGCGAACGAAAAGAAACACCTGGGAAATACCATGCGCTCAGATTACCTATGATTCTGTAAAGAATTACGGTATCGGGATACAATCAATGTCTTCTCTGTTACAGGGATTTGTAGAGGATGTTTACAAAGTAGCGAACCTGGACAGTTTTAAAAATCCTGAAGAAATGGCAGCTTATTTGAGACAGGTCAGGTTGTATCGTAATTCACTCAAAGCGACTGCCATTGGCGAAAAAGACGTACTTGAAAAGCTTGCAACCCCCACTGCTGGAATGGGAGAAATAACCAAAGACCAAAGACGTGATATTGGGATGGTTTGGGAAATCCCTGTCCCAATCTTTTTTTCAGAAGAATCAGGTGATTTAGGTGGATCAACCCTCGACGTTTCCCGATTGATTTGGGCAGACAAAACAAAGTCCAACCAGATCAATAAATATACTCCGATGTTCAGGAGAATGCTTGAACTTACAGCATTAGAAACAAAATGGGATCTTGAAGAGATTGATTTCGATTGGCATAGTATCATTGAGCCTACAGAAATGGAATTAATCGAAATGAAAGCTAAGCAAGCAGAAACCGATTCAAAATACTACGCAATGGGGATGCCCGAGCAGATGATTTTCGATTCAAGATTCTCAGGAGAAAAAACAAACTTGGATGCAATGAACTATGATGCCGAAGCATATGAAAAAGAGCTGAAAGAGCAGGAAGAAAAAGACCTTGAAGAATCCCAAAGACAACTTGACGCTTTGCAGAATGCTGGAACTGACCAAGAAAAAGAAACGCCAGCTGCCTAAAATTTGCCTATTTTTACGAACAATGTTCTAATTAAATTATGAAAACAGAAGACAAAATTGATCAGGAATTTGTTAAACAACTACTTGAAAAAGAGGATTGGTCCGGTGTTGATCTTTCAGGCCGTAAACTTGTAAAGCTGGACCTATCAGGAAAGAACTTTTCCAAATGCGATTTAACCGGAACTAACTTCCTTATGTGCAACTTAGTAGGCTGTGACTTTACATCATCGAAGCTTGATGGAACTGAATTCACCGGGGCAAATCTCCTTTACGCTCATTTCGGTGGAGCAAAGAGAAATGGTTTCCAGGTTATGAAATATGCTTCAATAGTTGTTGGTGATGACTGTGTTTATGCCTTCCTTGTTCGAAATGGAAAAGGCAAAAAAGTCATGATCAACGAACCGAACAAAAAAGAGTATGAGTTTTCCAGGTCAACCGCAAAGACTGAAACTGCAATGCTATACAATCTATTAATGCATGAAAAAGCGTAAATCAACCAAAGCCTGGCAAAAATTCCCGGTATCAATGACTATCAGATACTATTCTGATATCAAACCAATTGTGTCTAAGCTCAGACGGTTGACGAATGATCTTTTATATCCGAATCTGAAAAACTTTGCAGGTATCCAATATGTCAAAGACGCCTCAATGGATGATTCGGTTACCGAAAAGATAGGTAAGCTTTTTCACCGGTTCAGGGTTAATTACTTTGGACAGGAATATCCATTAGACGGAGATATCAAAACATCCGATCTAAGAGGATTGATTTTAAAACAGGTCTCACAAACAGCGGTCGCGCTTGCTGGTTTTCATAAACAACGGTTTGACACCAATGCTAATTTCGTGATCGGGGTTGATCCTTTAAAGTCAGAGCCTTGGTTAAATGCATATCTCAGGGATTGGACTAATAGAAATGTTCTGTTGATCAAAAACGTCCCTCTGATGGCAATCGATGAGATGCAGAAAACCACGATCGATTCAGTCATGAAAGGAGAATCAACCACTCTTTTAAGATGGAAAGTTCAGCAGAAGTTAGGATTGGCAGAAACACGGTCTAAATTGATAGCCAGGGATCAGACTAATAAACTATACGGAACCCTAACAGAGTTAAGGTCACGATTCAACGGTTGGGAGTTTTACGAATGGTCCGGGGTAGGTCCAGGTGGAAACGAAAGACAGGATCACCAAAGGCTAAACGATAAGATATTCAAATTCACTGAGCCGCCTGTGACAGTAACAACCGGTAAAAGAGCTGGCGAACGGAATAATCCAGGTCAAGACATCCAATGCCAATGCGTAGCCCTACCAATCTTCAACCGTGAACTAATCATACAACTTGTAAAACAGCCTGACGGCTCCTATGCACTTCCAAAACAACTCGCAGCGTGAGGACTAAATGATTGAACACACATATACATTTCGCGAACTGACAGCCGAATATCCTTTTGAGGGTGATCCGAACAAGACTTGGTTCTGTGAGATAAGGGATTCAAACCTTGCAAAAATTGACGGTCAACCCCGTGTCAACTATGTCAAAAACGGTAAAATAAGCATTACTTGTGCACCGAGACAGTTAAACGCTCAACACATCTTGAGATTCACTTCCGGTGCCGAAGAAGTTGACATTGCAGTCAAGAAAATATCAAGGTTTTTCGGGCTTCCCAAAAACTTGCTACCGTTCATTGTAAAAATGCTTCGCCGGGCTGGATGGGCCTTTGTCGGTCTGCTTTGTTTGAGTGTCGTTTTTGCTGTGATCAATCACAAATATGATATATCCGGTTTTCTGGATCAATATCAAAAATGGAACGCAGCAAATGGTGCAAGGGTTGTGGGAGAAAAGACAAATGAGGTAATTGATTATTTCAATGATCCTTTTTTTGAATCCGAAGGCGTGAAATACATTGAAGCTCATGAACAAGTTGATATGAGAAAGATGCTGGCAAGGGCTGATAATGATCTTTATGTCATGAAAAATGTTTTCACTGATAAGAATGATAATCCTGTTCTGTTCCGCTATGGAGAGGCAGTTGATAAATGTGAATCCCTGGGAGGATTCATTGGATCATTGCAAATGCAAGGCGAAATCCTACCAAGAAAAACCCTTATCACAGTAAACACGTGGTCCGATGTTCCAGAATGGGCTTCTGATAGTAAAGGTTGGGACGATTACGCGATCAGTGTCAAAGCCGGTCAACTTCCAGATGGTGCCTATAAAGAAAATGGGGTCATTTGGGGTGACGATGGAGACGTGAAAGCCGCTGCCAGGTGTTTTATTTTAAGAAATGCTTTTCTTGAGGCAAGATAATGAAAGCATGGGACGAGTTTAAACTCATTTTCAGAAATCCAAGGAAGATACACCGGGTACTTGCTGTAATCCCGCTTGCAGCACTTCTCAGTCATGCAATTTATCTCAATGAGATAATGCCCAAAGGTGTCCCGATTGGCCGTGATTATATCATCACGTTGGTACTTGGATCGATCCTCTATTTCATGACAATTGCCTGGGTGCTTCTTTCCAATGAATCCGACATTGAGTTAACTATGCGGTTCATTTGGTGCGCCGCCCTTTCAATATTGGGTCACAGAATCGCTGTGATGAGCGGTGAAGTTGGAGGATCGTGGTATTTTAAAGTCGTAGCATTCTTTGCAATCGGCACATTACTACTCTTTGTTATCACCGGAAAAACAAAGAACGAACTAAAAATCTGGTTCAACGTTAAACTCAATGAAAAAAGAAATAATCCACCGGCTCAGATTCATGCTGTTACTAACAGGTATGATTCTGATCGCAAAACCCTTATTAGCTAGCGCCTTCGTTATTGATCCGGCAGCCATATTACAAACATGGTGGGAAACAAACCATTGGCCTGGGATAACAGCAGCAGCTTTGCTAACTTCAATGATCGTTGCAAGTTGGAGAATGCCACCGGTAAAGAATGAAACTAAAGCAATCATGGTGTCTGATCTATTCAGGACTTGCCGGTACATAGTCATAGCTTTGCTTTTTATCGAGTTTTATGATTTTATAACATTAGCAGTCATGAACTTAATCGATTTTATTGGAGACCTTTTTTGAAACATCTTATTATCAATCCATATAATTACAGCACCGACGCCTTAAAGATACCAAGAGATAAGTCTGGTTTCGGGCACACTAAAGTAAAAATATGGAAACCTGGGATTTTAAAATATTACGATGATAAAGGAGAGGAATATTTAGCAGAAATCTCCCTGGATGAATTAAAAAAGCTTGAAGGAAAACCTTGTAATCATCCAATAACAGTTGGTCATCCTTCAAATATGCTTACCCCAAAGGATGTTTTAAAATACCAAGAAGGGGTTGTTGGAGGAAAATACAGCCTTGAGGAGATAGACGGCGAACAGTGGATTGTTGGGGATGCTGCACTTTTTACGGAAAGGGCTTTGCAGGTTGCAGAATCAGAAAATAATGGAGGTTCGGCAGGTTATTGGAGGGTTGCAACACAGACGGGAGAAAAAAAGGTAAGTTTTTCCGATCTCGAATTAAATCATTATGCTATTGGGTGCAAAAATCCAAGGGCAAAAGGGGCTGGTCTCAGCCTTGACGATCAAAGTTCAGACTTTGCAATGGTCTATAGCTTTGATGAACAAACAACACAACCTAAGAGGGTTATAATGGCAAAACGTGTATTAAGTGCCGTCAAGGTCGGAGACTTCTCGCTTGACGAAAGAAACGTTTCTTATGCGGACGAATCTGAAGAATTGATTTCAGAATTGGTTGACCGCGAAAAGAAACTAATCAGCAATTATGAAGCTGAACAGGTAAAAACAAAAGCTTCGATGGATGAGCAAACCGGGGAACTGAAGGCTTTACGTCTCAAGGTCGAAAAGCTGGAAACCGAACATAAAAACATGGTGTCAATGGACGAGGTTCCGAAATTGGCAGAAAGGTTATCAAGCGCTATGAAGCTAGCCAATGAGCTGCATGTAGAAGGAGATTTTAAGACGGAGATGGAGGCCAACAGGGCGATTGCAAAAAATCAATTTCCTGGAGAATCATTCGATAATGATGAACAAATAATGGGAGCTATCAAAACGATAAAATCTGATCCAGAATTGGCAAAGGCAGACATTAAATCAAGAAAGGCACTTGCCTCAATGGACTCAACAGACCATACCGGCAAAAAGAAAATTCCACTTTCCGAGATTGACGTTCGGACTTTAACCAAACCCAAGAAAACAGCATAAGGAGCCGTAATTATGGGACAAACATCATATGCAGCTGCAATTACAACCAAACGGCTCGGAATGCCTGCTGACATGCTGGCAAAACAAAACGGGGATGTCGTTTCCCGTTCAAATGAGCTGGCAACCGGAATCAAACCGGGTTATTTTGTTGTTCAGGGAACTGACCCTGATAAACAGGTTAAAATAGATGACGGTGGCGTAACAGGTGCCGTCATTGAGGGACTTTGTGTTGATCCGAGTATCCTGGAAAGAGCTGTTGGATACAGTTATACTGATGGATTCGGTATTAATAAAACCGTTCCTGTTGCAAAATCGCACAGGTTTTACGCCTATTGTGAAGAAGCCGCCACAAAAGACGGTACTGTCTATGTCAGATTCAAGGCCGGTACAGGTCCAGCGGTCATCGGTGCATGCAGGACAGATACAGACGCAACAGGAGGAGTCGGTGAAGATGAAGCCACTTGTGACGCCATTCTTGCAAAATTCGCAGAAAGCACTTCGGGGGCCGGTCCGGTTGCCGTTGAGTTAATGCTCAATCAAATCACTGTATAAGGGGGCTGATAGATGAAAGAACAACCAAGAAGCTTGGCTAAAGAGACAATCGGCCGCTTGAAAGAATCCGGTGAGCTGAGAATTCAGGCCGGGATTGGATCGATGGACGACACAAAGGTGAAAGTCATTCAAGATATGTTGACACGGGTCGATCTTGAAATGGCCGGGATAGATTCAGATCAGTTTTCAGTTGATGATATCCTGGAAGGTGTGACTTATGCCAAGGAAGATCATTCCATGGATGATGCTTCCGCTTACACTGCACGTCAATTGGAAGATTTTGATTATACCCGCCGGGATGTTGAATATGCAGATATCGACTACCTGTCATGGTTTCCGGTTATTTCTCCCAAAGTTGGGGCGACCAAGCATACATTTTTTCTTGAAGATATGCAGGGAGAATTCAAGACGATCACGGGAGCATCGACTGATCTTCCCCTATCTCATATCTCAGGAGAAGAGCACACCGCTAATATCATTATGGGGGGAGGTTCTATCGAGTGGAACCAGCAAGAATTAGATTCTGCCAATTTTGGCAATGTTGATGTCCAGGGTAGAAAAGGCCGTTCAATTGTCCGCGCTCATCTGGAATGGTTAGCCGCAAGAATCGTTGTTAGTCAAGACGGTTTGGTAGGATTTGACACTGATGGTATTGACGAAGCCGCACTTGCTGACAGTGTCGTGAACCCTAATACCGTTTCCGGTACTGCTCTCAAATATTGGATCAACAAAGATGGCCGTGAAATCGTTGCTGATCTAATCGGTATGCGTGATGCCATTTATACCGGGACATTAGGGAGGTGGGGTGGAACCACTGTCGATGTTGGTATTGAAGGATCGATGACATCCTTTACCCTCACCATGCCATTGGCTGCTGTATCTGTGCTGTTTAAAAAATACATGCATTCCACAGATGGAGGAACAAGGGAAACCGTTTGGGAATATCTACAAAGCCCAATGGGGAAAATGGCAACTGGAATCACTCGCTATAGGGTTATTCATGGATTTACCAGTGCTTTCAGTTCCAATACTGTTCCCGGGATCATGCTAACTCCTAATGATCCAAACGCATTCAGGTTTTTGCAACCGAAAAGCTTAACACCTCTGCCGGTTCAGTTCAAGAACCTGTCCATGATGATTCCGTTCTACGCTTATTTTGGTGGTCTGGAAATCATCCGAAACAAAGCGCTAGTCAAGCGCTACAACGTACAAGCTGCATAATAAGGAAGGGATGAAAACAGTTAAAATTATTTCAAACATCTCAGGATCAAAGGGGTATGATATTTACCCTGATGATTTGAAAGATAAGGATCAGACATCGAGAACGATTACCATTAATCCTGGTGATAATGAAGTTTCAGAAAAAGATTTTGATTTGTTGGTTGCTTCTAATCTCGGATTTAGAGCCATGCTTGAATCCAAGAAATTCGAAACGCTTTCCAGCAAGGAAATTATTGCAGACAAAACCGTCAAAGACCAAAAAAAGCAGACTGAAGATGCTTTAAAGAAAGTAATTGACGACTGCAATAAAAAAATTGCTGATGCAAAAGCAGAATATGACGGTCTGTTGGATCAGGCTTTGAAAGACTATGAGAAAAATGTCCTCAACCTAAAAGAGGACAGAAAAGAAGCCGTTGACAAGGTCAAGGATCTTGAAAAGCAGGTTTCCGATCTTCAATCAGAAAACAAGTCTTTGAAAGTCGAAAACAAAAAACTGGAATCAGCTGCGAAAAAGGCTTAATTTATGACAACCGATTTTGAATTGCCTCTTTTGATAACCTGGGATGACATTTTATCCAGGGCATACGGAATCAGAGAAGATTTTGAAGATTTCGAGCAGTCGGATAAAGATGCGGTTCTACAATGGGTCCATGATGAGCTTTATGTCGATGCTGATAAGAATACCAAAGTGAAATTCCCGGATGGTGTAAAACGAGCAACCCCGGGAAGTTCTCAATATGCTTTGACAGAAATCAGAAGATTACAGATCAATCTAGGGGCCTGGGCTGCTGCATTTTCAGTTGATAATCCAGCTGGTACAGGGTCTCTTGCCAGTGTTTCAATAGAAAGCTTTTCAACAACGAACACGATGGCAAAGAACAACGCTCCATTTGACGATCTGAAAAACGCAAACCAATTTGGAACCGTCGTTACAGATATTATGCGACAACGGCCAACAGTGCACATGCTGATATGAGAAGCCAAGAAGATATTGATTTCGGAATTGAAGCCTATCTGAAAGAGCTTGATTCAAAACTGAGCTATGTTGATGTAGGTCTACTTGCAAAAGACAGTAGTCAAGATGCAGGTGGTCTTTCAATTGTTCAGTTGGGTACCATTCAGGAATTTGGAATCGATATCAATGTCACGCCTAAAATGAGGGGTTATCTAGGGGCAACGGGTCTTCATCTCAAAAAAAGCACGACCAAAATCAGTATCCCGCCACGTTCTTTTATTAGGCAGACTTTTGATGAGCAATTGCCAGAATTGCAAGAGTTAGCTGATAGATTAGAACTTGAAACACTGACAAAAAAGAAAACCAGAAGGGAAGCGTTAGCAGAATTGGGCCAAACACATCAAAACAGGATCCAGACAAATATGGCTGATCCTGGAAAATACGAACCAAATCATCCATATACTTTGATGAAGAAAGCCCCAAAAACAACGCCATTGATCGGAAAGACAGCTAGATTAAGACAAGCTATAAGTCACGAGGTAGGATGAGAGTTGATCCAGCCTTGAGACAATTAGCAAATCAGCTAAAAAGAAAGCTGAAGTACGATCCAGAACGACCTTATAAAATGAGACGGTCAAAAGGAGAACAGGGCAGCCGGGGGAAAGTTGAGTTTGAGTTTTTTACCCTTCGAAACCTTCTTACTCAACCCCTCGGCAAAAAAGAAGTAGACCGGATGGAAGAAGGATTAAGACATAGAACGTGGAGATTTGGAGCGGTTTTTCAACCTGGCCCCGGGGAAGCATGGCTTCAAGAAAATGATGAGATTTTTTACCAGGGAAAGTGGTTTGAGGTTAAGAAATTAAACACGTGGCCCGTTTTGCAATCGGTTAACATGGTTAAAGCAGAATGACAGTTGAGATCGTACAGGAAACCGATTTTTCATTGATTGAGGATGCAATAGAAGATTTTATATTGTCTGGTTCAGGATTACCTACAGACATACAGCGGGTTTTCTGGTCAGGAAATGATTTTGATAGAAAAAAGCCTTATGCAGTCATTGCTCCAATATCTCAACCAACACAGGGCCATCCCTGGAAACGATTTGAACGGGTAACAGAATCAACAGTTCAAAAAAGGAAAAACACCTATCACCAACCGTTTCAATGGAACGTACAGATCAAATTCTTGACGGATTCCTATGAAGTTGACGGCAGAAACAAAAACCCTATCAGGATGGTAGCATACAGATATGCACAAAACTTACTTAACAGGGCTTTTCTTCCTCCCGTGAAACAGATTTTGGAAGCTTTGGAAATTGCTTACAACCCGACTTCTGAAGTGATTACACCGAACGTTTTACCATTGATGGATGATGACAAATATATCCACCAGGCCATAGTTGAATTTGCATTTTCCGGGATGGCAAAGACCGCCACAAAAGACACTGATTATTTCACAACCATCAAAGACCCAACACTTTATATTGAGGGTGAAGCATGACAGAAGAAGACAACAGAGCGGAAGTCACTGTCTCCGTAGATGATACATTTATCACAAGGCCAGGTTTCGGAACGATTGCCATCGTTTACAAACATGGTGAGACTTCACTCGAAAGAGTAGAAACTTATACGACAAGGGCGGCAGGTTTGGCGGTTTTCCCTCTCTACACGCCAGTTGGTCAATATCTTAATATTTTGTTTAGCCAGGCCAACAAACCAGAAGCAGTTAAGGTCATCTATCAGGCTTCTGATGAAGATCCGGACGAAGCTCTAGACGCTGCACTATTGGTTGACAATGACTTTTACTTTGTGGGTTCCCCTTCAAGAGTCATAGCCGATCAAACAGCAATCGCAGCATGGGCACTAGCAAATGATAGATTTCATGTTTTCACAATATATGACGCTGATGCTATCACTTCAGCCGAAACAGATATTTTCTCAGTCATCCAGGCCCTTACCAATACCAGATCACTCGGTTATTTTTCAAAAAAAGGTGGAATTGAATTTGCTAATACAGCAATCACGGTTTCTGGAACAACGGCATTAGTGGCGACAAGCACACCTCCTGCATTGGGTGAAACAGTTGGAATATGGGGTTCTATTGTCGCCGCTCTAAACGGAACTTACACTGTTGAAGCCGTTGATCCAGGGGTTAGTTTTTCCGTAACAGTTCCAACAGGAACAAGTTCAGATGTTGCAGCGTCAAAAGGTTGGTCAAACATGAACTTGATCGATGCTGCTGTTCTTGGCGTCATGGCTCCTTATGATGCCGGTGCAAGATCCTGGGATATGCAGAAATTGAGTGGTGTTACTCCTGACAATCTATCTGATACCGAAAAAACCTATCTTGGCAATAAGGGTGCCAACTGGTTTACAACCATTGGCGGCATCAATGTCACCAGCGGCAAGAAGAAAGCCAGTGGGAAAACATTGGGTGGACGGTATGCAGATTTTGTCAGGGGGATTGATTGGCTGAAAATCAACATACAACTTGATTCTGTTGAATTGATGATTGCTGAAGAAGGTGATCTTGGTTACGATGCAGACGGATTCCAGAAAACGCAAACAAAATTCGAACTCCGAATGGCAGACGGGATCAATAAAAAAGCACTGACCCAAATTGTTTCCGGGCCTTATGTGGGCCTGGATTATTTTGTTAAAATGCCAACCCTTGGGTCAATCCCTGCTGACGATAAGCTTTCAAGGTTTCTGGATGGAATCGAAATTTACGGGGCCTTGCGAAATAAGGTTCAATACATGTCAATCTTACTAACACTGGCGGTTTAATATGACTGTAAAAATATATGCTTCTCAGGATGAAATAACCTACATTACAACCCATGATGATAAGGTTTTTCCTCTGCAAGGTAAACCTGATGGTGACTATATCCTGATCGAATTCCAAAATGAGCCGGTTGACGCTGTTGAGGGTGTAGACGGTGATGTCCAATACGGATTAAGAACCGCTTCAATGGCAAACTGGACCCTGACGAACCAATGGGGAGCTGATTGGAATGAATACATGCAACAGGCATATGATGATCAGAAGGAAGGAAATTATCTAAAGAAAATAGAACATAAGAGGATCAATCTAACAACCAATATTTCAGTGGCAGAGGGTCAAAGGCCAATGATCAAAAAGATCCCAAACTATCAGCTTGGTCAAAAAGCAGCCGATAGGGCCTGGATTGTTGTCGCTGAAAAAACCGTAATGAAAGAAAAACAAACACCGGCTTAATGTGTTCGTATTCCAACCAGATAAGTGGCAGGCTGGGATCGGTATTCCAGGGACTCCTGCTTACGTTCAAATCAAAAATTGGCTGTCTATTATTCCGACAAAAAATAGGCAGCAATTCGAATTCAAGAGGGGGATATTTGGCGAACCATTCTTGCAGATGTCAACGGATTCAAGTGAAGATTTTGAAATCAATCTCTTGCAGTCTTCTCCGACAATTGAGCAATTTTGGAATCTATTTGATTTGCAGAAAACGGGGGTGGTTGGTTTCCCGTTCTCGTTGTTAGATATTGGTAAAGATTCAAACTTTCCTTTAGCAAAACGTCAGAAAACAATTTATTTCGTATCTTGGTTGCCTGAAAAACCAAGAATGGCCTTAAATCTAACATCAACGCCCTGGGTAATCAAAATATCCTGTGCGGCTGGTGGTACAATCTACATATGAAAAATGAAGGGTGAAATAAAAGTTGTAGAAGTTGGAGCAATCGAAATCTATGAACAAGATTCCGAAGGTAAAGACACTGAAGTAGTAAAGGAGAAAATACCGGGCAGAGATTTTGAAATCCAGATCCAGGGGGCAACGGTAGCTTTGGAACTTGATTCAATTTGGATAGAACTACTTGAAAAATCTGGAATTAAGGGGTTGGAAGATGACATTGCAATGAAAATGATGAGGGGCATGAGGGGCGAAATATTGCAGGACATCAAGCGGAATATTATCAAATGCGTGTTCACTCCAAAACTAACTGAATCAACCTATGAGGACCTTGATCCTTCAGATATTTGCAGTCTGTTCGTGAAGATTCATAATCTCCATGTTAATGGTCCAAAAGAAAAAAAAAATTAGCTCAAGAAATCTTTTCTGATCCAATCATGGAAAACCCTGAAAAAATAGTCAGGCTTTCATGGTTGCTAAGGGATGAACATAAATGGCAAGGGGTGTTTTTCGGATTGTTTCACTATTCGATTGTAGAGCGGGAAAAATACTGGTCTTATGAAGATGACGTTGAATTCTTTATTGCATGCCTAATTAAACAGTTGATGCTATGAGCTTTTCAGGAACAGTCAGAGAGTTAAAGAACAGAATCACCTTTGATGTAAATAAGGGTTCTGTTGCTAATTATAAGTCCGCCTTTTCCGGGATGAAAGCGGATGCTGCCAGCATTATTAAAAAAGCTGCATCTATAGGAATAGCGCTTACTGTTGCCGGGCAAAAGTTTTATATGGATCAGGAGAAAAACAAAGCTTCTATTTCATTTTATGCTAAGACAAACGCTGATGCAAAAGAGCTGTTAGGTACAATTAAAGAATTCAGGGGTAAAACAGAAATTATATCTGAAAGTGATTTAACAAAGGGAGTAGCACTTTTCGGTCAATTAAATGTCAAGGTAGGTGATTTAAGAAAAACTATTCTACCATTGCTGAAAGATATAAACATAGCAAATCCACAACTAGGCGGATTTAGTGGTGTTATGGATTTATTAAATAGTTGGGTAGAAGGTGGTGATTTAGATGCCCTTAAAAAGTTTGGGGCAATTGGTAAGGAAATGGCCGAGGCCCTTAGTTTTACAAGCTTTGATCAATCTGTTGGTAAAGCTGGTCAGGAGAACAGACTTAATATCATTTTGTCCGAAATGATAAAGAATGCTGAAAAATACAAAAAACTGGCTAATGATGTAAGGAAAACAAATGATTTTGCATTTAGGGGAGTCACCAAAGAACTATCAGACTTCACCCTCAATTTTGGAAATTCAACCAAATCAGTTAACGAGTTAGTCAAAAGCGCTAGGGACTTTTTAAAGGAAGTAAACAATAGTAAACAATTTTGGGGAATTCTTGAAAAGATTTCTGACGGTATTTTCAAAAATAACAATCTGGAACTAAATGACAAGAGATTAGAAGATTTATTGTTGAATCATAACCAATATACTGATGAAAAAAACAAAGAGGAATTCAAAAAAAGAAAGCCAGATTACATGAAATTGCTTCAAGATAGTCCAGAACCAGGAATCCCAACAGGATCACGAACGAAAGATAAAAAGGAAGGAAAATTCAGGGAAGGAATTGTTGATACCATTCTTGGGGGTCTAAAATATGGCGTCGGGATGAAAGAAGGGGGATTGTTCGAAAATAAATCAAAAGAAAACAAAATCAACCTTTCTGGAACTATAACGGTTGAAGGAAAAAACATGGGAGGGTTTGACCCTAGATCATTGCAAGAGCAGATCAATAGCACAGTTAAAGAACTGGCGGTTGATCCATTGAGGGAATCATTGAAGTCCATCAAGGCATTTAACGGAGGATATGTTTCACTGAGCGGTGGGTTATAATGCCTGATACGAGATTTTTAGATCCTATTACAGTTCTTGCCGATATCGGTGGAATTACAATTGATGTAACTGATCGATTAGAAGAGGATCATGATTCAATTGTGACTGAAAACCCTATTGAAGATGGAAGCCCGACAACTGATCATATTACATTGTTGCCAGTAGTTATTAATATTGAGGGTGGTTTCTCAGACTTGGTAATGACCAACTTAACCGGTCCCGCTCTCACGAATGAAGCTTTGAAAGGAAGGGCAAAAACGCAGTTCGACAGATTAAAACAGCTCCAAATTAACCGAGATACTTTCTATGTTATGGACGGTTTCCATCTGATAGAAAACATGGTCCTGAAACGGTTGACACTGAGAAAAGAC